>Ga0307475_10001959_pt1 | contig 12271 bp, 8 predicted proteins | sample atmos_gasesECM1C_FD_203317 | JGI IMG/M metagenome (GOLD analysis project Ga0307475, IMG submission 203317) | Hardwood forest soil microbial communities from Morgan-Monroe State Forest, Indiana, United States - atmos_gasesECM1C_515 | ecosystem: Environmental > Terrestrial > Soil > Temperate... | reverse complement strand
AACGGGTGTTTCGATCGGCTCGTGACAACACCATGACGCCGCTGCCCCCCGCGCCGTCGAGCGGTTTGACGACGGCGACGCCGACCTGGGCGACGAATCCATGAATGCGATCACGGTCACTGGTCACCAGCGTGCGCGGCATGTGCCGTGAGAAGTGAAGCGCATAGAGCTTCTCGTTGGCATCGCGCAGCCCCCGCGGGTCGTTCACGACGAGGGTGCGACCGCGCAGATTCTCGAGCATTAGGGAAACGTGAAGGTACTCGGAATCGAATGGAGGATCCTTTCGAATGAAAACGCACTCGACGTCTGCGAGGCGCACGTCCTGCGCCCCGCCGAACGCGAAGTGCGGCGCTGAATCGCTCACCCGGAGTTCACGCACACGGCCCCAAACGTCGCCGTCCTGAACAAATACGTCTCGAGGTTCGCAATGGAGTGACGCGTGACCGCGCCGCTGCGTCGCGCGTTGAAAGGCAAACGTCGTGTCTCGCTCGGGGAGAATACGATCCACGGGATCCATGACGTACACGAAGCGCATGGCCGCTGAGCATAGCGGATGCACGGCGGCGCGCCGTCAGGAACACCAGCGTCAGTGATCTTCGTAAACTGCCGCGGCAAGCTGCGCCGTCTCTTCGGGGTCGAGATCGCCCATCAGCAAATAGCCAACACCCGCGCGTTGCATTGCTGCGACCGAATACCCCTTCTCGCGCCCAACACGGACTTCAGCGGTCCCCACCGCTCGAGGCGCAAAATTCGCCGTGCCCACTTGAACCTTCTGCGCGTCGTACACAAAAACGCTGACACGACGAGCTGCGTCCCCCGAACCCACGACGTACTGAAGCATGGCGGCCCGCTCGGGCCGGAGCGGCATAAGGCGTCCGCCGACCAGATGCGCCCCCGCTCGTTCGAAGCTCGCGGGGTGGACTGGAACTCCAATGTAACGCTCGAGACCACGGACCGCCTGCGCGCTAACGGCTTCGGGCGGAAGCGGTTGCGAGTGCTCTGCAACGAGCTGTGCCAAGAGGTCATCGCCAAAGCCTGCGTGCGACTCGCCTAAGATGGGCTGATTGGCGCGAGTCGCAGACCCCCACATCAATGCAATCGCCGCTGCGGTGGCGAGCGGCACCATGGTTCGCCACGACAAAGACCCGCCTGCGCCGCCTCCGTCGAAAAGGTTCACGTCTGCATCCGCACGAGCCTCCCGCACACGTTCGGCTCCCATGGCAATGAGCATCCGATCACGAAGCTCATTGGGCGCAGCGGAGCGCACCACTCGCTTGAGCGATCCCCGCATCGCGCGCAAGAGGCGCACTTCTTCACCACAAACCTCACAGCCCGAAACGTGCTCGTCGAGTTGGACCAACGTCGACGCCTCGAGCTCACCATCCAAGTACGGTCCAAGCATTCGTGAACGAGCGCGACATTCGTGCGATGTCATGCTGCGCCCCTCTTCTTGCGGACACGGTATTCGGCCAGATTCGCCGTCTTCGTTTCGGCAGGCTCGGCAGGCACTCCGGCGTCGCCCACCCGATCTTCGCCGCGGACAATGCCCAGCGCCAGAGCGTGGTTGTAAAGCGCTCGCTGGAGCAGTTTGCGGCCGCGATGTAACCGGCTCATGACCGTTCCAATCGGGCACCCCATGATCTGAGCAATCTCTTCGTACGAAAACTCCTCGACGTCGCACAGGACGACGGCGAGGCGAAACTCGGCCGGCAGCGCGTCCAAAGCACGGCGAATCTCGTCCTCGACGATCGGTCGCAAGGCCAATGTCTCTGGGTCGCGCAACTGCCGCATGGTATTGGCGCTCACCCAGCCATCCGCGAGCGGATCGGCGTCGGGTCCGTCGAGCACCGAACGCTCAAGGCCCCCGCGACGATACTTGTTGATGAATGTATTCGTCAGGATGCGAAACAGCCACGCCTTGAGATTGGTGCCCGCGTGAAACTGTTGGCGGGCTCGCATCGCTTTGACGAATGCGTCCTGCACCAAGTCCTCGGCCTCCGTCGGATTTCGCGTCAGCTTGCAGGCAACGCCGTACATCGCGTCCAGGTGGGCGAGCGCCTCGTCGAGGAAGTCGCCATTTGCAGAATTGGGTAGCTGGGAAGACATTAGGTTCGCCAACCGGGTGCCTGTCCTCGAAACACACGAGGCGACCACATATTCCTAATCATCGCCCACCGAATCGCGCGGGTAATTCGTCAGCCCGTAGCCGGCGGATCGCCTTTCAGCTTGCGCTCGAGTTCATCTATACGCTCGTTCAGTCTCCGCACCTCCTGCTGAAGCTGCTGGAGCGGGCGAAAGGTGACCAGAATTGACTTGATGCGTTCATCGAGTTGGTGCTGCATTTCCTCGAATTTCTCCTTTGCCTGGTCCACCAGCGTGGGCTTCTGATCCTTTACGAGCGGCGCCTCGATTTTGTCGTCGCCACCTTTGGTCCCGGGGATCAGCCTTCCGATAGGACCGTCGCGCAGCTCGGCGAGGACTTTCTCCGTCCGCGTATGGATGAGCTCCTTCAGAGCCTGGAGCGGCACGGCGCGGGAGTGCGCCTTTTGCTCCTCGTAGATGATCTGAGCCAACGTAATTTCCGTCAAGTCGTCTTTGGTGTTGTTGTCGATGATCTGCACCTCTTCGCCTTCTCGAACCATTTCTGCGATTTGGAGCAGCGTCACATAGCGACTGCCTTTGGTGTCGTAGAGTTTCCGGTTCGAATACCGCTTGATGATTCGTCGCACGCGATCCTCTGGTGCGGGCGGTAGGACTGATGCGTCGGGCTTGGGCTCCACGATCGGGTCTCCTAACGCGCCGCGGGCACGCGCTCACAGCCAGGATACATCAAGGCGCAAAGTCGAATGCGGTGAACAGGCCTCGAGTGGGGCGTGTTCCTCCCGAGAGAGTGGTCATCACTCGCCTGAAGTGTGCACTAGAGCACCTCCCGGATCAGGCGGTCGAGCTCGTCGCCGTCAGTCACGCCGGTGCGCACGGCAACAATCGTCCCGCTTCGCGACACCAATACAAGCGTAGGAAGGGCGTCGACTGCGTAGGCGCCGGAGGCACGTCCTGACGGATCTCGGACGATGGGATAGCTGAGGCCCTGCCTACGTGCGAATTCCCCGGGGTCGGCCTGCGTTGGAGCGTCCGTGCTGACGCCCAGCACCACCAAGCCCCGATTCCCCCACTTTCGTGCGGCGGCATCCACGATGGGCGCTTCCCTGCGACAGGGATCGCACCAGGTGGCCCAAAAATCCAAAAGCACCGGACGGCCCCGCAAGGCTTGAATGCTGAGTAAGCCCTCGTCACTGAGCGCGCCGCCGTTTGCAAGGACGAGAAAGTTCAAATCAGGGGCCGGGCGCCCCACGAGCGGAGACCCGCGCAACCGAAGGAGCCACGGAGTCGCGATCAAAAGTGTGGCGAGGGCCGCAACGAGCAAAAGCTCGCTTGGGCTCTTTCGGTCCAAGCGCGGTGGTGTCGCGTTCATCCAAGTCCCGACTAGCACGACCCGACGCTACGGGCAGGTCATCGACCGATCGACGGACGCGAAGGAGAATCGTCGCGAGCGACCGCGATTGGAAGAGGGTGGGGCAACGGAAGAGTAACCACGAACGAGGCGCCGCCGAGCCGACTGCTTTGCTCAGCCTTGATTGTGCCGTTGTGTTCAACCACAATCTTCTTCACGATGGCCAGACCGAGCCCTGTGCCGTCGGATTTCGTCGTAAAGTAAGGATCGAACACCCGCTCCCGCGCCGCTTCGGGCACGCCCGGCCCGTCATCCTCCACGAAGAGGGAGACCGCGCTTCCGCTCACCCCGGCTCGTACGACGACCTGTCCGCGGCGGGCACCGTTTCCGATATCTGGGCTTGTGGCTCGAATTGCCTCCACCGCGTTGCGCACCAGATTCACAAGAACGCGGCGAAGCATTTGCCGGTCGATGGCGACCAGCATCGGGTCATCCGGGACTTCCCAGCGCACGTCGAGGTCTTGAACCACGATGGCCTCCTCCGACCCGTCCTCCGCAACCTCGGCCCCCAGGTGACCCAGTTGTTGCGAGCATTCGCGTAAGAAGTCGCGCAGACTGGCCGTGCGCAGTTCGACATGAGGAAGCCGCGCGAAGCTCGAAAAATTCCCCACCAGTCGGCGGAGGGTGCCGACCTCTTCTTCGACGATCTCCAGCGTCGTGTCGAGAAGCGCCCGGAACCGGGGATCGTCACCGACATATTTTCGATGGCATTCTTGTACGGCGAGTTGGATGGGCGTCACCGGGTTCTTGATCTCATGAGCCAAACGCTGTGCCATTTCCTGCCAAGCGCCAATCCGCTGCAAGTACTCGATCCGAGCGCGCGACTGTTGCATCTCGCCGAGCATCCGATTGAACACCCGGGCGAGCTCGGTCAGTTCGTCCGAGCCGGTGACCGGAACGCGAACTTCAAGATTTCCTGCAGCGACCTGATCGATGGCATTCGCCAACCTTTCAATGCGCCGCGTGGTGCCGCGCGCCAACAGAAGACCGAGGGCGACGGTTACCACGGCGGTGATTCCAAGAAGGGCCGCAAACGCTTCAAAGTACCCGGCATATACGTGCGTCCGCTCCCTCTCCACTTGGCCGTAGCGTTCGCGTCCGAATCCTGCCTGTTCGAGCTCGCGCTCGTAGCGCCGGTCGAACGCGAATGTTGCGAGCACCGAAGGCCCAACCCCATCGGCGAAGAGACCCCGACGGACCTCGAGTTTTCGCTCGGCCGCGTCGTCCAGGGGTCGACCGCGGTCACGCGCGCCTAGCACGCGTCCTCCGTCCTCTACCGCGAGAGACACGAGTTGCGGGTACCTTGGGAAGAGCACTGCGAGAGCACGAGCGCATGCATCGGCGTCGTGCTGTTTCGCCGACTCTCGGAGCGGCTCGTCGCCGACAATTGCATCGGTCTGATGCTTCATGTCGTCCTTGATCGCCCGCACGTAATCCTTGTAGAGGTCAATTCCACGGTCCAGCTCGAGGGCGACCTCCGGAAGCCAGAAAGACGACGCGTAGCTCAGGAGCGAGTACGCAAACCACATGGCGACGGCCAGTGGCACGATTGCCGTGACGAGGATGACTATCGCGAGGCGGCGTTCTGTCTTGCCGAGCACACTAACTCAAGGCCTTCTTTTTCAATTGCCTCTGAGTCTGGCAGCTGCTTTTACTGCGTGCGCCAGTTCCTCGGGAGTGAGGCTGCGAAGGCGCTGTGCGATGGCCCATCGAAACCCGAACGGGTCGATGACTTGGCCATAGAGATCGCCCCAAAACGTCTCTTCGAGAGGCTTTCGTACCATTGCGCCCGCATTCACGGCTCGTTCGAAACTCGCGCGCGCATCTTCGACGTAAATCTGAATTGCGGCGGGGGAACCGCCGAGCGACCTCGGCGATTGATCGCCCTGCGTCGTGCCCTCGTCGGCCACAAATAGGTTCGAGTTGCCGATGCGAAGCCGGACGTGCCAGATGCTCGTTCCGTCCGGACCGCGCATGCAGTCGACCACCTCGGCCCCAAATGCGTTCTTGTAGAAGTCGATTGCCTTTGACGCGTCGTGCACCGTCAGATGCGGCGTCAGGGTCTGGATGCCTTCCGGAATCGGTGTCGCGGGTTTCATGGACGGCTCCCTTGCCAGCGAAGCCTACTGTAAGCGCGCCGCAATGGAAGCGTTCAACCGCGATACTGTTCAGGTGTTTGGTCAATCGGGTGCATCTTGCCCCGGCATCGCCTCGCGCACGGCGGCGACCTGCGCGTCGAGTCTGTCGACGTCGCGCTGGAGCTCGTCCGCCATCTTTGCCGACCGCCCCGCGATTTTTTCCCCATGGCCCTTCACCGTCTCGGCCCATCGGCGAATTTCGTCGAGATAGCCAACCTGCTTCTCGATGGCCCGCGCCGACGCTTCCACCGCCGCGATCGCCCCTCTCGCGTCGCTTTCGGCGCGCCGCTCGCGGACCGCGAGCGCGCGCGCCAAACTGTAAGCCGCACGCACTACTAGATCGCTCGACGCGTCGTCCGAGTCCCACACGACGAGGATATCGGCGCCATGGCGCTGCAACGGCGCAATCCCGTCGGAGACGCTCTGACTCGAAAAGACGAAGACCCCGACTTGCGCCTGCCGGTTTTGCCGAGCCTGCGCGATTTCGTCGAGCGCCGCGCGCAGCGAGCAGCCGCGCTTGTCCTTGGCCTCCCATACGATGCGCGCATTGGCAGCCGCCGAATCGGTCCCCAGCTCAACGAGGTGATCGCCAACTTTGCAATTCTTTATGAGCCCCGGCGACGCGCCGATCGCTTCGTACACGTCGCCAAATCGCTGGGCCTCGATCGCGAGGACCTCGCCGAGGCGAGCCTCGAATTCGAGTCCGTGAAGCGTCGTGCGCGCTTCCTCTTTTTTTCTCGTGTCGAGGCGCGCCAGGGCCTCGCGCACCTGGGTCTGAAACTCGACGTTGTCCCGCGCGAGCCGATCGATTGTCGCCTGGAGCTCACGCTTGAGACGTGCGAGCGCGGACTGCTCGTCGTCGAGCGACAGATTTTTCCCGATTTGATCGCTTGCGTTCGAAAGCAACTTCGACAGCCGACTGACGGCCGATCGCTCGTCGTCGAGCGAAAATTCGGCGAACAATCGCGAGAGAGCCGAATCCTTCTGGTCGAGTGAAAACTCGCGAAGAATGAGCTTTCGTTGATCCCCGAGCGCCTGTTCGATCGTTGTTGCAAGCTGCGCCCGCAAGCCGTTGGCATCGGTCGGCGAGAGGAGTTTGAAAAGCGGACTCGCCTCTCCCACCTGGGCGGCGAGCGAACGCCCCAGAAGAGATTCGTCCGCCCCCACGTGCGCCCTGAGCATCCGCTCGAGCTCGCCGTCGGTTCCAACGAGCGCCTGCAATCGTTGGGGAAGCGCACCCGTCTTTGCGTCGAGGTATTGGGTGAGCGTCGCCGACAGGCGTTCATGCATCTCGGCTGCGCGAATTGAAAGCAGCTCGCGCACTTCCGCCACGAGGGCCTGGCCCGCCTCGCGTAGCGACCCAACGTCGAGCTGCCCGTTGGCCATGCGCAGGGCGAGCACGCCCAACCGAAGGGCCGCCAGCGCATAGCGATCCCGATCGGGACCCTCAGGTTGCCTCCGAAGCTCTGCAAGTACCTCCGGGTCGTTCACTTCCAACATCAGCAGCAGCTGGGCCGACGGCCGCTGGCGAAGGGGCTCCAACGAGGCCAGCGCTCCTAGGACGCGTGCTGATTGTTCCACCAGGCCTCTCCTGGTCAGATGTTTAGCACATGCCGAGGCGTCCGTGATCTCCAATTGCGGATTGTTATGAAGAAACGAGATGTTATGGCCTTCGGAGCTTGTCCGCGACGCCGCTATGGCGTTCGGCCGCTCGAGAAACGATACGGGCGAGCAGGTTGCCCTCGCCGATGAGCAAGACCGACCGGCGGGCGCGGGTCATCGCCGTGTAGACAAGCTCACGCGTTAGGAGCGGCAGATCAGCGTCGGGAAGGACAAAGGCGACGTGGTCGAACTCCGACCCTTGCGCCTTGTGAACCGTCATCGCAAAGGCCGGTGCGAGGTCGGCACTTATCGGGAACACGTCAAAGCCCGCCCCGCGACGAAACACGGCCATGGGTCGTGGTCCCCCAGAGTCTTCAGGCTGCACCCGCAGGACCAGCCCTTGATCGCCGTTGTAGAGGCCGCGCGAGTAGTCGTTCCGGGTGACCATTACCGGGGCGCCGAGGGCCAGCTCATGGCCCCGGTGCCACGGAAGCGGCAGACGCCGTTCGCGACCGCGAAGGCGATTGAGAAGAGCCCGATTCAGCAAGTCTGTGCAGGCGGGGTACCCCTGGACCCGGGTGGCGCACAGGAGGCGAGCGTGTGCATCCTGCGCGAAGATGCGCGCGAGTTCAGTGCGCTGCTCGTCGTCGAACACGCCTGCCCGCGAACGGTACGAACGCGAGGCACGGCGCGCGCGGTCACCGTCGGAGACGAGGAACCTTTGCCACCAGGCATCCAGCAGCGCATCAGCGACCTCTGACCATCGGACGTCCAGGTGTTCCACCCCTTCGAAAGTGAGCTCGCCTACCGAGTGGCGTGTCTGTACGGCTTCGCCGAATGCTCCGCTATTGACTGCCTGCGCTGAGGTGATGATCGCCCGCGCGCTCGGGTCCCTCGCCACACGCAAATTCGTCGCGAGCCTTACGCAGTTGAGCGCGGCACACATGTCCCTGAAGACCGCGCCTGCCTCTACCGACGGAAGCTGTTGGGCATCACCAAGAAGCACCAGACGAGCGTCAGGTCGCAGAGCCCGCAAGAGGCGATCCATCATCGCAAGATCGATCATCGAGGCTTCGTCAACGATTACGACTCGCTGGGGCAACGGATCGTTCTCGTGTCGAGCGAAGCGCCCGCTGGAAGGCGACCATCCAAGCAATCGATGCAGCGTCTGCGGCTCGGGGGCCAGCTTCTGCAGAGCCGCGTCGGCGATGTCACCGGACGCGGAAGCGAAGACAGCCGAGAGGGCTTCACCGAGCCGCTGCGCGGCCTTGCCGGTTGGCGCGGCCACCGCAATAGCGGCCATGGGTGTACCGAGCCAGGCGATTGCACGCACGATCCATACGACGGTCGACGTCTTTCCGGTCCCCGGCCCGCCGGTGATGAGAGCGAGCCGCGCGCGAAGTCCTTCACGGATCGCCCGCCTCTGCTCGGGTGTCGGGGGAAAGGCGCGAGTCGCGATGGCCTCGATGGCGCGCCCGGTCGCGCGTGAGTCCGGAACGTCGACGGCGACCTCCAGACCGATGCGGTGTCGAATGCGAGCGCAAAAGCGCGCTTCGAGGACACTCATTCGCTCCAGATACAGCCACCCGTCTTCGAGGATGAGCGGCTTGCGTTCTCCAGCGCGACCGACGACTTGGGCCACGGGCTCGCCGTGGCTCGGCGACAGCGCTCGCTGAAGAAGTCGCTCGACGACGGCAATCGCCTCTGCGCCGCCCACGAGGGCGAGTGAGTTGGCAAGCGCCGGGCCCTCTGCCGGCAACCGCGTGCTGCCGGAGAGCATCGAGGCCACGCACGCGGCGCCGAGGCAGGCAAGCGCCGACTGCTCATCGACGGCAAGGCCTTCGGCACAACGGGCCAGTTCCCAGCCCAAGTATGCAAGAGCCGAGTCGTCCCCCTCTTGGGCGACTGCGGCGACTGCACGCGGTCCGTCCAAAGCCAAACTTGGGTCAGCAAGGAGTCGAGAGCTCGCTGTGCCGAGGGGGGTAAGTGGTTTCATTCGATCGACCCGGAGGCCCAGAGGCGTCCCTGCCCGATGTCCTCTTCCCAAGTCAGGATTTCCGCCCAGTGAGGGCGTACCGACCACAGCCCGTGCCCGGTACGGTCCACCCCGCGCAAGAAGCAATACAAGAAGCCCCCAAAGCGTTCCTCGTACTCGGCTTCGCTTCCAACGCCGAGCAGCTTCGTAAGGGCGAGCACGTAGATCTTGAGCTGCGCTTCATACGACTCAGCCACTCGTCGTCCCAAGTGGTCGCTTGCGTACGACTCCAACGAATCGCTCTTCCAGTCGAGGGCGTAGGTGCGGCCTTGGTGCTCAAAGGCCAAGTCGAGGAAGCCGCGCACGTAGCGCGGGGCGTCGGGCGCAGCGCGGTCCGTGTCGACGTTCCCCACCGCCGGCGCCCTGGGCACGACGAACGTGAATTCCATTTCCCGCGCCGCGCGTGCCGCGCCCGCGAGGCCCTCGATGCGCCCTCCTCCGGGCAGGCCGATCGGGGTGGTGTACGCGTCCCACACGAGGCGTTCGGAATGGTGGCGCTGCTGCCGATCGATGCGGTGCACTGCCATTTCCTCGAGGACGAGCGCAGCGATTTCAGGACGCGTACGCCAAGCAGCGATGCCGCCGGCTGCAAAGGTTGCCAGCGGGACTCGTTCTAGAAGAGCGTGCAAGAAGACCCCCGCTTGCCGCGACGCCCGCAAACGGACAGCGCCATCGTCGTCTCCCTCGACGCGCGCGTCGTCCACGGGCTCTTTCGACAACTCGGTCCAAGCCCCGGGCGTTGCGCTGCGCCCGGCCCTCATTCTCGTGTACGAGGTCACCCGCGCGCCTGTCGCGTGAGCCCGCAAGGCGTCGTACCTCGCGGCAACTGGAGCCGCGTCCACGAGTGCAGGCGGCGGGCGCCAAACACTCTCGCCGCAAATGAGGGGTGAGCTCGCGTGGGCCACGCTGGGCAGACGGTCGGCATCCTCGGCCGTAAGCCACGGTGGCCCTTCGCGCGAAAGCTCGAAAACACGGCGGTTGACACTGTCGTAGGGACCACGTAGCCGTTTGGCTCCCGCCGCGTCGACGATGCAGGGGAGAACCAAACGACCCATGGCGCGAGTGAGCGCCACGTACATGAGGCGCTGGTCCTCTTCGCGTTCCTCGCGCTTCATGATCGGCTCCACTTCCGGCGAAGGCCGGCCGACCCAAGCCAAGCGCCGGCCCTCCTCGTGGTAGACGTGCACGTCGTCGTCGCGCGAGGCCGATGCGCCACCGGCCACGAAGACGACCGGCGCCTCCAGGCCCTTCGCCTTGTGAATCGTCATGATCTGGACGGCAGGGCGGTCGCTCTCCAGGCGCTGCACGTTGCCTTCGATGTCCAGCGGCAAGCGTACGCGCGACCGGAGACCCGAAAGCTCCACAACCAAGTCACGCAGGGTCTTGTGACCTGCGTGAACCCGTTCGAGCAGCCATTCGAAGATGTGCTGGGTGTTGGTGAGCAGGCGCCCCGATTCTGCGAAGAAAATCTCGCGCCGTACCAAACGCGAATCGATCACGATGCTTTCGAACAGCCGATCAAACTCGCGCGCTTCCGCGAGCGCTCTCCACGCTTCCAGCCGCGCCACGAGCGGATGAGAGCCTGGCAGGTCGCGCGCCGACTCCGCGGCTTCGAGTGGCAGACCGAAGAAAGGCGTGAGCCACGCCGCCAAGCGTGATGCACGATCGGTTGGGTCGGCGATGGCCAAGAGAAGCGCGCGGATATCGATTGCTTCGTCACTCTGAAAGAGCCCCTCTTCCTTGTAAAAAGCGTGTGGTATGCCTTGCGCACGAAGCGTCGCACCGATGAGGCGACCTTCACGCACCGTGCGCGTGAGCACGAAGGCGTCGCCATACTGAAGCGGGCGGCCATCGAGGCGCCAAGGGCCCTTCGGATCCACGATGCTTCGGATCTCGCGAGCAATGATCGCACCGAACGCAGGCAACGACAGCTCTCGCTGGAAGCGCACCAAGTGCACCGAAGACACGGGCCGGCCGCTTCCGTCGACGAGCTCGCGATCGGGGCGCGCGGAGCGAACGGGCGCATAGGCGACCTCACCCGTGAAGAACGGGTCGGCGGCCTCCTGATCGAAGATGGAGTTGGTGGCGAGGACGAGCGAAGGCGTCGCCCGATAGTTCCGATCGAGCGGCAGGAGCCCGCCTCCCGAGCCGGTAACCTCTCCCACAGCGCGTTGGTAGACATGAACGTCGGCGCCGCGAAAGCGGTAGATGGATTGCTTCGGATCGCCAACGAGGAAAAGGAAGCCGCGGGCATGCGCTGCGCTCCGATCGAAGAACGCGGTGCGAAGGATCGACCATTGCGTCCGGTCGGTATCCTGAAACTCATCCACCAGCGTGTAGCGCCAACGCCCGCGCATCGATTCTGCGAGATCGTTCCCGCCCGGCCTCCGAAGGGCTTGGTCGAGAAGGCCGAGCATGTCGTCGAAATCGTAAGCACCAGAGGCACGCTTGCTGCGCGTCAGCGAGCTTTCCACGACCGGCAAGAGCACGTGCGCAAGTGCCGCGGAGAAAGGTGGCGTCGCACGCACAAGGTTGAGTGCCGAGGTGCAGATCCGCATTGCGGCCCCCGGCCTTGGGTTGAGCTTTTGCAGGAAGCCCGCGACCTTCGCTCCGTCGAGGCCATTGGCCTCGAGGACGAAGCGCGGCAAACGGGCTGCTGAAGTGCGGACGACTTCCGCCAGCTGCTCCAGCCGGTTGACGATGGCTTTTATCGTGTTGGCGTGAACGCCCCAGGTTTTCAGCTCCCGCGCCATATCGACGCGGGCCATCTCGTCTACCGGAAACGCAACGAGCGCGGCCGCGATCCGGCCAGGGTCCATAGCCGGACGCAGTTCACCGCGGGCTTGCACGCAGTTCCAAAGAAGATCCTCGATCCTCTGAATGGACCAACCTGCGTAGAGGGCGGTTTCGAGCCATGCGAGGCGAGTTTCATTGGCTGCTACGTCGCGGCGCAGCGATTCCCTCAGCGCCTTTCGGAATGCGTCT
>Ga0307475_10001958_pt1 | contig 12272 bp, 5 predicted proteins | sample atmos_gasesECM1C_FD_203317 | JGI IMG/M metagenome (GOLD analysis project Ga0307475, IMG submission 203317) | Hardwood forest soil microbial communities from Morgan-Monroe State Forest, Indiana, United States - atmos_gasesECM1C_515 | ecosystem: Environmental > Terrestrial > Soil > Temperate... | reverse complement strand
CTTCGCCTCTGCCCAATCCAATCCAAATTTGTGTTCGTGCCGCCCCGTCGCGATATGCGGATGGCCGCCGGCTTGCACATCCGGGTTCACGCGAATCGCCGCCGCAGGTTGCTTGCCTCCCCGTCTCGCGAGTCGAGCTGCCTCCTCTACCAAAATGTCGAGCTCCGCCTCCGACTCGGCATTAAACAGTAGAATTCCCGCGCGTCCGCTTCGTCCACCGCCTCGATAGTTCAGCGCCTCGCGAATCTCGTACTGGTCCTTGCCCACTCCAGAGAAAACGATGCGATCTCCGCGCACGTCGATGCGCTGCAAGTGGTGCAGCTCCCCGCCGGACACAATGTCAAAGCCGCTTCCCATCTCCGCAAGATGTTTCAGGATGGAGAGATTCCCATTGGACTTCACCGCAAAGCACAACGTGTGCGGCAGCGCGCCAAGCCCCTTGCGCAATTCAGTGTACGCATCATCAATCGCGGCGCGGCTATAAACGTAAGTGGGCGTACCAAACTTCCGCGCAACCGAATCCAACGGCACTTTTTCGCACACCACTTCTTCGCCGCTCGTATTCCGCGCCACACCTTTCTTCCAGGCAAAGTGCGGCGTGAAAGCAGCCGGATCCACATATTTAATTTTGCGTGAACTTAACCCAACCGATTGGCTCATCGCACTTTTGCGACCACCAGTGTCCGATCGTCCGCAAGGGGCACGCCCTGCGTGAACCAATCCACCTCGCGCAGGATCACATCCGCAATTTCCGTCGCGGATGCTTCATGGTGCTGTTCGATCAGCTTCATAATCCGTGTGGCGCCGAAGAACTGGTTCTCGCTGTTCATGGTTTCCGCGATTCCGTCCGAGTGAAACACAAGAATATTTCCCGGCTCGAGCGTCACGCCCCATTCGTCATAGTTCACATCTTCAAAAATGCCCAGCGGAAATCCCGTCAGCTCAATCTTTCCACAGCGCCCATCTTTATAGAGCAGCGGCTGCGATTGCCCGGCGTTTGCCACTCGCAGCTTCTGCCGCCCTTTTTGCCAGGTGGCGAAGCACGCTGTCATGAACCGCCCCTCGATGCGCCGCTCGCCCACCAGTTGGTTCATTTGCTTCAGCATTTCCGAAGGCTGCAATTTTTGCGGCGCCAGGCTCCGCATAATTCCAATCGCCACCGCTCCATAGAGCGCCGCCGCCGTTCCTTTGCCGCTCACATCTCCCAGTGCGATCCCTAGTTGCTGTGGTCCATAGCGCAAAAATTCGTAGAGGTCGCCGCACACTTCTCGCGCCGAGAGATACCGCGCGGCCATCTCCAATCCGTAGTCTTCCGTGGGAACCGGCCGCAGCAGCGCGCCTTGAATTCTCTTCGCCGCCTGCAAATCCCGTTCCAGCCGTGCCTCGTCTCGCGCCAATTGCTCGTAGAGCCGCGCATTTTCCAGCGAAACCGCCAGGTTCGCAGCCAGAATCGAAAGCGTCTGCACGTGATCCTCGGTAAAATAATTTGGTTGCGGGCTTTCCAAATCCAGCACGCCAATCACTTTCCCTTTGTGCAGCATGGGAATTGCCAGTTCCGAGCGCGTCTCCGGGTTCACCATCACGTACCGCGGATCAACCGTCACGTCCGGCACGAGTACGGGCTCCTTCAGCGTCGCCGCCGCGCCAACGATCCCCTCGCTCGGAGTCGCTCTCAGCTTTCCCTGTACGTGACGCCCATGCTTTACGTCCACCCGGTGGCGAAAAATCTTTTGCTCTTCGTCATAGAGCATGATGCTCAGGATCTGATAATCAATCACTCGCTTGGTTTGTTCCGCCGCACGGCGCAGTAGTTCTTCGACCTCCAGAATCGCTCCGGTTTCGCGCCCCACTTCGCTCAACAGCAAAAGCGTGTCCGCCTGAGCACGAACTTTTTGAAATAGCCGCGCGTTCTCAACCGCCACCGCCAGCCGGCTGGCCAGCAGCGTCAATATATTCTGTTGGTCGCGCGTAAAGTAATCGAGGTGCCGGCTCTGAATATCCAGCACGCCCACGCACTTCCCCTGCAGCATCAGCGGCACGGCCAGTTCAGACCGCACGCTGTCAATCGCGTTGATATACCGCGGGTCTTTGGAAGTGTCGCTTACTCTCACGGAGTGGCCCGTGGCCGCCGCCGTCCCAGTAATCCCCTGCCCCATGGGAATCCGCAAATTGTCCGCCAGCTCGCGCGGATAGCCGATGGAAAATCGATGCCTCAGGTAACTTCCGTCCCCTTCGATCATCAGCACGCCGAAGATTTCATAATCAATGTGCCGTTTGATCAAAGCCGCCGATCGCGCCAGGACCTCATCCAGATCCAGCGAGCTGTTCACTTCCTCGCCGATTTCCGCCAGTGTTGCAAGCACTTCGGCGGAAACCTCCACACCGCCGTTCAGCGCGGTTGCCGTCGCGTGTTCGTCCGTGTGGTTCATGAATAGTATTTATTATAGCAGGCTGCTAAACGCGAGCCGCGCATCGCACTAGTTTCGGGCCAAATCGGACTGATTTGTGCACGGTTGCCGTCGCATTTGAATGGTTTGCTCGTTGTTCTGCGAATGCGCTGAAGTAGTTTCCGTTCCTTTTTTCCGCTCTGTGTTCTCTGCGGTCTCGGTGAACTCTGTGTCTTTTGCCGCGGTGGTGGGCTACTCGATCCCCTAATCTTCCGCCGGCTTTTTCTTCAAACCCGGCCCAAGCAACAACACGCCAACATACGGCAAATTCCTATAACGCTCGGCGTAGTCCAGCCCGTACCCCACCACAAACTCATTGGGAATGGAAAATCCAACATAGTCCGCGTGTACAGCCGCGATCCGCCGTTCCGGCTTGTCCAGCAGAACCGCCACGCGCAGATGCTTCGGCCTGCGCTGTTGAAACAGCCGCAGCAGGTACTGCAGCGTCATTCCCGTATCAAGGATGTCCTCGACAACGATGACCGTTTTCCCTTCGATGCTGGAGTCCAAGTCTCGCGTCAACCGCACTTGCCCCGACGAATGAGTCTTTTGCCCATAGCTCGACACCGCGATAAAATCAAAAGAGACCTCTCCTGGAATATTCCTCGCCAGGTCGGTCAGAAAAAATACCCCACCCTTCAGAACGCTCACGAGGTGCAGCGGCTCGCCAGGAAAATCCTTCCGGATTTCCTGAGCCAGCGCCTGAATCCGTCTTTGAATCCGCCCTCCCGTAATCAGCACTCTGACGCGCTCCCGCGGCGCCCCAGAACCTTGCTGCCCGCCTTTTTTACGTTTCGGCATCCTTTTCCTCGAACGATGCACGGAGACTCTATCCCACGCGTGTCCTGCGGGCAAGGCGCGCTTGTAACGCTGCATTCTTCGAACGTTCACTCGCCTTCAATCTGCCTTCCTTACTCTCTGTCCACTGCTTGCGTTGTCATTTGCGCTCCGTTCCTGGTGCTGGAGTGCATTGGATTTATTGCTTCGAGCGCGCCAAAGTTTTCCACAGGTTTTGCTTTAATGCCGATAGGTCCTGTGATACAACCTAGGGCATAAATTTGTATGTTGTTTGGTAACTAGATTCGGTATTCGCGCCTATCGCAATCTGTCCCAAAGTAATGGGTTCCCTCCACGCCACCCAGGGGGAGCAGGATTTTCGTTTGTGTGCGCGAAGTGTTGAAAACGGAGAAACTTCAAATGAAAACCACTCGCATGGGAACGGCCATCGTATGCTCTTGCCTCGCGTTGTTGATGATCGCTCTCCTGGCGCCTCGGGCCGCAGCGCAAGCCCAGGCCGGAACTGGCCAGATTGTTGGCACGGTTTACGATGCCAGCCGCAGCTTCGTCGCCCAGGCCTCCGTGATGCTCAACGCCAAAGACACTGGCCTCCAGAGAGAAGAGAAAACCGACGAAGAGGGAGGCTATCGATTCGTGCTCTTGCCGGTAGGAAACTACACGCTCACGTTCAATGCACCCGGCATGAAGACCTCCAAAGTGAATGTCGAGGTGACCGTTGGGGCGGCGCAGACCGTGAACGCTTATCTGCAGGTTGGCGGCGTGACCGAATCAATTGAAGTAACAGCACAAAATGTAATCGAGTCGACGGCTCCCACTGCAGACGCACTGATTGGCGTGAAGTCCATTGAGGAACTTCCGATCAATGGACGGCGCTTCCAGGATTTCGTCACGCTAACTCCAACCGTGCAGATTGAACCCCAGCGGCAGGGTATTTCGTTCGTCGGCCAGCGCGGGATCAACGGAAACGTCACCATTGACGGGGCCGATTACAACGAGCCGTTCTTCGGTGGCATCCGCGGCGGGGAGCGCGCCAATGACGCCTTCACCATTCCGCAAGAGGCCATCTCGCAGTTCCAGGTGGTGGCTTCCGGGTATTCCGTCGAATTCGGGCGGTCGTCTGGGGGCATCGTAAACGCCACGACGAAGTCGGGCAGCAACAACCTCCATGGCAGCGCGTTCCTCTTCGCACGTAATGGATCACTGGCCGAGCAAGATGCCTTTGGACACGACGCCATAACTTCGCTATATCAGGAGGGCGGTTCCGTCGGCGGACGCATCAAGCGCGATAAAGCCTTTTTCTTCGCGGCGTTTGAAGACCAGCAGAACAATAATCCTCACGTCGTGGTTTTTCACCGGTTAGACGGCCTAACGCCGACAGCTCCGCAGCAGGAAGCCTTCAACTTCTACCAGCCGCAACAGGGCCCTTTTACGCAAACGAATGATGCCATTACCGGCTTCGGCCGCCTGGACTACAATTTCACGCAAAACCACCGCGTCAGCCTGAGCTATCACTACAGCAAAAACACCGGCCAAAATGCCGTTTCCACCGGCGACGCCATTTCACCGGAGACCAGCCGCGCACAAAGCAACAACGGCACTGAGGGCGACCGCACCAACACCGTCGTCGGTCAGTGGACGGGGATTCTTTCGCCGCGATTTGTAATCGAAACACGCGGCCAATACTCGCTCGAAAACCGCCCGCGCATCTCCAACTCGACGCTAACCGGTGTCAGTGATGCCATTGGCACCACCGGCGCGCGCAACTTTCTGCCTACGACCCTCGACGACTATCGCGTTCAACTTGCAGGCAACGCCACCTGGACGCTCGGCAAGCACGCGATAAAGTTCGGCGGCGAATACGACTTTGTGCACGCCAACCAATTTTTCCTTTTTAACCAGTTCGGCGTGTTTAATGTCAACACACCCGCTGTTCCTAAAGGTAGTCCCGCCGACGCGTCGACGCGCGAGTTGCTCCAACTGCTTTCCTTCAATCCAGGCGTCCTGGGCACCCCGGGCGTCAACAATCGCTTCGACTTCATCCCAACTGATCCCAACCCAGCCAACAGTGCTTTGGTCACCTATTCGGTGAACATCGGGAATGGCCTGCTCAATGCTGATCTCAAGCAGGTGGCGCTGTTTGTTCAGGACACCTGGCGGGTCACGCCGCGGCTGACGTTCACCGCCGGCTTCCGCTGGGAGGGCTACATCAACCCCCAGCCCGATACCAGTAACTCGACGCTCTATAATCAGGTCAAGAATTTCCCGTTCCCCATCGGTCTGACCAATGACCCTGCAAGGCTGCCCAACAACTATGACCAGTACATGCCGCGCCTCGGGCTAGCTTGGGATCCGGCTGGCAATGCCAAGACCGTGATTCGCGCCAATGCCGGATTCTTTTACGCGCCAACGCCGCTCATCGTTCTGGCCGCTCCGCTGAACAACTATCGCGCAATTCCGGGAGATCTCTCGGTTACCTTGCCGCTGGCGCTTCCCCAGGGTTTTGTTTGCACCCCGCTTTACACCGGCGATACATGCAAAACCATCTACAGCCAGTTGCTGCGCATTGGCGTGGACCTCAACCAATCGCCGCTAACCAATTTGCCGAAGATTACTCCCGCCCAAATCACGCAAATTGCCACTGCGCTCGGGCTGGCCAACCCAAACCCGTTCGCCGGTTCCGCACCGATCAGCGCGGCCAATGATTACAAGAGCCCGCGCGCGTTTCAGTGGAGCGCGGGCATCGAACGGGAAGTCGCCAAGGGCCTTACGCTCGGCGCTGACTTCAACTACGTAAACACCGTGCACCTGGAGCGCGACCGCAACCTCAACTTGCCGGCCCCGGTAACCTGTACCGCGTTGTCTGCAGTCTGCACCAAGGTTGATCTCAGCTTGCGTCCTTGCTTCGGTGTCCGCGGTGGCGCGGTTTGCACCCAGCAACGGCCCATACCGACACTTGGCGACGTCACCATTCGGCAGACCAACGCTCGTTCGCGGTATGATGGCCTCACGCTGCGCAGCAACTACCGGCGAGGCCGTGTGCAGTTCCAGGCTTACTACACCCTTAGCTACAACTACTCAGACGACGATAACGAACGCCTAGCCAGTGGTTTCGATTACGACAACTCGTTCAACTTGGGTCCAGAATACGGCTTTTCTCGGCTCGACGCCCGGCATAACGCTCAGGTCAACGGCCTAATCGACCTGCCTTGGGGCTTCACGATTAGCTCTCTCGGCCATTTCCGTTCTGGCCGACCCATTGATGCGTTGGTCGGCTTCTCCGACATCAATGGCGACAACAATTCTTTCGGCGACCGCGCCTTCCAGGCGCCGGGCGTTTCGTTCCGGCGCAATTCCTTCCGCGACCTGCGCCAACTTAACGTGGACATGCGCATCGCCAAGCTGTTCCACCTGCCGTGGGAGGGCAAAACCGTCAGCGTCACCGCTGACTTCTTCAACCTCTTCAATGCCGCCAACATCCTCTACCAATCCGGCACGCCCAGCCCCTTCCAGCCCACCACAAACTATGGTCTGGGCGTAGACGCGGCTGGTAACGTCCTCCCGGCGGCTACTCAATTCCGCCAACTGACCGACCCGTCCTTCTGTTCCAAGAACAGCGGCTGCTACAACACATTTAATTCTCCGGGCTCGCCGTTTACTGCGCAGCTCGGTCTGCGGTTCGCTTTCTAGGCTCAGCAGAGCTAAAAAGTACGATTGTGCTGGGGATTTCCATCATTGGGTGTGATCTCGCCATCAGAGGGGGTATGAAATGACTTTGTCGCTTGTTTCTATGAGCAGGGCTGCAGCCATTTGCTTGGCCGCTATGCTCTTTCTTGTCTGTACCGCTAGCGCCCAGCGTGGCACCAGCGGTTCGATTGAAGGCACCATTACCGATGCTCAGGGCGGCGCCATCTCGGGTGTAAAACTCAGCGCTGTCGATTCTGACACCGGCCTGAAGCTTGAGTCCACCAGCGACGAGAACGGCATCTTTCATTTCCCTGTCGTGCCTACCGGAACCTACGTTGTTACCGCTGAGAGTAGGGGGTTTTCCCCTTACGCTGTGCGCCTCTCGGTTGCCGTCGGCGCCACCATTGATTTGCCAATCCAGCTGAGGGTGGGAGCCCAAGCTACGTCCGTCACCGTCACCTCGGACGCTCCCATCGTTGAACTAACACGATCATCAGTCCAATCTTCCGTCAATGAGCGAGCCGTGAGCGATCTCCCCACTCTCGGCCGCAATTTCATCAATTTCACTCTCCTTACTCCAGGTGTGACCACCGACGTCCGCGGCGGTGATATCAGCTTTGCTGGCCAGCGCGGCACCCTCAACTCTCTCATCGTCGACGGCTCCGACAATAACAACACCTTCTTCGGCCAAACCCTGGGCCGTACCGGCTCGGGCCGCGCTCCCTACCAGTTCAGCCAGGATGCCGTTCAGGAATTCCAGGTCAATTCAAACGCATACTCCGCCGAATACGGCAGTGCCGGCGGCGCCGTTATCAACGTGGTCACGAAATCCGGCACCAATCAGTTTCATGGAACCGGTTTCGAGTTCTTCCGCGACCGCAGTCTCAACGCCACTGATCCCATCGCCAAAGCTCAAGGTCGCGCCAAGCAACCCTATCATTTCAACCAGTTCGGCGGGAATCTCGGCGGTCCAGTTCTCAAGGACCGCCTTTTCTTCTTTTTTGACTACGATGGGCAGCGCAACATCACCCAAAACTTGATTCTCCCGCTCAGCGGTTGCATCGCGCCGCCGGCCGATGCCAACATCGCCGCCGCATGCACTTACCTGCTCGCGCGGGATGCTTCCTGGACAAGCGGCTTCAATCAGGATGTCTATCTAGGTAAGGTCGACTGGCATATCAATTCCACTGAACTTCTGTCCGTCCGCATCAATAGTCAGCGTTTCACTGGTGCGAACCTAGAAAATGGCGGTTCCTCTAACTCCCTCGAACACACCGGCGCTTCCAACGTCACTTCCGATACCGTCTCCGGACAGCTTACTTCCACGCTTTCGCCCCGCTTCGTTAACGAGTTTCGCGCCGCCTATGTTCGTGATAACGAGCCGGGTCAAGCCAATAGCGCAAATCCCGAGGCTTCCGTTTTCAATGGCGGACAGTTGCAGCTCACCGTCGGCCGGAACTTCTTTAGCCCCCGCTTCACCAACATCAAGCGCGGCCAATTCGCTGACGTTCTGACTTGGATTAGGGGTCGTCACACTTTCAAATTCGGCGGAGACATACTTACCGAACGGATCGCAAACTTCTTTCCAGGTAATTTTTCCGGCGCTTACACTTTCAACACTTTGGAGGGTTTCGGTTGCAACCTCAATGGCGGAGGTGCCTCCACTTGTTTTGCCGGACCGGACGCCACTGACACATTCGTTCAGGCCTTCGGGGGAACCGGGACGACTGGGCCGACTACACAGCCGAACCTCACGGAATTTTCCGGGTTTATTCAAGATGAGTGGAGGATCACGCCGGGCCTCACTCTAAACCCTGGCCTTCGTTACGATTACGAAGCTTTGGCGCAGCCATCTGTGCTCAATCCCACCGCCCAGCTAGCAGGCATCCTGACCAACCGGATCAACTCGGATAAGAATAGCTTCGGCCCCCGCATCGGTTTCGCTTGGACCCCGAGTCGCTTCCATCAACGGACTGTTGTTCGCGGCGGCTACGGAATCTATTATGGACGCACCCCTTCCATCTTGGTAGGCACCGCCCATTCCAACAATGGCCTTCAGGTGGAAACGCTCACGTATCGCGGCACTTCCATTCCGTTCAAGTATCCCAATACCCAGTGTGGTTCACCCACCGCAACTCCAAGCTGCCCGCCACCCGCTCCGGGGCCGAGGGTTCCGACGCCGCCTCCGCCGACAATCTTTGTGTTCAATCCCAACTATGTGGAACCCTACACGCAACAATTCAGTCTCGGAGTCGAATACCAATTGGCAAAGGACACAGCGCTTACCGTTTCCTATCTCGGCGTACATGGTGTCCGCCTCCAGCGCACCCGAGATGTCAATTTGGCCGGAGAAGTCCCCGCCACCATCGGCATCGCGGGAACCACTACGGTTCTGAATTATCTCCGGTATCCAAACCCCACTGGGACGCCCGCTACATGCCCTGCTGGCCTTTTCGTCATCCCCTCTAGTAACACTTGTAGGCCCAACGGCAACTTCCAGCGCATCGAAGAAGTGGAAAGCAACGCAAACTCGTCCTATAACGGCCTCATAATTCAGCTCAATAAACGCTTCGGGCACAACTATCAAGTCCTGGGCAGCTATACCTACGGAAAAGTCATTGACGATGTTCCGGATGCCACCTCTGTTGTTCCCTTCTCGGGCGGCGATGATGCCAAGATGGTTTCCGATCCTGGCAACATCCGCGCGGATCGCGCCGCGGGCGTCAATGACCAGCGCCACCGGTTTGTCCTGAGTGGAGTCTGGACTCTTAACTATGCTCAGCGGTTTTCTGGTGCTCCCAAGCAGATCCTGGGCGGCTGGGAACTCAGTGGAATCTTGACGGCTCAGTCCGGCCAGCCGTACTCCGCCATGGTAAATACCGACCTTAACAACGACTCCAACCGCTCCACGGACCGCACACCTGGCATAGGTCGAGATACGTTCTACTTGCCACGTACCGTTTCGCTCGACCCTCGGATTACCAAAAATATTCAGTTTACCGAGCGACTCCGCCTCCAGCTCATCGGCGAGGCATTCAACATCTTCAACCACAGCAACATTAGCGGCGTCAGCCGGACACAGTATGCCTTCACATCGTCGGCCGCTATCTGCGGGATCGCTGCAGCTCCCTGTTTGGCGGCGCCTCAGGTCGTTAGTTCCCGGAATTTCCCGTTCCAATTCCCGACCTCGGACATCACACCCCGAATCGTCCAGCTGGCCGCGAAGTTCATCTTCTAGGGGACGTCACAGAACCAGGGTGGATCGGTTCTCTTGTACCTGGAGGCGACACGTTCCACCCCAGTTCGGAATCCCGCAGACAGGTGTCCCAGCTCAACTTTGCTTTTTCCTTGCCAGCCTCTCAATCGCCGATACCGTTCAACCCGCCCCAGCAACCGTTCGACCCCCAATTTCTGCCGTCTAATGAAAAACACTTAACAACTTCATTATGGTGTGCTATTCTCTCCCGTGTTTGCCAAGCTCCAATACCGACTCGATCCCCAAGTCACCCCGTTAACGCGACCCTGGTTTCCTGTGCAGTCTGTCCAACCTCTTTGTTTTCAAACGCTTGCGCACTCTTTTCCACAACGGGGAATGTGCATCTTCTTTCCTTTCTGTCACTTCCACACTCTTTTCATCGCGACGGGGGGTGTTGTGCCGTGCGTCTCTCACTTTGGAACTCAATTCACGTCGCCCGCCGCTCGCCCCTACACTCAAGTTCTTTCTTTTCACACTCTTGCGCACTCTTTTCCATGCGCAGAAACTCATCCCTTTTCGTTTCATGCACTTGCGTACTCTTTGGACAAAAACACCGGGGGTGGGGGTACTCCTCTCACCAAAAAGCCGGCAAAAGCCTCGCCTCGGCTATACTCACCTCTCCGGGGGATCCCTTGCTGGAAGTCGCCAAAAGTATCCTGCTCATCCTCACTGCTCTCTTTCCCATCGTCAATCCTCTCGGAGGCAGCCCCGTGTTTTTCGGCTTAACCCGCGAGTATCCTCAGACCATCCGGCGCGTCCTGGCGCGCCAAGTCGCGCTGAACAGTTTTATCTTGTTGATAGCCTCGTTCCTCGTTGGCACTTACGTTCTGCATTTCTTTGGAATCTCCATTCCCGTCGTGCAAGTCGGCGGCGGCCTGATCGTCATTTCCAATGGCTGGAACATGCTGAAAAGCAAAGAGGAAGTGGACCGTGGCCCGGACGTCCAGAAAAAGGTGAATCCCAGGGATGTTTTTCGCAGCGCCTTCTACCCTCTCACTCTCCCCCTCACGGTTGGGCCGGGCTCTATCTCCATGGCCATCACGCTTGGCGCCAACGAGCCTCACCATATGGGCCTGAATTTCCTCGCGATTCTCGCCGCCGTGATTGGTTCCGCACTGGTGGCGATAAGCATTTATCTTTGCTACGGATTTGCCGATCGCCTTGCCGCCGTCATCGGCGAAAGCGGCATGAGCATTATTTTACGGCTCTCTTCCTTTCTCCTCGTTTGCATTGGCGTCCAGATTTTTTGGAACGGCGCGCGCGCCCTGTTGCAATCTCTTCCCGCTGGTCACTGAGTGACGCGAAAGCAAATTAGCAATCTGAAGGAAAGCAAAGAAGATGATATTCTAAGGTGTCCGATCACAAGAGTGGGGTAATTCAAGATTTGCTCGGCGACGAGGGAGGGGCGTCCGGAATTGTGCGGAATCGCAGGATTCACAACTAAAAAGTGGAGTGCACCGCCGGAGCGAATTCGCCAGGCGACCGCGACGCTGATTCACAGGGGGCCGGACCAACAAGGCGTCTTTCAATCGAATCTTTTTTCAATGGGCGCGGCGCGCCTGAAAATTATCGATCTGGACTCCGGAAACCAGCCGATCCTCTCCGAAGACGGCGATTTCGGAATCGCCTTCAACGGCGAGATTTACAATCACCTCGAACAGCGATCCGAACTGGAAAAACTCGGACACCGATTCGAGTCCCACTCCGACACGGAAACCGTTCTTCGCGCATTTATGCAATGGGACAAAGATTGCTTTTCCCGCTTGCGCGGCATGTTTGCCGTTGCCCTGTGGAGAAAATCCGAGAAGCGCATCGTTCTTGCGCGCGACCGCATGGGCATCAAGCCACTTTATATCGCGCGTGTGGGAGAGGATCTTTTTTTCGGTTCCGAGCTCAAGGCGCTTTTTGTCCATCCAGAGATGGACCGTCGGCTCAGCCTGCAAGGTCTCGATTGTTATCTCGCACTGAACTACATCCCTTGCCCTTGGACGCTGGTCGAAGGCATCGAAAAACTTCCGTCCGGCGAATGGCTGGAATGGATTGACGGCGAAGTTTCCACGGGATCCTATTGGCAAATACCCTTTGGC
>Ga0307475_10001956_pt1 | contig 12276 bp, 6 predicted proteins | sample atmos_gasesECM1C_FD_203317 | JGI IMG/M metagenome (GOLD analysis project Ga0307475, IMG submission 203317) | Hardwood forest soil microbial communities from Morgan-Monroe State Forest, Indiana, United States - atmos_gasesECM1C_515 | ecosystem: Environmental > Terrestrial > Soil > Temperate... | reverse complement strand
CTTTGCGGACGGAGTAAAGCTCCAGCCCAACCGGGATGGAGGAAGCCGCGCGAGCCCTCCATGCGAAAGGCAGCGTTGCGGAGAAGGCGAGAAAAGTTCGGCGCGAGATGGTGTGTGAGGTCATTGGTGAATCCTGCCGATGTGCATCCTAGGCCGAGAACCTACTTTTAAGCAACTACTTTGCGGGAGAAAGGAAATTTCACTCGTCTCGGCGAGCCGCAGGCGGGGCCTCCCGCCCTGGAACGACGCTGCGCACCATCACGTACAAAACAGGAATGAAGAGCAGATTCAGCGTGGTCGCGGCAATCATTCCGCCGAAAACAGTCGTGCCCACGGAAATGCGCCCGGCGCGCCCGGCGCCCTGGGCGAGCACCAGGGGAATGACGCCGAGGATGAACGCGAACGAGGTCATCAGAATGGGGCGGAGGCGGATGCGCGCGGCTTCCACGGCAGCTTCGACAAGCGTCAGCCCCTGGGCGCGCAATTGCTCGGCAAATTCGACGATCAAAATGGCGTTTTTGCTGGCGAGGCCGATGAGCATCACCAGCCCGATCTGGCAGTAGACATCGTTTTGCAATCCCCGTAATGCTTGCGCGCCCAGAGCTCCGAGCAACGCTACCGGCACGGCCAGCAGCACGATAAACGGCAGCACGTAGCTCTCATATTGCGCGGCGAGCGTCAGGTAAACGACGACAAGGCCCAGCGCGAAAAGAATCAGCGCCTTTCCGCCGGACTCGATTTCTTCCAGAGAGAGACCGCTCCATTCGAAGGTCATGCCGTTGGGGAGAACTTTCTTTGCCAGCGCTTCCATCGAGGCGATGCCTTCGCCGGAACTGCGGCCGGGCGCTGCCGAGCCGTTGATTTCCGCCGAGCGAAACAGATTGTAGTGGCGAATCACCTGGGGACTCGCGGTTTGCTCCACGGTCACCAGATTGTCGAGCGAAATCATTTTGCCGGTGTCGGAACGCAGGTAATATTCGCGGATGTCCTTGGGCTGCGATCGGAACTTGCTGTCCGCCTGGACGTAGACGCGGTAGGAGCGGTTGTTGAAGTCGAAGTCGTTTACGTAAACCGAGCCCATGTAGACCTGAAGCGCGTCGGTAATCTGGCTGAAGGGCACCAGCAAACTCTTGGCTTTTTCGCGGTCGATCTGAACGATGTATTGCGGATCGTTAGCGGTGAAGCTGCTGAAGAGCCCTAGCAAATCTTTGCCCGCGTTTCCTTGGGCCGCCAATTTGTTGGCGGTTTCGGCGATGGTCTCGAGCGAATTGCGCCCCAGATCCTCGAGTTCAAACGTGAATCCTCCGAACTGGCCCAGTCCGAAGACGGCCGGCGGATTGAACGGGACTACCACCGCGCCGGAGATGGCCGACAGGCTACTGCGCAGGCGCCTGATCACCGTGGCCGCCGAGTGAATGTCGCCCTTGCGTTCTTCGAACGGCTTGAGGCTCGCATACATGAGGGCCTGGTTTGGCGCACTACCGGCCGTGCCTTCTCCAACGATCGTGAAGACTCCCTCCACCTCCGGGTCGCGCTCGATGATTTGGTCTGCTCGAGCGCAGATGTCGCGCGTATAGCTCAGCGAAGCGCCTTGCGGCGCCTGCACGACGAAAATCACGTAGCCCTGGTCGTCTTCAGGGAGGAATGCGCGGGGCACGCGTTGATACACAAAATAGGTGGCACCGAGGAGCGCCAGGAAAACCACAAGCGCGACGACGCGCAGGCTCAGCAGGAGGCGCACTCCTCTGCGATAAAGGCCGGTGCTTCGAGCGACCATTTCGTTGAACCAGCGGAAGAAGCGGAACTGCGCGCGTTCGCGGTGATGGCCAAGAAAAATCGCCGACAGGGATGGCGTCAGCGTCAGCGCGTTGAACGCGGAAATGGCCACGGAGAACGCGATGGTCAGCGCGAACTGGCGGAAGAGAATTCCGGTGGTCCCGGGAAAGAGCGCCACCGGCACAAATACCGAAACAAGAACGAGCGAAGTCGCAATCACGGCTCCCGCCACTTCTTTCATGGCGGCGGACGCGGCATTGTGCGGCTCGCTGATGCCTTCGGTGATGTGCCGCTCGACGTTTTCGATGACCACGATGGCGTCGTCGACCACCAGGCCCGTGGCTAGCGTGATGCCGAACAAGGTGAGGGTGTTGATGGAGAAGCCAAGCAACTTGACGAAGATGAAGGTGCCAATCAAAGAGACGGGAATGGCGATCGCCGGGATGAAAGTGCTCCGCCAATCCTGCAAGAAAATGTAGATCACCAGAATCACCAGCCCGATCGCTTCGAGGAGCGTAATGAGCACATCGCGGATGGATTCGCCAATGACGGTGGTGGTGTCGAAGGCCACAGCAGCTTTCAGTCCTGGGGGAAAATTCTTGGATAGGCGGACCAACTCCGTTTTTGCGGCTTGGTCAACGTCGAGCGCATTCGCGCCGGGAAGCTGCGTAACCGCCAGGCCGACCGCGTCGTGGCCATTGAAACCCAACAGCGTCCCGTAATTCTCGGCGCCCAGTTCCGCGTAGCCCACGTCCTTCAAGCGAACCAGCGTCCCGTCCGTACCCGTTTTTAAAATGATGTTGTCGAATTGCGCTGGCTCGCTGAGCCGCCCCACGGCCCTTACGCTGATCTGAAAGGAGTGTTCCTGCTGCGTGGGAGGAAGGCCAATCTGTCCCGCGGCCACTTGCACGTTTTGTTCCTGCAATGCGTTCAAAACATTTGTCGCCGTCAGGCCGTGCTCGGCCATTTTTGACGGGTCGAGCCACAATCGCATGGCGTATTTGCGCTCGCCAAACACAATGGCATCACCCACGCCTTTGACGCGCTTCACCGAATCTTTTACGTAAACGTCCAGGTAGTTGCTCAGGAACAGGCTGTCGTACTGCCCTTCGCCGGCATAGACGCCCGCCCCGAAGACAAACCCGCCAATCTGCTTGGTGATGATGACCCCGGTATTTTTGACTTCGTTGGGGAGACGGCCGAGCGACTGGCTCACGCGGTTCTGTACGTCCACCGCGGCCAGGTCGACATTGCGGGTCACGTCAAAAACTACGGTGATCTGGCTGGTCCCGTCGTTTCCGCTCGTCGAAGTGATGTACTTCATGCCTTGGACGCCGTTGATCGCCTGTTCCAGCGGAATGGTGACCGCGGATTCCACCGTTTGCGCGTTCGCACCGATGTAGACGCTGCTGACAATGACTTGCGGCGGAGCGAGGTCGGGAAAGTACGCGACCGGCAACAACGGAATGGAAATGGCCCCGCCCAAAATGATGAAAAGGGAACAGACCGTGGCGAATACCGGGCGCTGGATGAAGAAATCAACGAACAAGGCCGGTTTCCGTCCTCGCTGCAGTTGGAGTGTTGCCGCTCATCTTGTCGGAAGAGATTATTTGCCCGTGGAACTCTTGTCGTCGTTCTGCATCTGCTCGCTCACGGGCATCCCGTCTTGCAGGAATTGCGTGCCGGAAACGATGATGTGGTCCCCGGGCTTCAAACCGTCCAGCACGGCGAAATCGTTTCCCACCGTGTCACCGAGTTTTACCACCCGCTGGCGGGCGACCGCTCCTTTACCTTCGTTGACCGCGACAAACGCGAAGAACTCGCCGTTGATGCGCTGGACGGCAAGCACGGGAACGACCGGTCCTTCGTGGATTCCCCAGGTAATCTGCGCGCGCAGCTGCTCGGCGATCCGCACTTTCGACTTCGGATTCTGGACCGCCGCCTTGGCCAGCACCGTCTGCGTGTCGGTGTCCACCTGTGGCGAGACGAAAGTGACTTCCGTATCGCTCACCCTACTTCCCGCACCGTCGAACAAACGCACGCGCAATCCGATTTTGAGATTGCGAGCTTTTTCGGCGGGGACGTAAATATAAGCTTCGAGCGCACCCGGTTCGTCCACCGTGGTCAACAACGTCCCGACTGTCACGCGGTCCCCTACATGAACGGGAATGTCGCCGACACTGCCGTCCATCGGAGCACTGACGCTGTAGTAGTGCAGCTCCACTTTTTGCTGGTTTACCTGCTCGTCGAGCGCCTTGAGCTGCGCGACGGCTGCATCGTAGGCCGTCTGCGCGTTGTCCAGCTCTTGCTTGCTGATGACTCCGGCATCGTGCAATTTTTGTGAGCGCTCAAGGGAAATCCTGGCGTAGCGCACATTGGCTTCCTGCGCCATCCGCGAAGCTTCCTGGCTGCTGACCGTGGCTTCCTGTTTGAGCGGATCGATTTGCAACAGCGCCGTCCCCGCCGTTACGTGGTCGCCCGACTTCACAAGAATTTTGGTGATTTGCCCTTCCACCTGAGGATTAATGGCCGCCGAATGGCGCGACTTCAGGATGGACAAGTACTCCGTGGTTTCCGGAATTTTTGCTGCCGTCGCAATGCGCACTTGAACCGGCATGGCGCCCGGACCAGCACCTGGCGCATTCGCAGAGCTCTTCCCGCAGCCAGCCAAAAACGAGCTCAGTGCGAGAACAAGTGTGCGGATTGCTATTCGCTGCTCGGTGCCCAAAGCACTCCTCCGGCTACGAGATTCGGCATGCAGATTCATACCAGTTCACATTACTTGGGATTCTACGACACTCGTGCGCCGGGATATAGTCCTGCAGGGTCCGGCGCTAGACTAGGATGCCACGCCCGACGTTTGCTTAACAGGCTTGCGGATTTCGCCGCTCAGTAGAAATCGCGGGAGTCGATGCGCTTGCCGGAGAGTCCGAGTTGGAGGACCTCCATCTGACCCGGCCGGTCGAAAACTTTTCCGGGAAAGACGATCTTCAATAAGACCCGCACGCCCCCAAACGCCGCTCCGACGGCGACCGCTAGCCCCATGAACAGAAGCGTCGTGATGAGGATCCTGCCGAGGATCACCACCCAGGGCGGGTCGGTGAGCTGGTGGGTTGGCTCATTCCAGGTAACTTCCGTCTGATAGTGGACTCCGTTTCGCAGCACCTCACCGAAGCCAGCGGAAGACGGTCGTAATACCAGCGAAAGCAGCGAACCTTTCCGTTCAACCGTCGTTCCGGCCTGCTTTGCCGCAGGGGAAAGCGCTGCCTCCAAATGGCGCAAGTGCTGCTCGGCCAACTGCGGCGTGGGGTAGTCAATCAGCAGGAGCACTCCGCTTTCTTTTGCCTTTTGGTAGCTCGCAAACATTACTTCTGCGCCAAAATCAAACCCAACTTCCTTGGTGAGCGGCGCGAGTGCGGCCTCGCCCAGCCCGCTGAGGGCCGCCCGGAAAGCGGCCGGTCCCAGAGCGTACCGTTGCGTCCCGTCCGCAAACCCCTGGGGCAAATACGCACGAATCGGCGGCAGCGGCGTAGTATCAGCAGACTTTCGTAGAATGCCCGCAAGCTCCCGCAGGGCGGCCGTGGAAGCAAGCTGCGGCTGCTCCACCATCACCAGGAAATTTCCAATGAGCATGATGAGCCGGCCGTGACCGACTGCCGTTAACTGCCCAACCGTGGAAGGCTCCAAGTCTGTATCCAGGAGCGCCGTGTAAGCCTCATACGCCCCCGAGGGGTCGTGGAATCGCTTCAGGCTTACCTTCAAGATCTGAGACTCGTTGGAGTACGGTCTAATAAGCCATTCTTCCAATCCTGCCTCGGTTAGAAGTGCCGCGTCTTGCTCTGCCGGTTTCACCTTGTCCGGAGGGGCGGTGGAGACCCAGTCCGCAAAGCGATCGGGCAATGTGCTTTGAGGGGTGTTTTGCGCGCGGCAATACGGAGCACTCGCAAGTGCAAGCGCTAAGACCAAGAAAAAAAGAGCGTGGCGTCGCATCCCTACCACTTATTGGACACCAACAGGCTACCTTTGGTTGCGCGATTGTTCAACCGTCGCGGTGGAGCGGCTGCGCTCGGAGCCCTTTCTTCCCGAAAGGTTCACGGTCACGCTGTTCATGTTCTGCAAGTAGCTGGAGATACCCTGATAAAGTCCCTCGGCTACTCTTTGCCGCTGCTCGGGCTGCTTTAAGAGCTTTTCGTCGGCAGGATTGCTGAGGAATGAAATCTCAGTGAGGATGGAAGGCATATCCGCGCCGATCAACACTACAAATGGCGCCTTGCGCACGCCCCGGTTTCTCGCGCTTTTGCTGGTTTTTTGAATTCGATCGGAGAGTGATTCCTGGATGTCTTCGGCGAATTCCTTGGACTCGTCGATCTTTTCCGTCTGCGCGATTCTCTTTACCAGGCTTTCCAGCTCGTGCACGCCTTCCTGCGCCGTGGCGTTTTCGCGCGCAGCCACTTCCATGGCCTCCGACGTGCCTTTCAGGTTCAGGTAATACGTTTCGATTCCGCGTGCATCCGTATCGCGGCTGGAATTTGCGTGAATGGAAATGAACAAATCCGCCTTCGCCTGGTTGGCGATACTCGTTCGCTCTTCCAGCGGAACGAAGGTGTCGTCCGAGCGCGTATAAACCACGTCTGCGCCAGGCAGCCGCTGTTCGATGATTTTTCCCAGCCGCAGCGCCACATCGAGGCAGAGATCCTTTTCCATCAAGCCCGTCGGCCCGATCGTTCCCGTGTCGTGGCCGCCGTGGCCCGGATCAATGACGATACGGCCGATCTTTAGCCCGAGCGTGCGCGTCAAGGTGGACTGTCCGTCGCGCAGAGGTTGCGGCGCGCTCGCCGGGCGGATCAAATCCGGCTTGGCGTCCGGCGCTGACGTCTTAAAGGATGTCGACTTCCGGCTCTTCGCGCTCGGCAGCGTGTCCCGCGGGCTCGGCGTCGAGTTGGCGGCTGCGCTGGGCCGGCCTAAGGTGCCGATGCTGACGCTTTTCGAATTAGCGCCCGGCCATTGTTCGGAGGCCGGACCTGTTTCTCCACCGGGGGGCTTTGCCGCAACCGTTTGCGTGTCTCGCGCCGGGCTAGCTGCGGCTGCTTCGGTTGGGCGAGAATCCGCCCCTGCCTTCTCTGCGCGGTTGGCGCTGGCCGTCCGCACCGATTCCCCGCCAAAGGAATTACCGTAGAGATCGATCACCAGTTGCGTCGGATCTCTTGTCAGCAGGGCGGTGTACTCTTTGACGCCGTTTACATCGAGGGCCACGCGCACGACTCCCGCATGGTTTTGCGCCACGCGCACCGCTGTCAGCAGATCGCCCTCGACGTGGATGCTACTTCGCGCGACCTCCGGCGTCAGCCGCGCCGCGTGCAAATCAAAAAAGATCCGGTCCGGATTGGAAATCCGTGCGGAGGAGAATTGCACGGTGTTGTCGAGATCTATCGTTACGCGCGTAGCGTCCCCGTTCAATGAAGTGCGAACGCGCCGCACGCGCGGAGTCTCTCCGGAATTCGTAACCGCCTTTCCGCCGGAATGCACCGGTGGGCCGGGCCGCGGCTCATCCACGGCCAGGGTCCTTCCGAGCGCGGAGCTTTCTCGATTTTCACGCGAGTTGGACTGCGCCAAGGCGTCCTCGCTGTTTTGCAGCAGCGCCAATTCCGCCAGCGCCTCTTCCACATCTCGCCTCCACGGCGAGCGCGGATAGCGTTTCAAAAATTCCTCGTAGGTTTTCTGTGCCTGCGCGGCTTGCGCAAGATGATCGCGCTCGAGCTTCGCAATCCGCAGCAGTGCCTCCTGGCAATGTTTGTGCGCGGGATATTCGCGCACCAGGAATTCGTAGGCATCGGCAGCCAGTTGGTAATAGGCGCGCCCGAAGCGATCGCCCATTTCGGTGTAAAGTTCCGCAACCGCCAGCAGGGAATCCGGCACTTCCGGCGCGCGCGGCGTGATCATTTTCACGCGCCGGTAACTCATCACCACTTGTTTGTAATCGGCGAGCGATCGCTTATCGGTGGGTTTCGCGTTGAGCGCGGCGCGCTGCTCTTCCGCTCGCGCAAATTGTGCGGAGGCGGACTGGCGTTTTACCGAAGAGGGGGGTTCGGCGGCGTTCCATGGCGGCGCGGCGACAACTCCGGTTGTCAGGAAAAAGCCCAGCGAAAAGGGGGCGAAGATCCGAAACAAACGATTTTTCTCCGGAGACATCCGGCTGCTCCCGCAAACCGATCGCTGTATCTCCTTGAACATTCTAGCCGCTTTTACGGCTCTCGCTGCCGTTCTCTAGGAATAGTAATGCATTTCGTCTCTCTGTTACTCGGTCATTTTGCAGAGACTTAGTCCTAATATTAAACACACGGTACTGTAACCAGGGCTCGCGATCCAGAAGCGGAGCGGCGACGCGCTTTGGGACCCCGCACCCTCCGGAGTCCGAAACTTGAAAACCGATGACTCCAGAACCGGTTACGGTTTTCAGTCGTTCCTAAATATGATGCGTCCCTCGGATGTGACGTCCCGGTGGATCGCGTGCTTGTTGACAAACGCGTCAGGCAGGCGGCCGGACCCCGGCCGGAAATAGGCGTTCTGAACCTTCTGCACGTAATCGCGTGTTTCGCGGAATGAAGGAACTCCGTGGGCGCGGTCCACCGCGCCTTCTCCGGCGTTATACGCCGCCAGCGCCAGATCGAGGTTGCCATGATAGCGTTCCAGCAGTGTCCTCAGATATCTAACCCCGGCGTCGATGTTCTGTTGCGGGTCAAAAACGTCATACGCGCCATAGCGCTGGGCGGTGGTGGGGATCAATTGCATTAATCCCCCGGCGCCCTTATGAGAATAGGCCTTAGGGTTCCAATTGGATTCCGTTTCGATCACCGCGCGGACCAGCGCGGGATCGAGGCGGTGACGGCCCGCCGCTTCGCGGACCAGCTTTTCGACGCCATCCCGGTCCATATCCACAGCCGGGTGCGCGAGTCCTGTAAACGAAATCTCTCCCGGCAGATAAATGTTGGTGTGCGCTTTCGACGCGGGGGCGAGCTTGACCGGAGCCGGGTTCGAGTTGATAAAAAAGCTACGGCCGCTATTGTCCACGATCTTAGCGATCTGAGCGTCGGCCGGCCGAGCCGACAACGCCAGCGAACCTAGAATCAGGCATGCCACGGCTGTCGCGCGTTCGATCTTCATGCTTGGGGAAAGCTCATGTCCTTCTTGGATTTAACCCCTGTCCTGTGGGGACTTAACCCCACTCCCATGCCCTCCTTCATATCGCTACGAAGGTTCAGGCGTCAATAAACCCCGAGTACTATGCGCCGCTGCCCAACGGTTTGCTTCGGCACAAAATGCCTGTTTCATTCAAGCGAGCCGCTGACACACCGAGGGAGCAAAATCACGGTGCTACTGGGCATTATAACCACGTTTCGATCAGGGAGGGAACTGTCTGCAAGGCCCTTTTCAGCCCAGCTGTATCTTTACCGCCAGCCTCAGCCAGATCGGGCCTTCCGCCGCCCTTGCCTCCTAGTTTCTCCGCCAAGGCCCCTATCAGCTTGCCAGCATGGATTTTAACGGTCAGGTCCTTGGTGACGCCTGCGATGAGAGCCACTTTGCCATTCTCGGGCGTGCCGAGAGCGACAACGCCTGAGCCGAGCTTTTGGCGAAGGCTGTCGACGAGCTGCCTAAGTCCTTCGCGGTCAACATTTTGCACTTCTTCGGCAATAACCTTAATGCCTTTAATGAGTTGCACGCGGGCGGCCAGTTCGTCAAGCTGTCCCAGAGCTCCTTTGCGCTTCTGTGCTTCCAGGTCCTTTTCGAGCTGCTTCACGGTCTCAAAGAGCTTTTCGACTTGGGCGAGGACGGCGTCTTCGCCGACGTTGAGCTGGCTGGCCAGTTGTCGAAGAGTTTGCGCTCGCCGCTGGTAGTGTTCGAGGGCGCCGATGCCGGTGACCGCTTCGATCCTGCGCACTCCGGCGGCCACGGACTCCTCGCCTACGATTTTCAGCACGCCGATATCGCCCACACGCTCGACGTGCGTACCGCCGCACAGTTCCTTCGAGTACAAGCCGCGGGGCGAGCGGGGATCGGGAATGGTCACCACGCGGACGTTCGATTCGGGATATTTGTCGCCAAAGAAGGCCAGCGCGCCGGAGTTCAGCGCCTCCTCGAGCGAGGTCACGCTGGTTTCGACTTGCGTATTCAGGCGGATTTCGTCGTTCACTTGCTGCTCGATGTCGACCAGCTCTTCGGCACCTACGTGTGCGAAGTGCGAAAAGTCGAAGCGCAGGCGGTCGGGCGCGTTCAGCGAGCCCGACTGTTTCACGTGGATGCCTAAGATGTTTCGCAAGGCAGCGTGCACGAGATGCGTGCCGGTGTGATTGCGGATGATGCGCGCGCGCCGCTCGGCGTCGGCGACGACCGCAACGCGGTCGCCCACCCGCAGCGTTTCCGTCGCCACTACCCGGTGCGCGATCAGTCCCGCAACGGGGTAGAACGCACCAGTAACAGCCGCGAGTTCTTGTGCGCCGGAATTGTCGTAGAAGGCCCCGGTGTCCGCGACTTGGCCGCCCGATTCGGCGTAAATGACGGTGCGGTCGAGCACTACTTCGCCGCTCTCGCCCGCCTTCAGTTCCTTGACGGGGCCACTTTTCGAGATGATGGCCTCGATCCGGCAATCCTTTGCCGCCGTTCCGGAATAAAAGCCCGGTTCGGTCCTGAGCGTTTCTGCCAGCCTGGCATACGCCGGATTCGCTGCCTCTTTTGCGCCGCCTTTCCAGGACGCTCTTGCCCGTGCGCGCTGCTCGTGCATGGCGCGGTCGAAGCCCTCCCAATCGACCGCCACTTGAGCATCACGCGCAGCATCTTCGATGAAATCTCGAGGCAAGCCGTAGGTGTCGTAAATTCGAAACACGACGTCTCCGTCAAGCCGAGGATGGCGAAGCAGGGCATCGAGCATTTTGAGACCAGCGTCAAGGGTGCGTCCAAAGCGGGTCTCTTCAGCCGCCAGCAACACGAGAATGTGTTCGAAGGCCGGTTCGCAAAGTTCCGGATATGCATCACCCATGAGCCCTCGAACGTCGCTCGCCATCTTGAACAGGAACGGTTCGGATACGCCCAGGAGACGACCGTGACGAATGGCGCGGCGGATGATTTTCCGGAGCACATAGCCCCGGCCCTCGTTTGAGGGGAGCACTCCGTCCGTCATTAGGAAGGTCGTGGCGCGGGCGTGGTCGGCGATAACGCGTAGAGAAGCCGCGCCGCCCTTGCCTTCTTCGAGCTTTTCTTCTTGCTGGAAGTCGACGCCGCAGAGTTCAGCGGCGCGCTCCATCAGCGGCACAAACAAATCGGTATCGTAGTTGGAGATGACTCCTTGAAGGACCGCGGCGGTGCGTTCAAGGCCCATGCCGGTGTCAACGCAGGGCTTGGGCAAGGGCGCCAGTTTGCCGCTCTCATCGCGGTTGTATTGCATGAAGACGAGGTTCCAGATTTCGACGAAGCGGCCGCAGTCGCAAGGGAATTTGCATTCCGGTGCGGTAAGGCCGTGGCCGAGATCCGACGCGGCGGGGCCCATGTCGTAATGAATTTCGCTGCATGGGCCGCAAGGACCGGTATCGCCCATGGCCCAGAAATTTTCCTTCAGGCCGGGGATGGCGACGATTCGGTCTGCTGGAACCCTCTGCTCGAGCCAGAAACCCTTAGCTTCTTCATCGACACCGAGATGGTTGCCCGAGACTTGCGCGCCTCCGAACACGGTGACATACAGCTTGTTTTTGTCGATGCCAAACCATTCCGGTGATGTCACCAATTCCCAGGCAAAGGCGATGGCTTCCTTCTTGAAATAATCGCCGAAGGAGAAATTGCCAAGCATCTCGAAGAACGTGTGGTGGCGCTTGGTAAAGCCGACGTTTTCAAGGTCGTTATGCTTGCCGCCGGCACGCACGCATTTCTGCGCGGTGGTGGCGCGCGAATAGGAGCGCTTTTCGAGGCCGAGGAACACATCCTTGAACTGGTTCATCCCGGCATTGGTGAAGAGCAGCGTCGGATCGCCATGCGGCACGAGCGACGAGCTCCGCACGCGCTTGTGCCCCTTGCCCTCAAAGAAGCGCAGGAACATTTCGCGGATCTCATTCCCGCTCAAGACTTGGTTTTCCTCCCCGCCTACCGCCGGCGCCCGCGCTTTCTCTCTTCCCCTCACTTGTTCCTCGTTCTTTGGTGCGAACAGACTCATGAATTATGGCAGACCGTCTAACGCTCAGCAATTCTAGGGGCGCAACCCGGCGGCCCTCGTCGGTTTTCAACGAGGCTGGCGTTGCGGTTCTCTCCCGATCCCCCTTCCTTTTCTTCGGATTCTCCGTCATAGACCCGGAGCGGATGGGAAAGCCCAGGCCGCCTGACTCGCAACACGCGCTCGCCTCATGTGCTCGCCGCGCAACCATGGATTGGAAAGGGCGGATGATCGGGCCTCGGGAGCTAGGCATTACCGCCAAGTCGTTTTTTGGCCTCGTGTTCCGGACCGGAGCGGAAGAAGGCCAA
>Ga0307475_10001955_pt1 | contig 12278 bp, 7 predicted proteins | sample atmos_gasesECM1C_FD_203317 | JGI IMG/M metagenome (GOLD analysis project Ga0307475, IMG submission 203317) | Hardwood forest soil microbial communities from Morgan-Monroe State Forest, Indiana, United States - atmos_gasesECM1C_515 | ecosystem: Environmental > Terrestrial > Soil > Temperate... | reverse complement strand
GCCAGCTCGGCTTCAGCGCACCTGTGTATACGGAACTCGGTCCGCCGCTTCCTGCTGCCAGGTCGGTTCCGGCGCCGGAGTTGCCGTTGATGATCGCCGCGGTGCATGCGGTGGTCGATCCCGCCGCAGCGCAGGAATCATTCCACGTTTTTTCCGGGATGTACCCTTTAGCGGTCGCTGGGATAGGAAGAGTTGTGGTTGAAGAGTTGGCGGTATTCCAAAATGTCGATTGATTGCCGACGTCGTCAAAATCCGTGCCACCCATGGCGATGTTGTAAGGCGTGGAGGCGATTCCGCTGATCGCCAATCCCTGCGTCGCGGCATCCGGGTTCGCGCCAGGGTCGCACCCCGCCGAGCCGTTATCGCCGGCGGAAATCACCACGGTGATTCCTTGTGCCGCCGCTTGCTGCCACAAGGAGTTGTAGAACGCGTTTCCGCCGCTGCCCAAGCCGGCCTCACAGGAGCCGTAGCTTTCGCTGAGGATCGGCGCGACATTGTTATCCACGATATAGATCGCCGAACCATCGATTCCAGCCGTGCCGTCGGTCTGCGCCGTCTCGGTTACCACGAAATCGATCGTCGCCGCGGGTGCAACGGCTCCGGCCCATTCCACGTCCAGGTCCGATTCGCCTTCGTCTCCAAAGTCCCCGTTGTCGGCTCCTGTTCCGGGATCCGGCCCATTCAGAACCACGGTGAGCGGACATTGGCCCGGCACGCCAGTACAAGTTGAGGCATACGCGGGCAAACCAAACATGCTGCGGAAATCGAGCACATCCTGCAGATTGATGTTGCTTTGCCCGACGATGGCGATGCTTTGTCCCGCTCCGGCAGTCGCGACAGGAGTGGTAATGTTATAAATCGCAGCGAAGTCCGCCGGACCCAGGGCAAAAAATTCTCCGTTAGAGTCCGTGTAGTTAAATAGCGGCCGGATTTCGCCGGTTTCCATGCGGCGGAAACTTCCCAGCTGTCTGGCCTGTGGCTTGGGATGAAAATTGTGCAGCGACCGTAATCCCGCGACCACCGGAGCGAGCGCGGCGGGAATCTGCGGATCGCTCAAATTCGCGAAGTGCTCTTCACCGTTTACGTTGAACTTGTGAATTTCCGTGCCAAACGCGTTGCGCACCAGTCCCGCGTTGCCCGAAAACTCCACGACCGTTTTGCCCTTGGCTACCTTGATGTTTTGGAATCCGTGCGAGGTCAGCCAGTCGGTGACCGCCCGCACGTCTTCATCGGCAGGACCAAACTGCTGGCCAAATTGTTCCGGGGTCAGCCAGGCGTGATAATTGGGCGAATTCTTCGATTGCTGCTGCTCCATCAATTGCCGCAGGGCCGCTTCCTGCTCCGCGCTCCGCTGCAAGACAAGCACTATGCGCGTCACCGGCTGCGCGTCGGCCACTGCGCCGCGATCGAACTTCGCGCGCGCCATCGGATGCACGTTTCCGCGCAAAACCGTACGGTTCGTATCGTCCACCGTGTCCGTGACCCGCGCCGGCACGCGGCTCCTCTGCTCCGCGCCCGATTGCGCCGCCGGCGTCTGCCCCGCAACGGGAAAGCAGGAAAACGCCAGCAGCGACGCCCCAGCCAATACACCTCGACTAAAACCAGTTTTGTGGATGCTCATAATCCGCCCGACTGCAAGAATTTTTCGAATCATCACGCAACAGGTAACAACGGCAACCCCAAGCTACAGGACCAGGCTGGATAGACGATTCTAATCCCAGAGCGGCTGGATGCTCATCATCCGCCGAGCACAGGTTTTGCGTGAACGCCAACAGCGAACAGCACCGATTCCAAGCCGCTGCGCATGAAGAAGAGATAGGTTTGCGCGCATATTGGTTGCCCGTGCGCACGATCATCTGTTGGCGCTTTGCTCACCGGGCGGGACAAGTGGATTCGCCCGCGCATTACCTACACCTGTCTCTTAGTTCTTCCCTTGTTCTCGCGGGTAAGTTCCCGGGCCGGTCCGGCATCGCGTTTAGGCCGGCAGGCAGCGGCGAAATTGGGCGTTGCCTGATTCGCGTCACGCCCGCGGATTTCCCTCTTGCCAGTTCTACTGTTAGTGACTAAGATACCCCCTCGCAGTTACGAGAGGGTCACGGACATGCCAAAAGAAAAGCCGCGCGTAAATATCGGCGAAGTCATCAAAACCTACCGCAGCCAGCGGGGATTGTCGCAAGGCGACATCGAGCGCCGCACCGGCCTGCTGCGCTGCTACCTCTCGCGCGTGGAAAACGGCCACACCGTGCCGTCGCTGGAGACGCTGGCCAAAATCGCCGAAGCCATGGACATTTCGCTCGCCGACTTTTTCCCCGGCACGGAAACGCCGCGCGATCGCGAGACGCAAAAAATGCTCGGCGAACTCTCGCAAGACGAAATCCGCTTCCTCGGCGAAATCAAGCGCTTCAGCACCACGCTGTCCGACGGCGACAAGCGCCTCGTCCTGGCCATGATTCGCAAAATGGCCACCCTCGTCCCGCCACCCGCAACGAAGAAGCCGTTAGCTCGCCGTCCTACGGCGTAAGCGAACTCCGACTTAAGTGCGTGCTAACTGCTCTGCCCGCGGATAATCCGGATGGCATCAGGCAATGCTGCCTCGCCCCGACCAGCTCCGTTACCCTGATTATCTGCGTCCTGCGACACCACATCACCTTCGCCTGGAGCCAGGAATAGGTTCGTTTCCACAGCGTGCTGCTTCGTATACAAATCGAAATACCGCCCGCCTTGCGCGTACAGCGACTCGTGCGTGCCGCGTTCGATGATGCGCCCGGCCTCGACCACCAGGATTTGCTCCGCCCGCCGAATCGTCGAAAGCCGATGCGCGATCACGAAGGTAGTCCTGCCGCGCATCAGGTAGCGCAAGCCCTCTTGAATCAGCGCTTCCGACTCGGAATCAAGGCTGGAAGTAGCCTCATCGAGAATAAGGATGCGCGGGTCGGCAAGAATCGCGCGAGCGATGGAAACGCGTTGCTTCTGCCCGCCGGAGAGCTTCACGCCGCGTTCCCCGACGACGGTGTCGTATTTTTTCTCGAACGATTCCGCGAATTCATCGACGCGCGCGATGCGGCAAGCCGCCATGATTTCCTCTTCGCCAGCCTCCGGACGCGCAAACGCCACGTTTTCGCGAATCGTTCCGTCAAACAAAAATGTTTCCTGCAACACGACGCCAAGCTGCGTGCGATACGATTCGAGGTTAACCGTGGAGAGGTCGACGCCGTCCACCAGCACGCGCCCGCTTTTCGGCACGTAAAACGCCGCAATCAATCCGATGATGGTCGATTTTCCCGCGCCTGACGGCCCCACCAGCGCCGTCACCGTCCCAGGCTCGGACTGGAAGCTCACATCGCGCAGGACTTCCTTGCGCGAATCGTAAGCAAAGCTCACGTCTTCCATCGCCACGTAACCGGTAATCCGATCCAGCTTTACGGTCCTTCGTGGATCGGCGTCTTCCTGTGTCTCGTTCAAAATCTCCCGCGTGCGTTCCAGCCCGGTGATCGCTTCGGTAATCTGCGTCCCAATCGCCACGATCTGGAAAACCGGCGCAATGAGCAGGCCCAGGAAAATGTTAAAGGCAAAAAACTGCCCCAGCGTCATCCTGCCGGATAAAATATTGTGCCCGCCAAATTCCATGATCAGCGCGCTCACCAAGCCCATGAGTCCCGCGCCGGAAAGACTCATCAGCGACGTGGCGGTCAGCGTCTTCAGGACGTTGTCCAGCAGCCGCTGCACTCCGGCGGAAAAGACTCCTTCTTCGCGTGCTTCGGCGTGATAGCCCTTGACCACACGCACCCCGCCGAGAGATTCCGTCAGCCGGCCGGTCACCTCGGCATTAATCTTGGGGCGCGCCCGGAAGATCGGGCGAATCGTCTTGAAGGCTTTGCTAATCCCTGCGCCGAAAACCAGAAGAATGCCGAACGCCAGCGCCGTCATCATGACGCTGGTGTGAATCAGGTACACCAGCGCAAAGATCGCCGTCAGCAGCCCGCCGACGAATTCCACCAGGCCTGTTCCGATCAGATTGCGCACGCCTTCCACGTCGCTCATGATGCGCGACACAAGCACGCCGGTTTTGTTCGCGTCATAGAACGAAACAGACAGCCGCCCGATGTGCGCCTGAACCTGCCGCCGCAACTCGGTGATCATTTTTTGCGCGGACTTGGAAAGAAGCTGCGTCAGCGTGAAGGAGGTAAGCCCCTGCAGAACCGTTGCGGAAAGCACGGCCAGAACGATGGGCGTCAGCAGTTGGGTTTGCCGCTTACTGATGACATTGTCGATAAAATATTTCGTGGACGCGGGCAAAACCAGCCCGGCCACGCGGTTCACCACCATCAACACGAACCCGAGCGCAAGCAGGCCTCGTCGCGGCTTAATCAGCGCCCAGACGTCCGGAAGATTCTTCCAGGCGTTCTTGCGCTTCTGTTTTTTCTGTTCGTCTTCCGTGCTCATTTGAATGCGCCGAGTATCTTAGCCCTTTGGATGCGGCGGGCCGCACAAAAACTATACGCAATGCGCCTGGCCATTCGGCTAGGTGACGCCAGATTCCGTCGGTGAGGAAAGGGAACTCGCGCTAATCCCCGGCAGTTCCGCCTCGGGGAATACGCGCAGCGGCAGGGAGGTCCAGGTTCAGGACGCTGGATATGAACTCGCTCAACGTAATGCCCAGATGGCCCCACAGCCGTCGCTTCAGGCTGGTGTAATCCTGCGTTCCGCTGAAAAGGTCGCCCATGAGTTGCCGGAAAACGGGGCTGCGCCGCAGAAACTGCACCATGCGTGTGGTCACCGCGGTACCTAGGAACGAGCCGCGATAAAAGCGCCGCACAATGCGCGCGGCAAATTCCAGCTCCGCCGAAAACGCGGCCTTGACGCGCGCCGGATATTTTTCCGGGCAGCCTTCCGCCAGCGCCCGCCCGAGCAATTCCCCGGAGCGCATGGCGTAGAAAAGCCCTTCGCCAGTGAGCGGGTCCACCCACGCCGCCGCATCGCCAACCATCGCCCAATTCTTGCCCAACACGGTGCGCTCCGAAAACGTGCGCTCGCGCGGTGACGGCAGAACGTGGCTGTAAAACTGCGCGCCCTCCGTGGCAATATTTTTCTTCTGCACAAAGCTCTGCAGATGCGAGCGCAGCTCCGTGCTGGTGTGCGAAGCCATGCTGCCGCAAATGCCCACCGATAAATGGTCGCAGCGCGGAAACGACCAGATGTAGCCCTCAAAGTGCGGCAGAAATTTTACGGTGATGGCGTCGCAGGTCTGCGGCACGAAATACCCCTGCGTCATCTCCAGTTCATCGCGCTCCAGCGGCCGAGTTCCCGGCAGCAAACGATTGCGCGCCCCTGCCGCCAGCACCAGAAAATCCGCGGTGCGCCATTCGCCGTCAACGCAATAGCGCGGCTTGGCCGCCGCGGTGTCCACGCTGATCACATGCGATCGCTGCACTTTGCAGCCGGCATCCGCGGCGCGCTCGAGCAGCATGCCATTCAGCACCGTGCGCGAATAAATCACGATGGGATGGCTCATATCCAGCATGACGCTTTGCTCGTTGCTGCTGATCAACTCGATCGAGCTCACCAGCTTTTTGGGATAGGGATTATCGAGAAGAAAAGGGAAGCACTCCACCGCTTTGTGTGTCAGCCCGCCGCCGCACGGCTTTTCCCACGCCAGGTGCTCGTCAAAAATGTGGACGCTGTGCCCGGCGCGTGCCAACTGCTCGCCACACATCGCGCCGGATGGCCCGCCACCCACGATTGCAATCTCTGTCATGTTTGGTAGCTCGCCGCGGCCCCGCATTCGCTCCCTGCGCGCGAATTTGCAGGATAAAGGCCCTTTCCGTCCAAAGAGCCTGTTCAGGTGACGGGGAAAATCACCAGGCAGAAACCAGCGAGAAGTATAGCACCGAAGACCGCTGCGGCAATTGCAGATCCGGTCAGGCGGTGTACCAGATCCATACCGAGCCGCTGGAAGAGGAAAAAGAGCCCGAGGTACAGCGCCAGCAGGATCACCAGGATGGCTCCGCTGTGCAGGACGAAGATGCCGAAGACCAGTGCAATAAACGCGATCAGGCGCAGAGTCAGCGCCAGCAAAACGCGCGCCGATTTGCCGCGCGCGGCGACCGGTCCGAGCAAAAATTCCTCAGCAAGAAGATACGCAAGCGCGGCCGCAAACGACGCCGGGAAACGCGCCCAGCGCACCCAGGAAAGCCAAGACTCCGTCAGCGTCGCATCGAACCATCCGGTAACCAGCAAATGCAAAACGAGCCCCGCTATCGCCGCCAGCAGCAAAATCTTGATTTGCGCCGGCCAAAGAGCGCGAAGTGATTTGTAATGGATCAGCAGCAGCGCGACGCCAACAATCAGGCCGAAGCTGGCGAAATAGGCGCCGTTATACAGCCGTACGAACGAAAGCGGGTTCCAGAATCGTAGCAGCGCCACGGCCAGCAACGAGACGGCCGCCATTTCGAGCAGCGCACGGTAGAGCGGAATCGCCGGTGATGCGGCGCTCGCATCTCGCGGGACCGATTCCGCGGCTTGTGCGGATGCTGTCACCCTGTGCTGCATGCCCAGAGTTTCCCGCACGAACGGGCCCGCGAGCAGGAGAATGCCCGCAAGTCCTGCAAGCGAGCCAACCAGCGGCAGCGAAGAAGGCACGCTCGGCTCGGCCGGAAAGTTCAGGGTTTCCGCGGCCCATTCCTGCGCTGTGCGCACGACACGCGAATCAAACAAGACGCTGACGTGTGTCGCGCGCGGCATAAAGAGATATTTCCCGGTGGCTGCTGTATCTCCCGCAATCAAGTCGCGCGTGGAATCGCGAATGCCCAGCGGCTCGAAGGCCGCGCTGATTGCCAGCGTATGCGGAGGAAGTGGCGGCGGATTCGTGTACGGAAGCATGTCTGGCGGCACGCCGTGCGCCACACGCTGCGGCGCCGGTGAAATTGCCACGACTCCGGCGACTGCAACGCGGGCCGCCACGCGAAGCGCAATCGCGCCGCCCATCGAGTGCCCCGCCAGCAGGGTGCGCTGCGGGTCAATCGCCCGGCGCAGGATCAACTCCCGGACGAAAGCCTCCGCGCAAGCCTCCGCGCGCTCGAAGGAGAACGGCCCTGGCGTGCGGCCGTGGCCCGGCAGGTCCGGGACAAAGACGCGCAGGTTCTCGTTGGCGAAGCCGCGCGCGAGATACGCCATGATTTTTTTGTTCGCGGCCAAGCCGTGAAAGAGCACAACGTAGCCCCGCGTATCGTCGTTCCCCCGATCGATCACGTCAGTGACCAGCCGGCAGCCTCCGGCGCCGACAATCGCCGTCGTTTCGCGGTACGGCGTAGCCCACGCCAGCGCAAAGCCGGCAATGCACAGCGCAACGCCAAACGCGGCACGCAAGCCTTTTCGCCACTTCATCGCGCCGTGCGGTAGTGGTGTCATTTGATTTTCTGGCGGCGGCCTCGCCAGAGTGGACCGCCAGTTGCTCACTGCGGAGGCCCCGCCATAAGCAAGAATAATGTCTCACCCTTTTTGGGAAAAGCCTTTTGAACCATTTCCTTAAATTCCCCCGTCGCTAATTTGGCCAAGTGACACCACTACCCGCCGGGCCGGCAGTGGGGTCAGTTTCCGGTAAGCGCTGCGTCAATCGGGACTTAAGAACCACTGAATCGACAACCGCTCTTAAGTGCCGAACTGCCGATTTACGAACGCCTGCATCTCCACTGGAATTGTCTCTTGGTGAAAACTCCGGCCTGCGTGCTCAAACGGTTCTGCAGACCCTCGTTTCACCGCACGTCGGCGGGCCACGCTTCTTGTTTCACTGATATCGTATTTGAATAAATTTTCATCGCCTCGCCCTCCCAGGCTTCGATAAGAAAACCTCTCACAATGTAAGGCTTGCCATCTGCGCTGAGCACGTAAAAATCGAGCGAGACCTGCTGGCGGGGACCACCTTTCGGTATCGTAGTGCGGGGGTTGTCGAAGAGTTTGTCCCATTGGAAAAAGTATCCGCTGCCCGGAGACACGAACCTTTCGTCGGTAAATTTTAGCGGAGGTTCACCGTCGTATTTGGCACCCCAGATATAAATGGATGTCTTAGTTTGATTAGTGACTATGATTCGTTTTGCTGCCTCGTCGGCGGTGACGGAGACGGCTACAGCAAAAGCCAAATCCAATTGTCTTTGTAGCGATTCATTCATGCTTCCGACTGACTTAAGGGTGTTCTTCTGAGCGCCCAACGAATCGTTCTGTACTTGCTGCAACTTCCCCACCGCTTCAGCAGTGTCGTGGGTGTTGGTATTCACCTTGTCCAGAACTTCCCCTTGGGTCTTTAGAATTGCGGCGGTAGTCGCCGTGTTCTTGCCCATCTCCTCGAGAACGATTTGTTGCTTGTTTCCCTCGTGTATGCCGTACCAAAGGCCAATGACGGCGATCACGATTTCTAAACCAATCAGGACGATTACCCACGTCTCAATCCTCTCAGACCGTGTTGCCATCCTAAAATCGCGTTCGGCAATTACGGCGTTCGTGCGCCGACCTTCCTCGGCCATCCTGTAGTCGCGTGCAGCAACCTCGGTGTTCTCGCGGCGCTCCAGTTCGCGCATGTAGAACTCAGCTTGAGCAACTACCCCTGCTCTCTGTTCGTTTCCACAGACCCCTAAATAAGCGAACCACTCGTTCACTCTCATGCGTAGCTGTTTCTCGTCCAGATTCTCTATTTCTTCGATGCATATTGGGGGAGGCGGCGCGATTGCCATGTGCGGATACTAACACGGTACGTGTACCATCGCAGGACATCGGGTAAATAGCGTTTATCGGCTAAGTCTGATAAGTTCGCAAAAACCTGACAAGTACAGTCCTAGGACTCCACATTTCCGGTAACTGCAGGAGTTAGCTTTGCCGTTCGCACTGCGAATCGACATGTTAGGATAATTTCTCTCGATTAAACTCAAAATGTCAATTTTCACCAAACCGCTATCGCAGGTTGGCGCCGCCGACCTGCAGGAATTAGTGCAGGAGCAAGCTGCCGAGAATCTTCGGCTGGAATTCAAACTTGAAGTCCCAGACAAGGATGAGATGCTGAAAAAGCTCTCAGCCTTTGCCAATACATTCGGCGGCTTGATGGTGATTGGCGCAAGGGCTTCCAGCAAAGATGGCCGGATTACAGAGCTGTCCGGTGTGGACAAGATGTCTGGATTCAAACAAAAGGTGGTGGACTGGTGCTTCAAGGGAGTCAGCCCACCGCTGGAAGTTGATGTTTCAGACCCGATTCCAACTCCTTCCGGTAATGGAAAATTCATCTATGTCGTCACGCTGGCGGAGAGCGACGTCGCTCCGCATTTTCTGAACGGTCGGAACGGTGTTTGGGTCCGTACCAACGAGTTCAGTGGGCGATTTGAGCAGAAGTTGGCCGATGAAACTGAACTCCGACATCTCTTCGACCGGCGGAAGCTCGTCCTGGAGCGCAGGGAGGCCCTTCTTCGACGTGCGAGGAAGCGATACGAAGCTCTCGCTGACAAGACAAATATGGACCTTGCGGGAAACCGGACGAAATTGGGGTCGCGGCTGGAACTCGCGATTGTACCGCGCTTTCCTGTACATCCTCTGTGCAAACAAGAGGACCTCAAGTCGCTAGTGTCGAAAAGTGCGCTCACTTGGAGACAAGTTAGATTCCCTAACGTTGAGAACGGAATTATCTCTCAGCATGAGAGCGCATTGGTTTTACACGCCGCACACGAAGATTACTCCATTTTTGAGGCCGATATATGGGGGCTAATCTTTTACGGAACGCGAATTGATGAGAACCGCGAATGTCTGCTCACAGGAACTCCTGACGCCACCAGCACCACAGCGATCCACTTGCGCCAATTCGTAGGCTATGTACTCGTTTTTGTGGCGAATGCGGCCAACATGCTCCGGGCTTTGGATTACTCAGGACCGATTCAGATCGAAGTACGACTCAAGTCAATCCGCGGAGTTGGCTGGCTTCGGTTTGAGGGCCGAGTGGCATCAGAGGAACCCGGATCCGAACTCGACGATGAGGTGGCTTTCACAATTCCCATAAGCAGCTCGGAGTTGAATTCTAGACCCGATGGTATCGCGATGGATGTGCTGCGATATGCACTATTCTCGGTTAATTCATCCGATTTGGTGGACACCCCGCAAGCACTCGAACAGGCGATTCGAGATGGCTACTCTTTCAATTTCTGGAAGACTCCAGCCATTTTACGGACTTGAAGAGTAGCTACTATTCTGGTTTCGTCGAGCATGTTCAGCTTCCATGGTCCAACCACCAAGCGAAGCGAGTGCTCCGTGCGGCGTAGTTCCCGGGCTAACTCCTGATCTGTCCGGTAATCGGAAACTGACCCACAACCGGCGGGCTCTGTGCTGCGCGCCGCGGCACGCGCGCGTGATAAACTACAACTTCCGGCTTCACGATTTGTACCAGCAGCGCTCGCACGGAGACCCTTTGGATTCCCTCTTCACACTGGAGCAAGCGATTCTGCGGTTTGGCCGCGGGAAACGCAATGGCCGCCGCGTCGTGTTCACCAACGGCTGCTTCGATTTGCTCCACCCCGGCCACATTCGCAGCCTGGAACACGCGCGCAGCCTCGGCGATGCATTGATCGTCGGCTTGAATAGCGACGCCAGCGTCAATCAGCTCAAAGGCGAAGGCCGCCCGGTGATTTCGCAGCGTGAACGCGCGGAGATTCTCGCTGCGCTGGAGTGCGTTGACGCCGTCGTGATCTTCGACGATTTGACGCCGCAGCGCGTCATCGCCGCCCTGCTTCCCGACGTTCTCGTCAAAGGTGGCGATTGGCCCGGAGACCAGATTGTTGGCCGCGAAGAGGTGGAGGCGGCGGGCGGCCGCGTCGTGTCCGTGCCTGTCGTGCCCGGCTATTCCACCACCGAAATTCTGAAGAAAATCCGCGACGGCGTTCCGGCGAGCCGCGCAAAATCCTGACTTTTCTCGAATGATCCTTCCTGCAGTTCGCGAGCGTCTCGAAAGTGTGCTGCGCCATCCGTCGATGGACGGCGCAATCGCCGCATTGCGCGCGGGCGGCCAGCATATTTCGCTGGCCGGCCTGCAGGACGTCGCGAAGGCGCTGGTCGCCGCGTACGTCGCGCATGAGCTGCGCCGCCCGGCATTCTTTGTCACCGATTCGAACCGCCGCGCGGAGGCCCTGGCCGACACGCTGCGCTTTTTCTCCACCATTTTCCCCAGCAGCTTGGGCGGTGTCGCCACTTTGCCCGCGTTCGATACGTTGCCCTGGCAATCGCAAAGCCCCCACGCGGACATTCTCGAGCGCCGCGCAGCCACTCTGTTTCGCCTCACCGACGGCCAGATTTCCCTCCTGGTCGCCCCGGTAAGCGCGGCACTATGGCGATACCAGGATCCCTACATCTATCTTTCCCTGGCCCGCACGCTGGCCACCGATGCGGAAATCCCCCTGGAGGAATTAATCACGCACGTCGGCTCGGTGGGCTACACGCGCACCGAAATGGTCGAGATGCCCGGGCAGTTCGCGGTGCGTGGCGGCATCGTCGACCTGTTCTCCCCGGAGTCGCTGCGCCCGGTGCGCATTGAGCTGCTCGGCGACACCGTCGAGTCCGTACGCGAATTCGATCCGCGCACGCAGCGCTCCATCGCGCCGGTGGTGCGCACCACGCTGCTCCCCCTCACCGAATGGGCCGTGCCCGCCGAAACGTATTCCGCGGACGACGGAGCGTCTTGGGAAACGCATTCCTTCTTCGGCCCAAAACGCGATCCGGGCCCCTCTTCGCTCTTTGAGCTGGCGGAAAGCTCGTTGCGCCCGATTGTCTTTCTCGATGAGCCGTCCGCGATCCGGGAAGCGGCCGCCAAGCATCTCGCTGCCGCCGTGGAAAATTACGAGCGTCACGGCCAGGCCAACGCGCCCGACGCGGAAGATTATTTTTGGAAGGAACTGCAATTTGCCACCGCGCTGGAGAAAACTTCGCAGGTCAACCTCGAGCACCTGGCGCTGGGCATAGGGTCGCACCCGCAATTCGAAGTGTCCTCACGGTCGAGCGCGCGCTTCCACGGCGACGTCGTCGCTTGTATGAGCGAAGTGAAATCGCAGCTAGCCGCGGGCGGTCGCGTTTTCTTCACCGCCGCCAGCACCGGCGAGCTGGAGCGCCTCGCCGATATTTGCCGCGAGTACGAAGTGCCCTATGTGCTCGGCGAATCCGAAAACGCCGCCGCCGGATTTACCGCGGAGACGGCACAAGAGTCCGCCGGCCTTTTGCTGATGCGCTCTCCTTTCGCGGACGGTGTGGCCTTTCCTGAAGCG
>Ga0307475_10001954_pt1 | contig 12282 bp, 11 predicted proteins | sample atmos_gasesECM1C_FD_203317 | JGI IMG/M metagenome (GOLD analysis project Ga0307475, IMG submission 203317) | Hardwood forest soil microbial communities from Morgan-Monroe State Forest, Indiana, United States - atmos_gasesECM1C_515 | ecosystem: Environmental > Terrestrial > Soil > Temperate... | reverse complement strand
TGTCTTCCTTCTCACGAAGCACGTGGGCCTGCACGAGGCGCTGGGCTTCTTCGAGCAGCGCCTGCTTGTAAACGAAGTAGCGGCTGACCATTCCGTACTTCGGATATTCCCGATACCCCATGAAGGTCCGGACACGGTCGATCATCCGCTTGGCCTCTTCGGCCTTCCGTTCGCCGTCCGGCAACGCCCGCAAGCGCTCGAGCACCTCCTGTTCCTTTTTCCGGGCCTCCTGCCGTCCTTGCTCGAAGCGCCGCGCGCCCGCGCCCGGCTCGAAGTTTCTGATGTTACCGAGGATCGTGGGCACGATCGTGGTGGGGCGTTCGCTCCAGCGCGCCCTCGTGATGTCGATCTCGCCGGCGCAGCGCATGCCGTACTCGTCGAGGTAGGCCTGGATGGCGTCTCGCGCTTCCCGCCCGCCCGCTAGCTTGGGCAGCGCGTCCAGGAAGTCGTCGTCCTCGACTTGCTGCAGAAAAGCCACGACCTCCGGATGCGGGCGGATCACGTCCGCGACCTCGAGGAGCGCCAGCCCCATCTCCGACGTGACGTTGTGGGGGACGGACCGCGTGAGCGTGTCGGCCGCGTTCTTTTCGCCCAGCCACGCTTGCAGCTGCTCGTTGAGCCACCAGGTGGACTCCATCGCCGCCACGATCACTTGAAGCCCTCGCGGATCGAACGCCGTCCGCCTCAGCTCCTCGATGTCCGCCAGGATGAAATCGAGCAGGGCCGATCCGGACTTCGTCTCGATGTCGCGCTTCAGAGCAGCGATCGAGGCCTGGCTGCGCGCGATCAGATCGGCGGGGATCGCCGGATCGGTCTCGATCGGGGTCGCGGGAGCGCCGCCGGGCGGTGCCCAGGCGGGCCCCTCGTCCGGGACCGACCGGATGAAGTCGCCGCGGTCGAGGATGGTCTGCAGCGCGTCCCGGATCAGCGGATCGGATTTCCCGAGCGCCTCGAGGAGGCTTGCGCGGCTCGCTGACGAAGCCAAGTGTCGGGTGACGTCGACGAAGAGCCTTCCGCCGGCCTCGGCCATGGCACGCCGGGTCGTTAGCTGCCACAGCGAGAGCCCCAGCGGCTTGATGGGGTCAGTCATCATCTGCTGATGACCGACGGAGACGTAAACGTGGTTCTCTCGGTCGCCCGCCGCGGGGATGGGGAAGAGCGTCGTGATCGGCCGGCTCTGGACGATATAGAAGCCATCGTCACCATCGCCTGCTTTGCACCATTCGATGTCCTGAGGGCAACCGAAGTGCGCTTCGATCCGCCGGCCCAGATGCGCGAGCCGGACGACCTGCGCGTCGGTCAACGCCGCCTGCTTCTGGCGCCGCGGGTCGATTGCATGTTGCTGCGTTCCGCCGGCCGGCGAGGCATCGATCGCAAGCTGCTTCGTGGCGATTGCCTTCGCGACGACCTCATCGTCCCGCACTCGGTAGACGTCCGCGTTGACGAGGCCGGAGACCAGAGCTTCGCCGAGGCCGAAGCTGGCATCGACGGAAGCGACCTTCCGGTTGCCGGTGACGGGGTCGGCAGTGAACAGGATGCCCGCGGCCTGCGGGAAGACCATCCGCTGAACGACGACGGCCATGTGGACCTTCCGCTGGTCGAAGGCGTTCCGCAGGCGGTACGTCACGGCCCGCTCCGTGAAGAGCGAGGCCCAGCACCGGCCGACGTGCTCGAGGATCGCCGCCGGCCCCACGACGTTCAGGTACGTTTCGTGCTGGCCCGCGAAGGACGCCGTCGGCAAGTCCTCCGCCGTCGCGCTGGATCGGACGGCGTAGGCGCCTTGCTCGCCCAGCCGGGCGAGTTGGCCGGTGATCGCCGCCGCGAGGTCGTCTGGGATGGCGATCCCTTCGAGGGTCCTGCGGATCTCCGCGCTGAGCGCGCGGATCGCCTCCCGGTCGTCGGGCTTCAGGCGCGACAGCCGATCGAGCCGATCGTCGATCGACGGCGTTTGCGCCATGAACCGCTGGAAGGCGTCCGTCGTCACGCAAAAGCCAGCCGGCACGCGGATGCCTTCGATCCGCAAAAGCTCGCCCAGCTGCGCGCCCTTGCCTCCAACCACCGCGAAATGCGTCTGGTCGATCTCCTCAAAACCCAACACGTAGCACCGCGCAATCGACATCGGTGCCGTGTATAGCGAACGGCCCGCAGATGCGACGCGATGGTTGCTCGTGCGCCCGATCTACTTGCCGCTGCGTTCGCGGTGGCCACACCCCGGCCAGCAGCAAGGCCGACGCTGGCCCTCCTCAAGCTCCTCTTGGGTTCGGCGAATGCGGCGTTCTCGGGTCATCTGTTGCTTGGCATCCTCGACCCAGCAGATGAACTCGTTGCGGGCCAGAGGCGTTATGTCCTTCCAAGCATCGAGCGCCGCAGGATTGGCGAGCAGCGCCTCGCGCAGGTCTTCGGGAAGTGTGTGCACCACCCCACCGGGCACTCGCTGGCTGGTCACAAGACCACCGTAGCGGCGATCCTGGACGCGAGAGAAGCCTCCTGGCTTGCTCGCCCTCGGGGTTGCTTTCGCGATGTCCAACGTTAGGCTTCGCGTCGAGCGGAGGACGCTGAGTGAAGGTGCGATTGAAGCACGCGGCGGCGGTCGGAGTAGCCGAACACGGCAACTCGGCGGTGCTCATCACCGTCGGGTCCGGCGGTGCGCTCCTCGATCGCCGCCGAATCGACCTCACCCGCGGTCTGCGCGGTCTGCCCACGCACCCGTATCATCACGAAGGGTCATGGGCGGTGGGCCGTTACCTAAACAGCTCGTGGGCGCGAGCCATTTCCCTGGCCGACGCCGTGGCGCTCGTCGAGCAGGTGCGCCAATCGGCCGTCCGCGGCGCACGAGAGGGCCTCGAGGGGTTGGCCGCCGCGGTGCCGGTGCCGATTGCGAGGATTGGAATCCGTGCGTGCCCAAAGCTTCCACCGACGACCGAGGAGCGAATCAGGAACAGTCAGGCGGCGAACGTCGCCGACTCGGTCATGTACCGCGAGGCGGTGGCAACTGCGGCGGAGGCACGCGGCTGGACCGTGTGCTGGTACGACCGCGAGCGCGTCTTTCGCGACGCCGCAAAGGCTCTCGGCGTTGAAGATGTCGACGCCTTCTTGCGGGCGATGGGTCGACCGATTGGGCCGCCATGGCAGGCGAAACAGAAGCTTGCGGCCGCCGCGGCTCTTGCGGCAGGAGAGCTCCCGAGCGCGGGTCGCTGAAGCGTCAGCGCTTCCTCTTCACGGCATAGCGAAGGTGCGTGACCTTCGACGAGGCCAACACCTCGATGATCTCGAGACCGACGGCGTTCGGATCGATCCCGTCGAACAGACGCTTTCCAGCGAGGAACGTGGGCGCCACGGAGAGCACGAGCTCGTCGACGACACCTGCGTTCACGTACTGGCCGACGAGGTTCGCGCCGCCGGAGATCCGGATGTCCTTGCCGCCGCAGACCTCACGGGCGCGACGGAGGGCGTCCTCGATGCCCTCGTTGACGAAGTGGAACGTCGTCCCTCCCTTGCGCGCCCAAGGCGCGCGAACCTCGTGCGTGACGACGAAGACCGGCGTGTGGAACGGCGGCTCCTCGGGCCAGCTCCTCTCGCCGGCCTCGAACATCCGCTTGCCCATGATGCTCACGCCACTCCGGTCGAAGATCTCCTCGAGGAACCGGTTGTCCGGCCCGGTGTCGCCGCCCTGCCCGAGCTTCAGCCTCTGCCGGAACACGCGCTGCTGGAAGATCCACGCGTGGAGGTCGCCCCAGCCGTTACCGCCCATGTTCTCCAGACTCGCATTCGGCCCCTCGATGCAGCCGTCGAGCGACATACCCATGCTGACGAACACCTTGCTCATGTTGGAATCCCTGCCTTTGTCCCGTAAAACGTCGGGCCAGTGGAACACTCATCGGTCGTGCTCGAAAAATACGAACAGGCGCTCGTCGATGCCGCGAAAGGTGGCGACGAAGCCGCTTTTCGCGCGCTCGTCGAGCCCTTGAGCCGCGAGCTGTCGGCGTACGCGTACCGGATGGTCGGCGGCTACCAGGACGCCGAAGACGCTCTCCAGGAGACGCGCCTCAAAGCGTGGCGGCATCTCGGGTCGTACGAGCCGACCGCGAGCTTCCGCGCGTGGGTGTACCGCATCGCGACGAACACGTGCCTCGACATGCTCCGGCAGCGGCAGCGGCGCGTGCTGCCCCAAGACGTCGGACCGCCCGTCGCACCCGGGCCGCCCACGACCGCGATGCGCGAGGACATCCTGTGGCTCGAACCGTACCCGGACGCGCTCCTGCCGGCGACGGCGAGCCCAGAGGAGACGCTGCGGCTGCACGAGAGCATTCGGCTCGCGTTCGTGCGCGCCATACAGGTGCTCCCGCCGCGCCAGCGCGCGGCCCTCATCCTTCACGACGTGCTCGACTTCGCGGTCAGCGACGTCGCCATGATGCTCGAGACCACGGTCCCGGCGATCAATAGCGCGCTCCAGCGCGCGCGCGCGTCGATCGAGCGGGCGCCGCCGAGCGACTGCGAGGAAGAGACGAGCGCGACCGCGCACGAGCGCCTCGAGGCGCGGAAGGCCGAGACGGTCTCGCGCTTCGTCCGCGCTTGGGAGACGGGCGACTTCGGGGAGCTCGTCTCCCTGCTGACGGAGGATGCCGTCCTCACGATGCCGCCGTGGGTCTACTGGCTCGACGGCCGCGACGCCATCGCTGCGACGATGCAGAGCCCCGGAACGTGGGAGGGAGAGCCTCGCCCGGGTCGATACCGCATCATTCCCTGCGCCATGAACGGCCAGCCCGCGGCTCTGGCCTACGTCCGCTTCGGCGACGGACCCTACGTCGCCGTATGCATGACCGTCATGACGCTCGCTCCGGACGGGCGCATCTCCGGCATGGACACGTTCGTCCTACCCAAGCAGTTCACGGCGTGGGGCCATCCGGCCACGCTCGATCCCCGCGACGGAGCTCGCGGTGGACGACCATGACGGTCAGGCGGACTAGCTCAGCGCGCGTTACCCCGCGTCAGGGGACGCGCAGACAGCCTCCAGATTGCAGTGCCCTGCCGGATCGGAGCCTTGCCCCGCGGCGGGATCGGGGACGCACTGCAGAGTCGCCGAAGTGGGGCATGCCGCGTTCGCGGCGCTCTGGTTTGCGCAACTCGCCGGCGTGCAACCCTCCGTGTATGTGATCGCGGAACTGGTTGTGCCCACTCCGTTACCGAGGTTCACATCTTTGCCGCCGCATGCGACGAGCCCGAACACAGCCAGGCCGAGCCACTTCTTTGTCGCGATAGTCATGTCGATGACCTCCTGCGCCGCAATGGAAGTCGCGGGGCCATTCGATCACCAATTGAGCATCGCCTTCACGCGATGCGCGGCGAACGTCGTCGGCGCGGCCGCGACGAGCGTGCGTGCAACGGTCTCGGCGCTGGCCCGGTCGCCCAGGGCGAGAAGCGCCTCGACGCGAACCGCGCTCGCCACGGGCTGCAGTAGGCCGCTCGGGAAGCGGCGCGCGCCGTCATCGAGCAGAGCGATCGCCTCCGTCACCCGTCCCCCCCGAAGTGCGATTCGCGCGGCGTCGAGTGCCGCCGTCTCCTCGGTCAGGCTCGAGCTCGACGCCGGACGGGTGAATGCGGCGGCTTCCGGAGAACCTTCTCGGGAAGCGCTCGCAGATGGTGCGGTGACGACCCGCGGGGCAATGGCGATAGGTTGGCTCCGTCCAGCAGGCGTTGCGGGAACCGGACTCGATCGCACTGGCGAAGAGGCCAGCGGCAGCGGCGCGGTCTGCACCGCGGGGACGGTGACCGGCCCGACTGCGCGCGGCACCGACGCGGCGCGTACGGTGCTCACGGCGCTCACCGCGCCCGGTCTGTGCTCGGCCGAAGATCCGACCACGCGAACCGTCGCCGCTCCGGCTGCGGCCGTGAGGGCCAAGGCGCAGAACGACTTCAGCGCCCACGCCTTCGTCGCCGTCGAGAGCGCACCGGTGGCGCCTGCCCCCCCCGCCGACGTCGTTGCGGTCGTCGTCGCCCCCACCAGACCGAGCGAAACAAGCAACCGCGCTTGCGCCTCCGGCCGGCGTCGCTCCGTGAGAGCCGCCGACAGCAGTTGGCGCTCGAAGTCGCTCGCCCCTTCTTGGAGCAGTCGATTCGGATCGCTCATCGCTTTCCTCCGTGGTCCATGCGTGCTCGAAGGCGCGTAGCCGCCGCGTGGAATTGTTCCCGCCCGCGACGCAACCGCGAGGCGACGGTTCCGAGCGGCACGGCGAGCAGCGACGCGATTTCCGGCGACGTGAACCCCTCGATCTCGAAGAGGACGAAGACCGCACGCATCTCGTCGTCGAGCGCGTCGAGCGCCTCGTCGAGAAGCGCCAGCGCCTCCTGCTCGCCGAGCAGCCCTTCGGGCGTCGGTGAGGTCGCCACGGCGACGTCGACCGCCGCTTGATCCGTCCGCTCGCGCGATCGGGTGCACGCACGGCGTGCATCCGAGGCAACGCGCATTGCGACGCTGAACAAGAAGGAACGTTCGGCTCCGGGCTCGATCTGCTCGAGTCGGCGCATCGCGACGCAGAAGACTTCCTGCGTCGCGTCATCCACCTGCGCCGCCGGGACGCCGAGCCGGCGAAGGGAACGCCAGATGAAGTCCTGGTAAGCAGCCACCAGCGCCCGCAGCCGTTTCGAGCGCACCTCAGGGGGGGCGGACCGGTCGTCCACCCCTGGGGCGGCGAGCATGGCCACATGTGCTTCGATCATGGGTGGATCGAGCTGCAATGGAACCGACTCGCCGAATCGATCACCGAAAACGCGCGCCGACGGCAAGACTGCCCAAAGCGTCAACCGGGGAGACCGCGTACGCGACGAATCCGTCGAGGAGGAACCGGTCGCGCGGGAAGGGGACGACGGCGCCCCCTTCCAGTTGAACGAAGACGGGATCCCACAACGTCCAGTGCGCGACGACGAGAGCGCCGCCGGCGAACGACGGACGTGTCGTCTGTAGCGAGCCCCCGGAGGCTGCGAGCGCGCCTGCCTCTCCCCGCGCGCACGCAGATACCACCAGTCGCCCCGACGCAAGGCGAAGGGGGCAGAGGTCCAGCAGAGCCGCAGTGCGCGTGAACTGAGCCACGTCGCCAAAGGAATCGCCAATCCTCGACCAGGTGAACGAGGTGCCAAGACGCGCGTCGAACAGGAGCGAGAGACCGTGGTCGCCGGCCGCGGGGACGAGAGCTGCTTCGAGCAACGCCTCGGGGCCGACGAAGTAGTCCGGTGACGCCGAAACCGACGGTCGAGGAGATAGCCCACCGAGAGGCCCGGGGCGTCAAACCCACAGGCCGATCGAAGGGGAGCTCGCGCGGCGCGGACGCGGGGGAGGGTGCAAGGGATGGAGGCGGCGCCGCCGCGTCAGCGGCTCGTGGGTCGAGTGCGAGAGCGACAACGAGCGCCAACGCGTCCGCAACCTCGCCGCACGTGGTGCCACGCAACTCTTGCACGATGGGTGCTCCGGAAGCTTCTCGGCTCTCGACCCGTCCTGTCGATTCGTCTCCCGATCGAAGCGTGACCCGGAAGGTCGTTGCCCGCGGGTCAGCGAGGGTTAGTTCGAAACCACCCGTGCGGGCACGGAGAGCCCCGACGAATGTGTCGCGGCTGGGACAACTCCCTGCGGCGTCGTACTCGAGCCGGATCGGCGTCCCGTTTGTTTGCGCCGAAGACGGCCTCCACACCAGTGCGCTCGCGAACACGACTGTCGCCGCACCGGCAACGTGTCCCCAGCGGATCGACATCCAGATGGCTCGTAGCGCTCCTTGGAGAGCGTCGCAAAGCAAAGCGCATCAGGACCGCTTCTACTGCGCGTGGTCCGCGCACCCCGGAAGCCCCCTCAAGCCGAAGTACATGATGATCTTCGTCAGGGCCCCGACGATGGTCGCAGCCAGCACGGACGGGCCACAATCCAAGGGTTTTGAGGCAACAGCTGTACTGTAGCCACCGGCCTAGATTGGTCGAGCGCGGCCCCCCGTGTGCCACGTTGTGCCGGCCACGACGTAGATGTCCGGATTCGCCCGTGCGGCGATCGTTTGACGACGGCCAAAATTGTACGATGTTTCAACGGAGTCGCTTGAGCGGAACCATCTGGCGTACCGCATGCACTACGCGGGGCTCATGAACGCAAGAGCCGCTCTTCGTCGCTTGACGCCGCTCTTCGTATCCACCGCGGTCGCTTGCGGCGGAGCCTCGGGCGCCGAGCCCACCGATGGAGGAGGAACGAGCGGCGGTAGCTCGTCGGGCACCGGTAGCTCGTCGGGCAGTGGAAGCACCGCGGGGAGCGGCGCTTCCTCGGGCAACACAACGTCCGGCAGTAGCGCGCCAGTCGACGCTGCAACGGAGGCAGCCAGCTCAGGCACCGTCGGCCCTTCGGATGCCTCCGTGGACGCTCCCGCGGTGTGCTTCGGAGACGCCGGAAAGCTCGTTCGCGACGGCAAGGTTTGCTATGCGGTCGACTCCGAGTGCACGCTGCTGCACGTGTACACGTGCTGCGGGCCCGACCTTGCGATTGGCCTGTCGACGAGTCGGCCTCAGTACGCTGCCTGCTACCCCCAAGCGATCGGCGCGGGCTCCTGCGGCCAGCTCGGGTGCGCCAAGCAGCTCGCCACGGTCACGGAAGACGGAGACTCGACGGCCAACGGCGGAACTCCCGTGGCCCGCTGCGTAGTCGGCGCGGCAGGCGGCCAATGCATGACGCAGATCGCGCGTCCGCCCGCCCCTGGCGACGCTGGCGGAGCCGCGTGTCCCGCCATGCAACCGTCTGCGCCGTCGCCATGTCCGCCGGCCATTACGAGCTATTGCTCCTATGCCGCCACAAGCACGATTTGCGCTTGCGGAATTGAAGGCGGCTTCCCTGGGAGTGCCCAACAATACCTTTGGGGCTGCGGGAAAGCGCCCGGCGGGGGTTGCCCAGCTACGCCTCCAACGGGCGGCAGCGCATGCACCACCTCCGGGATGCGCTGCAGCTACGACTTTCGCTCTTGTGCGGCGGCCGACCCTTCCGCGTTCGTCTGCCAGGGCGGAGCGTGGACGATGATGCTCAAGGCTTGCGGCTGAAAAGGCCGCGAGGGAGGCGAGTAAGTGATGCTACTAGGCGGGATCGGCGAGCAAGACGCGGGTGACCAAAACCCTCCGCTTACGTTCAAGAGGACGCAAGCGCTCCTTATTTCCTGGTGCGCGTCATTTTGATCGCGGAATTTGTCGATTGCGCCGTAGGCCATTCGTCGTCCCTACGAATGCCGGCCGGGACCGGCAGATTTCCAACCAGGAGACGCACCATGAGTCGCATCACATCCAGCGACGGAACGGCCATCGCCTACGAGCGCCTGGGCGCCGGGCCTCCCCTCGTCCTCGTCGACGGCGCGCTGTGCAGCCGGGCGTTCGGCCCGATGCCGAAGCTGGCGCCGCTGCTCGGGGGGCAGTTCACCGTCTTCATGTACGATCGCCGCGGGCGCGGTGAGAGCGGTGACACGACGCCATACGCGAAGGATCGGGAGATCGAGGACCTGGCCGCCCTCATCGGTGTCGCGGGCGGCGCGGCGGCGCTAGTCGGCCTGTCGTCCGGGGCGGCGCTGGCCCTGGAGGCCGCCGCGGCCGGGCTGCCGGTCACTGGCATCGTCGCCTACGAGCCGCCGTACATCGAACCCGACGGCGCGACGCGCGGCCGCGAGCACCCCAACCGCCTGGACCAACTTCTGGCCGCGGGCGATCGGGGCGGCGCGGTCAAGTACTTCATGCGCGCTATGGTTGGCGTTCCAGCGCCGTTCGTGATCATGATGCAGCTCATGCCGGGGCTGTGGCGCAAGCTCAAGGCGGTCGGGCACACGCTTCCCTACGACTGCGCGGTCATGGGGGACTTCACGGTCCCCGCCCAGCGGCTCGCGGGGATCAAGGTCCCCACGCTGGTCGTGTGCGGCTCGAAGACGGACGCCCGCCTCAAGCGCGCAGCCGGCGCCGTTGCCGGGGCCATCCCCGGCGCGCACGCCCGGACCCTCGATGGACAGACACACAACGTGGGATCTGCCGTGCTGGCCCCGGTGGCCATGGAGTTCCTGCGCTCCGCCGGAGAGGCGACCTGAGGAAGGAACACGATGCGATTCATCATCATGCACAAGACGACCGCGAGCTGGGAGGCGGGCGCGATTCCGGACGGACAGCTCATCGCTGCCGTCGGCGCCCTGATCGCCGATCTCAAGGGCGCCGGCATCCTGCGGGCCGGCGAGGGGCTGCGCGCCTCGTCGCAGGGCGCGCGGATCACCGTCTCTGACCGCGCGCCCGACGTCGTGCGCGGCCCGTTCGCCGGGGGCAACGAGCTGCCCGCCGGATTCGACATCATCCGGGGGGCGACGCTCGACGAGGCGCTCGCCTGGGCGGGCGAGGTCGGCAAGGTGCTCGGCGACGCGGAGCTGGACGTCCGTCCGGTCACCGAACCGTCGGACATCGGCCTCGGCGGCAAGCCGAAGGAGGTCAGATCGCGACGCTTCATGGTGCTGAGGAAGGCGACCGCAGCAACGGAAGCCGGCGTTGCGCTCGCACTCGAGAGGCAGGAGTCGCTGAGGCGGCTCCGGCAGCACGCGTCGGTAGACCACCTCACCGCCGAGACCATGCGACCGAGCCGCCGCGGGCGGCGCTGCAAGAACACCGTCGGCGGGACGGTCTTCACCGACGGCCCCTTCGCGGAGTCGAAGGAGCTCATCGCCGGCTACGTCATCATCGACGTCCCGTCGCTAGACGACGCCTCACGCTGGTGCGCCCGCTACGTCACCGTCGTGGGCAGCGAAGAAGCCGACGTCCTCGAGCTGGAACCACCACCCGCACCTTGCCCACCTGGGAGTCCCGCTTTCCGCGCATAGCCGCCGCGGCAGCGCGCACCCACTCTCCGCGAGAGACGTGGAACGCGGCATCCACACGGGGAAGAGCAACTTCTGTTTGCAAGATCAAAACTTCTCAGCGACGCGACAAGAGCGCATCGTGCTCCATCAACACTCTTGTTTGCACCGACAAAAGCGCATCGCACCCGTACAAGAGCTCGTTCGCCCGTGTGCAAAGCGCGTGTCGCCGGTGCAAAGGTTCTTTGCGACGTGTGCGAAGCGGATCACGTCGCGACAAGACTTCGTTGCTGCGTGACGAGAGCGCATCGTGCCCGATCAAAACTTCTGATCGACGCGACAAGAGTCCTTTGTGACGTGAGCAACGTTCTCTGCGACGCGTGCAACGCGAATCGTTTCGCGACAAGACTTCTGATCGACGCGACAAAAGTTCTTTGTGCTGGGTGAAAAGTTTCGTTTGTCGCGACAAAACTTTTGCTCGCACGCGCACAGGCGCTTTGCACGCGGGCACACGGGCTTTGCACACGGGCGAAAGGCCTTTCTACACGCTGAAACGGGCCTTGCACGCGAGCCAACGCGCTCCGCACGCCGGCGATCGCGCTGTGGTAACGCGCGATCGGGCTTTGCAGAGTCGCTCCTGGGGTGTGCTCGCGGGCGCGCGAGCCTTTGATCGGGCGACGCGAAGGTCGCTCGCAGCCCGGTGAACGCTCGACACGGGCGAACGCACGTTTGTCACGCGCCAACGGGGATTGCGCGCCAATGAGGTCCGCGACTTGTCATGAACCCAGCGGCCTCAAGTCGCTGCCCGTTTGACAGCGCTGTCGACCGTCGCGTCGATCTGATCTTGCACGGCGCCGTCCTGCGCCCAACCGACCGCCATGGTCGAAACATAGGACAAGAACGGACGGTGTCGAGGCGTCGGGGGGACATCGAGTACACGTCCGATGTTGACGACCTGACGCGGCTACAGCCGCACTTCCGAGTGCGCAACGTGTTCGGCGTGTAGCCTCAGACCCGGAGACCCAAAATGACTCGGTCAACCACCAGAACGACGAAGCGCGCCGACAGCTCGGGTAAGAAGACCGCCCAAGGCAGAACCCCCGCGAAGCTGCCGGTTGCCATGACGGGCAAGGCAAGCGCCGCGAAGGCCGCAGAAGGCGACGAACCCGTTTTCGCCTACATCGCTAGCTTGCCACAGCCGCAACGTAGGATCGCCGAGCGCATCGATGCTCTGGCCGCCAAGACGTTGCCGGACCTCCAGCGAGCGGTGAAGTGGGGCATGGCGTACTACGGTGTTGACGGAGGCTGGTGCTTCTCGTCCGGCGCCTTCGTTGGCCATGTGAAGCTGATGTTCATACGTGGCACGGAGATCAAGCCGGAGCCGCCGGTGACGCCGACCGGGATGGGCAAGTCCACACGGGGCATCGAGCTGGCGTCCGTGGACGATCTGGAC
>Ga0307475_10001953_pt1 | contig 12287 bp, 10 predicted proteins | sample atmos_gasesECM1C_FD_203317 | JGI IMG/M metagenome (GOLD analysis project Ga0307475, IMG submission 203317) | Hardwood forest soil microbial communities from Morgan-Monroe State Forest, Indiana, United States - atmos_gasesECM1C_515 | ecosystem: Environmental > Terrestrial > Soil > Temperate... | reverse complement strand
CGCGCAAGTATCGCCACCCCGAGCACGGAGCCATGATGTCCCTGGAGACCACACTCGCGCTCTACTCCTGGCACGGCCGCCACCACGTTGCACACATCACTTCGCTCCGCGAACGCAATTCCTGGCGCTAAGTGGCACTATTTTCCGCCACCGTTGCCTGTGTCATTCCGCGCCATTTTTGCTAAACTGGCAGCGCCTCTTTTCTCACCCGGCGGCGCTATGGTGCAACGGTTAGCACGCGGCCCTTTCAAGGCCGAAATACGGGTTCGATTCCCGTTAGCGCTACCAAATCTTCGACGCAAAGAGTACAGCCTCTCACCCGCTTACAGGGTGCGGGGAATTATCACCCTTTCTCTCCGCTAAAGATTCCTTCGAGGCCACATTTGCATCGAAAGGACATGGATCCGCGAACATCGCCGCAGCCCCAACCAACGCCCGACAGAAAGCTTGCTTACCTCGTCCTCCGGTTTACGCTGGGACTCAGCATTTTCATGCACGGCCTCGTGCGCCTGCCGCACCTCAATGCCTTTGCCGACGGTATGTCAAGCTCTTCGGCGATACGCTGCTGCCCACGCTGCTGGTGCGCCCGTTCGCCCTTGTCCTCGTTTTCGTCGAGACCATTGTCGGGCTGCTCGTCCTCCTTGGCCTCTGTACTCGCGAGGCTTTAGTCGTGGGCTCCGGCGCGATGGCCGCGCTCATCTTCGGCACCGCGCTGCGCTCCGACTGGAACACGCTCGCCATCCAACTTCTGTATGCCGCTATCTACGCCGCGTTGCTCGCCGCCCGCGGATGCAACGTTTACTCTCTCGACGCCCTCTTGCGCCGCTAAACTCTATTTCATCTGTGGGAGGAAAGAAGAGCAGGGCTCTAGGGCAAAGAGCCACAACATGCTATTTCTCGCTGTCTCCAGTGAATTTGCGGAGGGCGTCATCCAGTCGCGCGAGTTCGGTTTCGAGCCTCGCGCCAAGGGCGTCCGCTCCCTCAAGGCGCGTTTCGCGCGCCATTTCTTCCAACTTCCGGGCCGTTTCGACAGCACTTCGCGCGCCGAAGCTCCTGATTGAGCTCTTCAGGGTTTGTGCTGCGTTTGCGAGTGCTTGTGGGTTGCGCTCGGCAATTGCATTGCGGATCTCGGACCTGCGCTTGGCTGAGCCTGCAAGATAGGCGCCCGCGAGTTGACGCGCCAGTTTCTTATTCCCGCCGACGCGCGCGAGCAAAGCGGTTTTGTCGAAGAGTTCAGAAGTCGAAGTTGCTTCCTGATCCGCCAAGGGAGCCTCATCGCGGGCAAGTACATTCGCTTCCAGGGCTTTGGAATTGTTTGGTGGCTCTTCTTGACTCGCGCCAAGCGCGGGAACCGCTTCCACGCTGGTGTCCTCCGCAGGAGAAGCATGAGCAGCCGGCGACGCCCGCGGCAGGCGAAACCAAAAGCGCGTGCCTTTTTCGTGGCGTCGCTCCGCGCCGATCGTCCCGCCCCAGCGCTCGACCGTGATCCTGCAAAAGTAAAGCCCTAGTCCTGCCTTGCCGCTGTTGCTCTTGCCTTTGCCGAAAAGCTGGAACAATCGGGGCTGCGCGTCGCCTTCGGGGAGCCCGGGCCCTTCGTCGTCCACAAAGGCGCGCACGAACTCACCTTCATCTTCCGCGCCCAGCGTGACAGTTGTCCCAGCGGGGCTATACCGCAGCGCGTTCTCCACTAGATTGGTGAAAATCCTTCGCAGCCGCGTGTCATCGCCCACAACTTCCCATTTTTGCGCAAGGTCCATCCGCGGGTCGATCCGGATGCTCGCGCCTTTCTTCGCGAATGCAGGCAAATAATCCTTCGCGATATCTGTGGTGCATTGGACCAGGTCGGGGGCATTCTTGGCATCTTTTTGAAACGATTGCTGCGCCGCCAATTCGCCCGAAAACGCATCGAGGATCCCGCGAATCATCGATTCTTGCTTTTCGCATTGTCGGTTGCCGATCTCGACCAGGCTTCGTAGTTTCTCGCCTAGCGGCTCCATGTTGAGAACTTCGAAACAGCCCCGCATCGCGGTCAGCGGCTGCGACAGATCGTGAACGATGCAGTGGAGCAGGATTTCCTTCTTCTGGATCTCTCGTAGCAGGTGTTCGTGTTCCAGCAGGGAATCGCGCGCTGTCTGAAGCATCTCGGCGTCGGCTGCATAGCGCGCCTGAGGATTCCGCACCAGAAGAATTCGCCGCCCGGCCAGCCAGAGCGCCTCCGCTTCGAGCGCGAGTTCCCGGCCATCGAGCGCTTTCTCCACCCACATTGGGGATTCCGCTCGACCTTCCGTTTGCGAAGTCCAGAATTCCTCCGCCTCGTATAGGAAATTCTCCAGAAACGCCATGGTGTCGCCCGGGCGGATGGGATCGCGTGAAATCGCTTGCTCGCCGAGAATGTCCTTCAGAAACGCGGGGGGCTGGCCAATCAGCCGCAAGTTTCCATCGCCCAGGTATTCGAACGCAGCGTAGCCTTCGGATTGCAACAGCGCGGCAGCAAATGATTCGGAGTTCATCGTTTCATGCTGGATACGAACGCGCTATGGCGCGGCGAACGCTTCCCCGCATCACAGCGAAATCAACTGCTGATCGGCGGCGGCGGAACATTCGAATTTCATGCCTTGCTCCTGCATATAGGCCCGGCAGGATTCCACGATTCGATCGATCGTTTCGTCGTCGTGCATCGGATCGTGGTGATACAGAAACAGTCGCCGCACCTTCGCCGCATGCGCCGAATGCAAGGCATCTTTCCACGTGCCGTGGCCCCATGAGCGATGGCTGGGATACTCCTCTTCCGTATACTGCGCTTCGCGGATGTACAAGTCGGTGTCGTGCGCGAACGTGTCGATTTCGGTGTCGAGTTTCCGGCTCTGCTCGCTATCTCCCAGCAGCCGGTAATAAGGCTCGTGATCCGTCACGTACACCACCGACTTGCCTGCGTTCTCCACTCGGAAGCCGATAGCCACACCAGGATGATTCAGGTAAACGTGAAGAACCTTCATGTCCCCAATCTGTACGGGCGCTTCCAGTTCGACGAACTTGAACTCTGCCCTCATGTCCGCCAGGTCCACTGGGAAATAAGTAGAGTCCATCTGGCCCGTGAAAATCTTCTCGAGGCCCTTGTCTGTTCCGCGCAGGCTGTAGATCGAGAGTTGATTGCCCGGCACGTACGCGGGAGCGAAAAAGGGAAAGCCTTGAATGTGATCCCAATGCGTGTGGCTGACGAACAAATGGATTTTTAGTGGCTGCTTCGGGAATTCGCGCATAAGCGCGATGCCCGCTTCGCGCACGCCCGTCCCGCAGTCGAACAGCAGAATCGTGCCGCCGCTTCTCACCTCCACGCACGAAGTATTCCCGCCATAGCGAAGCGTCTGATGTCCCGGCGTGGCGATGGACCCGCGCGTCCCCCAGAATTTCACTTGGAAAACATCCGCGCCCGGACCAGAAACTGTCCCGGAAACAGGTGCGGCGCTCGAGCCAGAGGAACCTGAACCAGGCCTTCGAACGATCGCATCGTGAAGCGTCTGCGCCAGCAGTTTCAGATTGTGCGGCTTCTGCATATAGACGTTCGCGCCTAGCTCTTTCACTTTCTTGATGTCCGCTGGGTATGCTTTCGCCGAGCCGACCACGATGAACAGGTCTTTGAGCTGAGGATCCTGCCGGATTGCCTGGCACACCGCGAAGCCGTGCATCTTCGGCATCATCAGGTCCAGCACCACGGCGTCCGGTTTTTTTTCCCTCATCAGCCTGAGCGCTTCTTCGCCATCCGGCGCCGCGAAAACTTCGAAGCCGGAAGCCGTTAGTCCCATCTCAACTACGCGGCGAATGTCATCGTCGTCATCCGCGAGAACGATTCTTGGCATGAGCGGCTCCCCCGCGAGGCGGCTGGGATTATATCCATCACGAGCCTTTGTTTACAGCAGTGGTTGTCAATTCCGGTGCTATCTCCAATAATCGTTCGCGTTCCGTCATTGGAATTCGCGCATGGAGACATTCCCATGACATCCGACAGTTTCCGCCATATGGCTCTAAGCTTCCCCGAAACAACAGAGAGCTCTCACATGAACCACCCGGATTTTCGAGTCTGCGGGAAAATCTTCGCCACGCTCGCCTATCCGGACGAAAGCGTAGGAATGGTCAAGCTCACGCCGGAGCAGCAGCACGAATTCGTTCACGACCACCCCAAAGTCTTCGTCCCCGTGCCGGGCGGCTGGGGACTTCGCGGCGCCACGCACGTGCGCCTTCGCGCCGCCACGAAAGCCATTCTACGTCCCGCACTCGTCGCCGCTTGGTGCAACGCTGCGCCCAAGCGCCTCGCCGGTTCCTTGTCTTGATTTCCGCGTCGCTCGCCGTGGCGCCCTGCGTCCGCTCCATCTTCTTCGCTCTTGCATCTGCTGCAAAGCCGGTTTCGGTCAAGTTCCGCGGTCAAAATGCGTCACATATAAGCTTCCTCAAGAGCTCCAGCGTGGGGTATGTCTGCAGCGCCCGCTCTATCCCATTGATTCCATGCCGGATGATCGAATGTGCCTTGAAGGTTAGTCCAGAGCCTCGCGTTGGTAAGCGCGATGCACTCGTCACTGGGGCATTGAGGCGCCAGCTGTGCCCAAATCAAAAACTCGAGAAGAGCAGGCACGTGCGCGAGTATCGCCGCACTATGAAAGACACTGGGGAGGTCATTATGAAGGTCGAGATCGCAGCAATCGCGCTGTTCGTGGCATCGTCAACAGCTTTTGGCCAGCAAGCACAACCGCAACAGCAGCCGCAACCGCAATCGCAACAGCAACCGCGCATCTTCCTTTCGGCTACCTCGACCGGAAGCTCATGGACCGTTAACAACGATCAGACCGTCCCCATGCGGGCGGCTATGAACCGTTACTGTCCCAGCTTCGTCAGCACGATGAATCAGTCGAACGCCGACTACACCATCTTCGATGCGCACCAGGAGCAAGGCATCATCGTTCGCGTGAATCAATTCACCGTTTCGAACGCCAACGGCGACATAATCAGGCAGTTCAATGCCGGCTCCATCGTCCAGGGCGTGCAAATGTCTTGCGCGGAGATCACCAAAGCCTGGGCGAATCGCCCACCGGAGCCTCCGCCTCAGCCGGCTCCGGCACCCGAGCCAGCACCGGCGACCGCACCTGCGCCTGAACCCGTTCAAGCTCCTGCTCCTCCAGTGGAAATGCAGCGCGTGGCAATCACATCCACTCCGGAAGGCGCGGACATCACCGTGGACAACAAATTCATGGGAAGCACGCCATCGACCGTCTTGCTGCCCACAGGCGATCATACGGTCGCCATCAGTAAGAATGAGTTCTATACGTGGCAAAGAGAAGTGTCGTTAAGCGGCGGCACCATCACGGTAAAGGCAGACCTGGTGAAGTTGCAATAAATCCTCGACGACTACCGCATTTCATCGCGAGCGGCAGCGCTTCAGCGGCGGCAAAGAATGCACGCTCTGGTATTACCGCGAAGTGGCGCGAATTCTTCGCCTCAAATGCCCGCCTGCGCTCACCAATGAATTGACCCGCGTCGTCCAAGAACTTCATCGCCTGGGGCAAGGTAGCCCGCGTTCAAATCCGTTACTTTTTCACCCCGCCAAGACTGAACCGCAGATGACGAATTCCGTCCATCGCTACTAAGCGCAAATGGTTCAATTGTATACAGAGAGATGAAGCTGGCCTGCGACATGCACCACAGGGGCAGGATTGAGGCTTGCCCTTTGATCGTTGGGGGCCCCCGAGGGGGTGAATGTGAAAAAGCGGGACACAAATTTGAGAAGGGCGTGCCGAGGCGCACATCAGGCGCCCGGGTTTTCGATGACTGAACTCCTCATCGTGACTTTTATTTTGATGATCGTCAGCGCCATGGCGATTGTGCAGTTGTCCCCCACATACCAGCAACAAGAAGCGAACGCCGCAATGGTGATGGTGGCCTCGCAGCTTCGGCAAGCGCGTGAGATGGCAATGGCGCAACGCCGGGACATTCAGGTTCAATTCATCGGCAACGATCAGATCCAGTTGACACGCTTCGACCTGCCTGCGGGGCAAACGGTTCTTAGCATCGTGCCGATCCAGGCCCCCGTAGTCTTCATGTTGAACCCAGGCACGCCCGACACTCCGGACGGATTCGGCAACGCCGCGCCGATCGAGTTCGGAGGAATCGCGGGCGGACCGCCCACGATGATGTTCCAAAGCGACGGCACGTTTGTCTCCACGGCGGGGGTCATTCTAAACGGGACGGTGTTCCTCGGAGAACCGAACGTTCCGGCGGCGACGCGTGCCGTGACCGTACTGGGCGCGACCGGACGAATCCGGATGTACAAGGCAAATCCCACTGGATGGATCCAGTAAGCGAGGGGGCGAAAATGGGAACGAAATCAAAAACTGGTGCGCAACGTGGATTCTCCTTGCTGGAGACGATATTTGCGATTTTGGTGCTCTCCATCGGCGTGCTGAGTCTTGCAGGAATCCTCGCAGCCGGCCTCGCTTACATGAGCTCGTCGCAGGATGACTTCCTCGCGCAGCAGAAGGCGGGGGAGGCCGTTGAGAGCATTTTCACCGCTCGCGATTCCGGCGCGCTTAATTGGGCCGCGATTGACAATATCTCGAACGGCGGCATTTTCACGAATGGGCCGGCGCAATTATGCGATCCCGGTCCGGATGGAATCGTAGGAACGATCGACGATAATTGCGCTCTTCCCGACTGCATCGAGACGCCTGGCCCCGATGGAATTCTTGGCACTGCCGATGACGTGTGCATGCCTCTGCAAACTTTTACACGGACGATTGCCATCACAACAAACGTCGGCGGGGACACGACCCTGAAACAGGTCACGGTTACGATGAATTACAACGTAGGGCAACTAACCAGGCAATACGTGCTGAATACCTATGTCTCGCAATCGTTCTAAGTGAAAACAAGGGAGCGAAGGATGCTTCGACAAAAAGGATTCAGCCTCATCGAAGTGATGGTCTCGATGGCCCTCATGCTCGTAGTGATGGGTGCCACCCTGAGCGCGCTCACCGACGCGCTGCACGCAAATGAAGCGGTTACGGAGATGGCGGATTTGGAAGACAACCTCCGCGCCGGCATGAACCTGATGGTCCGCGACCTCGTGCAGGCGGGTTCCGGCATCCCAATCGGCGGAGTGCCGATCCCGTATACGAATCCGGCGAACAATCCCAACGGCGCTCCCATTCCTTTGCCGATCAACCGCCCCAGCCCTCCGACCGACGCCTACACCTTCCCGGTGCAATCCACGATCACGGCGGTGACTCCAGGTTACCAGCTTGGCCCAGTGCAATTGGGCCAGGCCACGGACATGATTACCGTGATCTATGCTGATAACGAGTTGCCGTGGTCATCGATGTCACCAGTCAACAACGCAACGACACCCAATTGCGTGAATGGCGGGATTACAGCGACCACGGTCACCTTCGACACAACTACGGTGGGCTGCGCATTGCCAACTGTAACGGTCGGGAACGTGTCGGTTGCGACCGGTGACTTATTGATGCTCAGCAACGGGCAAGGCAACATCCTTCAGGAAGTGACCGCCATCGGCGGGAATGTCGTTACTTTCGCAGCCGGGGACGGGTTGAACCTGAACGGCCAGAACGCGGCTTCCGGCACCATCCAACAATTGGAGTTGAACCCGAACGCAACTCCGCCGACGTTTCCACCCACCAGCGTAACGCGCATCTGGATGATCACGTATTTCTTGGACACGACCACGAACCCGCAGCGGCCCCAACTGATGCGGCAGGTGAATTTCCGTCCGGCGCAGGCCGTGGGGCAAGTAATGGAAGGAATTCAAATGTCCTACGACATTGTGAATGCGGTGGCAACGGCGCCGCCGAATAACGCGCGGAACATCATCGCGCCCGATTCGCCCAACCAGATCCGCAAGATCAATCTGTATCTGGCGGCGCGGTCGGAAACGCCTTACAGCTTGAGCAAACAGTACTTCCGCGACAACCTCGTAACGCAGGTGAGCTTGCGGAGCCTGTCATTCCAGAATTTATACAACTAGGTATCGAGAAGGAGAACCCCGTGAAAATGAAACGCGAAACCGGGATGGCACTGATTACGGCGCTGCTTGTGTTGATGCTGATCTCCTCCATCATCATTGGATTTACGTGGCTGGTGATGACCGACCAGGCCATGGGGGGATACACGAATCGTCGACAGGCGTCCTTCTACGGCGCAGAAGCGGGGATGGAGAAGCTGACGGCCAACCTGAATACCCTGTTCGGCTCCAATTACGCCCCGACCGCCGGCGAGGTAAACGCGCTGGTTGCGGTCGCCAATGATCCGGCTTTTCCCGGCATTACGTTCATTGATCCGAATATCGGCACGCCTGGTTCCGGTTACGCAATCGCCTTCCCCCCGGACGCCAACGGAAATCCTTTGGCGCAGAACCACACGATCACAGCAGGTCCGTACCAGGGCATGACGGGCCTTCTGACACCCTATACCCTGACGGTGATTGCCGGGACGGCCACGGGAGGCGAGGTGAAATTGCAGCGCGTGGTGAACACCGTTGGCATTCCACTATTCCAATTCGGAATCTTTTCGCAGACCGACCTGAGCTTTTTTGCCGGTCCAAACTTCAACTTCGGCGGCCGCGTCCACACGAATGCAAACCTGTATCTTGCCGAGGGCGGTGCAACCTTGACGCTGGGTGACAAGGTAACGGCAGTCGGTGAGGTCATCCGCACCAATCTTTCGAATGGTTGGCCGACTGGCACCGGTTACACCGGCGTTGTAAACGTCCTCACGGCACCGGGAACGTACCGGGCCATGGGCATGGCTGAGGGAAGCCTTACGGGAACACTCGGCTCGGCGGCAAATCCGAACTGGCAGAACATCTCGGTGGGGACCTACAATGGCTACATCCGCGACGGAGATTTGGTTCTGCCGCAATACACCGGAAAAAATTCCACTGGTGCGACCTCGTTGAATTTGACCATTGCGACGCCGCAACTTGGCGGAACGCCGGTTGATTTGATCCGGCGCCCCGTTGCGGGTGAGCTGGCCGCTGCTCCGGGAAAACTCGGAGAACGCTATTATGCAGTGGCGAGCCTGAGGATTCTTCTCTCGGATAACGCCGCCGACATCACTGGGCTCCCATGCGCAACCGCGACCGCTCCTATTGATCTGAGCCTGATGGCTCAACCAGTAGGCGCAGCAACCTTTCCTGCGGCGGTGACTGCTGCGGCGACCGAGGCGGGCGGGGTTGGTGTAGCCGGCCTCGTACCCCTCGCAGCCTCGGGAGGCGGCGCAGCGGCATACAACTCAACGAACGGCTACTGGGTAAAAGGGACCACACCGATCATCACGGGGTACATCAAGATCGAAGCACAAACGGCTTACGGCGTACCTTGCGGGACCTACAAGGACGTGACCGCGGAAATCCTCGGCCTCGGTTACGCGGGCAAGAATATCAACCCGAACACGACGATTGTTCCACCGACTCTGCCAGGGCTTCCCGGTGGGCAAGTCTCCGTCAATCCGCAGGGCTGTGTTGACCCGCATCCCAACGCCGTCATTCGTCTCGAGCGCGTTCGCGACAATCCTTCCACTCAGGCGGTCTCGAATGGCTGCGGTGTGAAACTGACTGCCCCAGTTACGATACCGCCCTTGTCCACGGACTACTGGCCGAACGCCCTTTTCGATCCGCGAGAGGGGAACCCTCGGGACTACTGTCCCGATGGGACTACGGGCGGGGCATGCAGCCTCGCAGACGGAGACGCGACGGCTGGCCCGACACTGGGCGGCACGATGTATTACGTTGAACTCGACGTGAACAACCTGGCTCGCTGGTTCACCGGCGTAATCGGTACAAGCGGAACCTCGGCCAAGGACCCGAACACTGCTCCCAACGATTTCACCGTCTATTTCTCGGATCGCCGCGGCAACTACTACAACGGCGCCGCGTTCGCCGGTGGATGGCCTCCGCTTTCTCCTTCGCTGAACGAGACGGGAGAATACGGCTGGAACGACACCATCAATGACGCCAGCCAGTACGGCTGCCCAAACGGGACCGCGGGCAGCGCTCCAGGTCCAGGCGAAGATTTTGATGGGACTGGAATCCAATACACCTATGGCGCGCAGGCCGGCCAGTATCCTTTCCCTACGGCACCAGGTGTCGGCTACGCTACCGGTAACCTTTACAACGCCGCCAACGCTTTTGGCGTTTTTAACACCGCGATTCTTTCCAACTGGAAGTGCGGGAATCCAGCTTACATTACCACTGGCGTTAAGGTCTGGCCGTGGTGGTATGTGGTCAACCCGATGGAAGCCCGGGAAAATCCTCCATTGTTCTTCCGCCGAGCACTGAAGCTCGTCAACGGCAGTACAATCAATCTGGGCGTCTGCCCGAACCTCGTGAATTGCGGTTTGACGATCGCCACGGAAGACCCGATGTACATCCAGGGAGACTACAATGCACCGGGCGGCGCCTTCGGCGCTTCGTGCGTGGGAGCGGCTGCCGTCCTTGCCGATTCGTTCACGTTCCTGTCAGATAGCTGGAACGACGTCAACTCATTCTTGTCCACGTACGACACAAACAAGCGAAGCGTCGCCGTCAATGGAGTCACGCAGACCACCTATCGCGTGGCCATTGCCGCCGGGAAGGGCGTCTCGTTTACGCAGCCGGTTGGATACGCCACGTATCAGGACTTCGGGACGGACGGCGGCGTCCATAACTTCCTGCGGTACATCGAGAACTGGGGCGGCGCGACGCTGAACTATCGCGGTTCGATCGTCAGCCTCTACTACAACCGCCAGGGGTCGGGTGACTACAAGTGCTGCACGACTGTATACAGCCCGCCAAGCCGCGGCTACAACTTTGACACTGACTTCCTGACCCCGGCGTGTTTGCCGCCGCATACACCGATGTTCCGCACGGTGAATACGATCGGATTCACGGAGTACATGTTGCCGCAATAAGGTTGCAGTTCACCCCGCAACACCCGAGCGGCTCCCATTCCCCCGGGGGCCGCTTTTACTTTGCGCGGGCAATTCTCCGAGAATCAGGGCGAAATCGGAAGGATGCGCACGTTGAAATTCGTGTTCACGGCGGGGGGTGTGCAGGGGGAGTCCACGCCAGGTGGACACAGATCGCCGAGCACATCGCTGAAGTCACCTGGTCCGACGAGCCCGATGAGAGGCTCGGCATAGATAATGTAATTGTGACCGACGGGGAGGCGCTCGATGTCGTACGAGCCGTCAAACCGCGTGGGGGGGCTGGCCGCCTTGCAGCTCCAGCCGCCGAGGACACCCGCGACGACGGCGCCGGTATCCGAATCGACTGCCACGACATGCGCACCAAAAATTCCGGTGACCGGCGAACCGGGAGATGACGGCGGAAAAGCAGCGAGAGCGAATGGATTTGCGGGAAGAATCTGGCCGCGAATCGCTCCTACATTCAGAGTATCGCCGGGATCGGGGTAGAGCGAACGGATGCCGGTGCGGTCGTCGTCCGCGAGCGGAGCATCGGGAACCTGAGCTGTTGGACGGTTGCCGAGGAATGTTCCCAGCGGCGGCGCGAATGGGAACATTACAGCGCGAATGACCGCGGAATGGCCGAGTCCGAACCAGTGGCCGAGCTCGTGCGTGAGAAGGTCTTCCAGATCGTAAGCGCCCTGGCCCTGTGGCGTAGCGAGCGCGCCGGGCGTCGCAAATGTAGCCTGTCCGTCGTTGCGAAAGAGCGTGTCCGAGTCGAGGATCTGCCCCACAAATGCAGAGGGACCGCTCGAGCCGGCGGAAACGCCGATGGCATTCGCGGTGATTACGCGCGTGAATGCGAGAACACCGTTCGTGAATCCCGCGCTCGACTGGTTGAAGCAGATCGTATTCAAGCCGTCCACGTCGCTTTCCTGATCGTTCGTGCACGAGTCCGCGGCGCTGACCTGCGCAATCGGAGCGATGAGGCCGGGATACGTAGCCGAGTTGAATGTAGTACCCGCAACACCTGACCAGATCCCGAGCGTTTGGACAATCACGCCCTGAATCTCGGCCGCCTGCGCGCTCGATTGCGGCGCTGCGACGGTGAGGATGGTTTGCGGGCTCGACGGCAGCGACGTGCTCCAGCGGTTGTTCAACGGCGAGCCGAGAGAAAGGTTCCAGCGGTCCGGCTGGGGGCATCCGCCGAATTGCGCCACCGTGGTATCCGCGGAATATCCACGTGCGGACGGATCGAGAATCATCGTCAGGATGGCAAGCGTTGCGATAATATCGGTAAGCGCGCGCTTCATCTTTTTGCTCCCGTTTCTGTTCCCGTTTTT
>Ga0307475_10001952_pt1 | contig 12290 bp, 8 predicted proteins | sample atmos_gasesECM1C_FD_203317 | JGI IMG/M metagenome (GOLD analysis project Ga0307475, IMG submission 203317) | Hardwood forest soil microbial communities from Morgan-Monroe State Forest, Indiana, United States - atmos_gasesECM1C_515 | ecosystem: Environmental > Terrestrial > Soil > Temperate... | reverse complement strand
TGGAGGTCGCGCTGATCGAAGGCATCGGCGAACTTCTGGGTTAAGGCTTGGAGTTCCTTCACGCTCATGGTTGTGTCTCCTCTCATCTAGTGAGACACATGCCGCGGCACACTGTGACAGAACTATACCGCCGAATCTGCCCCACTGCCGGGGGGCATTGGCGAGTGGAGCCTTAAATTAGTTTATGCTCGGACGACGAGCAACACGGAGACACTTCCGCGCCCGCATTCAGACTTAAGCTGAGGGTTTCAATGGGCAAATCTCGAATGCCTAATTGCAACCCACAAATTCGGATGGTTGCAGGGTTCGTGGAAGTTCTTGAAAGAAAAGAAATTTTGGTTGCGGGGGTTGGATTTGAACCAACGACCTCCGGGTTATGAGCCCGACGAGCTACCAGGCTGCTCCACCCCGCGCAAGCATCATAGCGGATAGCCAACAGATGGTCAAATCAATGGAAGCGGCCGCGCGAAGCTCACCAGGAGCTGTAGGGAGTGCCATCGAAGGGAGAGACTTTCTGCGACGAGGAGTTGACATCACAAAGGCCGCCAGCGACCTGTTCAGGACTGAGCAATGTATCGCAATTGCTGGAATTCCAATCCTTCTGGCCGGTCATCGGATCCTTGGGGATCTCGCGGATATAATTCGGGGCCAGATCGTCGAGTGAATTTGGCGCTGCTTCTTTGTCGAGGGTGTAGTCGTTGATTGCTTTGCGCATGTCGCGCAGATCCTGCTTGAGCACAACTTCGTGGGCCTTGATGACCGTGCGGTCGTAGCGCCCCACAGCGATCGCAGCCAGCACGACAATGATCGAGGCCACCACCATCAGTTCCAGGAGCGTGAAACCGCGGTCCCTGCGAGCGAGCGAGCGCTTGTCCTGTAGGAGTCCGTATAACCGTGCGCTCTTCGTGGCCAGTTCAAGTCGCATGATTTTGCTCATCACCATTCCGAGTATTTCGTGCCGTTCAGCGCCGTGCCGCTTGCTTTTGAGTACACATCAAAAACGTTCTGGCCGCCCCAGGAGGTCGAGTCCGTATCGTCCTGCACTGAACGCAACCCCCAGTCTGTACTCCCAGTCATCGGATCCACCGGTATTCGAGAAAGGAAATGCACCTTCTGTTTCTGACTGCCGGATGACGACTGGGCGCCGAAAATCGAGCTGCCGGCAACTTGTCCACCGGCAATTTGTCCACCGACAACTTGTCCGCCCACACCTTGTCCGCCGGCGAGTGCCACGCCGGTGACGAGTGTAGCCAGATCCGGCGGATAGCCCTCAGTGCCAGGTTGGACTTGAATCTGGTTTTTGTCCGCGGCGTCTTTGTAACGATCAATGGCCTGGCGGATTTGCCGCAAAGCGTAGCGAAGATCTTCTTCTTTCCTGCGGACTACTATGACGCGGGCCATGGGCACGGCCGTTGTGGCCAGGACCAGCATGATCGCGCAGGCGACGATCAACTCGATCAGGGTCATCCCTGCTGCAACGGCGCGCAGCCGCCGGCGATGCGGGGAAGCGGAAGTAAATGTGAAGCTGGCCTTGCGGGCCGTCGGTTGGATTCTCTCGCGATGTTTCTGGATCATCTGGCCTCACTGCACTTGGATCGTGGCTTCTCCAGAGACCATTGGAATCGTCCGCTGTTGGGAGTCGCGAGCGTTCATCTGGAGAACCTGGAGAGATGAAGTTCCGGGAGCCACGCCGCGGACAACGATTCCCAGCAGCGTGCCCGTTCCGTTCACGCCCGGAGTGTTTGGCTGGCGCGTGGCGGAAACGATCACCTCGCCCTTCTGCTGGTCGATGCGCTGCACGATGGCAATTTCCTGAGTCCCTCCCGACAAGAATCCGCCGTTGCGGGCTTCTTCCACCTGCACGACAGCCGGGTCGTAATGAATCAGGAGGGGAATCGAGTACAGGTCAGTCACGTTGGAGACGGAGAGTCCGATTGTCGTCGTGTCGCCCTGGTGCAATGTGACGTTCGAAGGATCAAAGCGAAGCTGAGGAGCAGGCGGCCCACTCTGCGGCGGTGCTGATGACGGCAATGAATCGGGTTTCGCGGGCTGCGGCGCGGCCTCTGGCTGGGTCTCCCCTTTTTCGCGATACACGCGCACGACGGAATCCGTTCCCGCAGCCATGGTGCGCAGGTTTGCGGCGGTGATGGAAGGCAAGCGAACGATGTGCGGCGTGAGGACGATCAGCACCTCGTTGTCCTGGATCTGGTGGAGATTGTCCGAGAACAGATACTTCGCCAGCGGAACTTCCGCGAAGCCGGGTATGCCGTTCTTGTTCTGTGTTTCCGTGCGCTCAATCAAGCCGCCCAGCACGCTTACTTCTCCTTCTTTCAACCGCACATCGTGCTCAATCTTCCGCTGGCTGATGACCGGCTGACTGATGCCCCCGATGTTGCTGAAGCTCGCGATCGAAGAAATTTCGATGGAGAGCTTCATGCTCACCTGGTTGTCCGGGTGGACCCTCGGCGTGACATCAATGTTCACGCCGACATCAATGTATTGAAACTGCGTGTTCACCAACGGGTTGACCACCCCCGCGCCGCCGCCAACGCCGACTCCTACTCCGGCCTGGAAGCTTCCGGTTGCGACTGGTACACGGTTGCCGATCTTCAAGGACGCCTTCTGCCCATCGGTCACGCGAATTTCCGGATCTTGAATGATGCGCGTCTTGTTGTCGGTGAGGACAAAGTTGGCCACCGCGCCGGGCAGCGTGAGGCTGTAATCCGCCGTGGATAGATGCTTCAAATTTTGAAGCGTGATTTGCGGGGTCGTGGTGGTCGTCGAGCTGCTACTACTACTACTGCTGCTACCGCTGTTCGGTTGCACCGACGTTCGCGGGGTGAAAGCAAGCGCAACGCTCTGTCCCGGCAGAATTCCCAGATCACGCAGGCGGTCGAGATTCGCAGAGAGCACCTGGACGTGAACCATCACTTCGGGCTTGGCCTTGTCTATATCGCGGATGATTTTCCCGGCGAGCACGAGCTTGTCCGGCGTATCGCGGATGACGATGGCGTTCTGCGCATTCACCTGCTGGATGCGGTGCAAGTCAAGCAACTGTCGCAGGCCGGTGACGATTTCAGTCAGATCCTGCGGAGTGAGCGTGTTTGAAACGTAGAAAGTCCGCACCACCTCGTCTTCGATATCTTTGCGTTTCTGCGCATTATCCGGCGCGATGAAAATGATATTGGGCGTCACCGGCTTCCAGAATGATTTGCTCTCCATAGAGACAGCGTCGAGCGCCTGCTCGAGCGTGACATTGGGAAGCTCAGCGGTGATGCGGCGGGTCGTGAAGTCCGGATCGAAGATGACGCTCAGGCCGGCAAGTTTTGCAATGGTCTCAAACACGACGCGCGCATCATTCGTCATTTTCAGGTTGATGGGTTCGCGCGAAAGAGGTTTCAGTTCAGGCGGAGCTGACAATATAGTCTCGTCTTGCTGAGGGTTCGGGTTGAGCGTTTTCGATCCCTGCGCGGCTTGCTGGGCTGCGAGCGAGTCCATCGTCCGCCTGACTTCCTGTTCGGCGATCGCGCTCGAGGGGTCAATCGCCTGGGCCTTCTGAAATTCTGCCAAGGCAAGTTGCAACTCGCCCCTCTGGACAGCTTTGCGGCCCTGCTCGACGTGGAATTGGCCCGCCTCAAAACGCATGCGGACCGCTCGCAGCTTGAATTCAGCGTTTGTGGGGTCAGCACGGAGGGCGCGCTCGTAATGGACCAGCGCCGTATCGTAGTCCTGCAGCGACTCAGCCTTTCGGGCGGCGGCGTAATCCTGGTTCCCTTTGGGGCAACCGGCCAGCAACAAGGCAGCAAACACCAAAAGTAACAGATATATTGGGCGGCGCAAAGATGGCCCTCCGCGGGGGGTGCACGCGAAATCGAGTAAGTCTAGCATCCGAACTGTGATGCGGCAAGGTTTCCTAGGTGTTGCCGCAGCGGAAAGTTAATCGTACGTCAGGGGCCTTCCCAGCACGGAAAATGCAGGTTTTGGCTGTAGGGGCAGCCGAACTCCGGAGAAATCGGCGACTTGCGGGGGGTCGCGGCCGGCGGCTATGATAGCCGTGCCATGAAAAACGCCGTGAAGAAATCGGAGTATGAAGGCGTAAAAATCGTGGCCCAGAACCGCGCGGCCTCCTACAATTACAATCTCCTCGATAAACTGGAAGCGGGTCTGGTGCTCGTAGGCACCGAGGTGAAGACCCTCCGCGAGGGCAAGGCGTCCCTGCGGGAGGCCTATGCGGAGATTCGCGCTGGGGAAGCCTGGCTGGTAAACTGTCACATTCCCGAGTATTTGCCGGGTGGGACGCGCAACCACGACCCGCTCCGGAAACGGAAGCTGTTGCTGAACCGGCGCGAGATTGACCGGCTTTTGATCCAGACACAGCAGAAGGGCATGACGGTCGTTCCCTTGAAAATTTATTTTCGGGACGGCATTGCAAAGTGTGAGCTGTCGGTTGCGCGCGGGAAGAAATTCCACGACCGCCGCGAATCCGAACGCCAAAAAGAAGCTAAACGCGAAGCCAGCGAAGCAATCAGCCGCTCGCGCCGGCGATGAAAACGAAAGGGAGACATGCAGATTCAACTGGAGACCCAGCCTTATTCGTCGATTCAGACCGAAGCGCTCGTCACCTACGTCTTCGATAAGGACAACAAGATTGAGGGCCCTGTCGCCGATATCGACCGGGCCATGGGTGGCCACCTGTCGGCACTCGCAGCGGACGGGGAGCTGACAGGGAAATCGCTCGAGATGGCTATGCTTCATTTCCCCGAAGGGATGGATGCAAAGCGGCTGCTCCTAGTGGGAGCAGGGAAGCCCGATAAATTTTCCGTCGCCGACTTGCGCAAAATCGCCGGATCGGCGCTGCGCTATCTGAAACCGCGCGGCGTTAAGAAATTTGCGTTTCTCGCGCGCGAAGGTGAGCGCGGACCCGCTGCGGCGCAGGCCGTTGTAGAAGGACTCACAGCCGGCGACTTCGAATCGGACAAATACCGCACCGACAAGAAAAACAATCGCGAGATTCAGTCTGTGTCGCTCGTGGGCTTTGATGCCGGGCCGGGCGGCAACCTGACCGCCGCGATTGAGCGCGGCCGCGTGATCGCCGAATCGCAGAATTTTGCGCGTGACCTGATCAACGAGCCTTCCAATCGGCTGACGCCACGCATGCTGGCTGCCCGCGCCGAAACGATGGCCAAAGAGATGGGCCTTGGAGTCGAAATTCTTGACGAACGAAAAATCTCCGAACTGAAAATGGGCGCGCTGATCGGCGTCGCACAGGGAAGCGTGGAGCCGCCGCGCGTGATCGTGGTCCGCTATACGCCGGAGAATCCGCGTCCCGGCGGCCCCGTGCTTGGATTGGTAGGCAAGGCGGTGACGTTCGATACCGGCGGGATCTCGATCAAGCCGGCGGAAAATATGGAAAAGATGAAGTATGACATGGGCGGCGGCGCTACCATGCTCGGAGCCATGCGAGCGCTCGCATACCTGAAGCCCTCGGTGCCCGTGATCGCCGTGATTCCGGCTACGGAAAATATGCCCGGCGGGCGCGCGCAAAAACCCGGCGACGTGCAAGTAGCCATGTCGGGAAAGACAATCGAGGTGATCAACACCGACGCGGAAGGCCGGCTGATCCTGGCTGATGGAGTCACTTACGCTCGCAAGCTGGGCTGTACGCACCTGATTGATGCTGCAACGCTCACCGGCGCAATCCAGGTGGCTCTCGGAAACGTCCACGTCGGGGCGTTCGGCACGCCGCGCGAATATCTAGACCAGTTCCTCGAAAGCGCAAGAGGTGCCGGCGAAAAAATGTGGCCTATGCCCATGGATGACGAATACGAGGAGTTAATCAAGAGCACTATCGCGGACATCCGCAACACCGGCACCGGCAAGGGCGGCGGCGCGATCACGGCCGCATGGTTCATCAAGGAATTTGCGGAGGACACGCCGTGGGTACACCTCGACATCGCTGCTACCTGCTGGGTTGACGAAGGGAAGCCCTGGCTCGCGAAGGGTCCTACTGGCGTGGCTATCCGCTCCATCATTGATTTCGCGATGAAGCTGTAAAGGAGAGATTCCGGTGGCACAGGCAATCCTGCCTGTGCAGGTTTACATCTTGTCCGGCGCGGTGATTCCCATCAGCTCCAACGCTCCAACAAGCTGGTCGTGAACCAGTCCGGTCAAGCGCAGCAAGAACGCCCTTCGTTCCAGATCCTCTTCACTGAGGATCGGATGCTTGTGATAGAAATTATTGAACGCTTGCGCCAGCTCAAGCGCATATCGGGCGATGAGCGCCGGCTCCTGTGCGGCCACCGCCGCCTCTACCCGCGCATCGAGCAAGCCGGCCAGAAGCGCGAGTTCCCACAGATCGTCGCCGTCTGGTGCGGCAAGAAATCGGCTCACATCTAGTTGCCCGCGTTCCAGCCTCACATAGTTTTGTCCATCAACGTCCGTCACGCTTTCTTCAAGCGCGTCCCATTTCCGCTTGATCCCGTTGATCCGCACGACGGCATACTGGACGTACGGCCCGGTCTCACCCTCAAAGCTGAGCGCGTCCTTAAAATCAAATGCAATCACCGCGGATCGAGTGAACCTTAGCAAAAAATAACGCAGCGCGCCGATTGCCACCGCGTGCGCAATCGCCGTGCGCTCCACCTCTGGCTCACCCGGGTGCCGCGCATCTACCTCGCGCCGCGCGCTTTCTTCCAGCCGGTCCAGTAAATCGTCGGCTTTCACGCCTTGGCCCTTCCGGCCGCTCACCTCGACGTAAGGCTTCTTGGCATCTTCCTCGGGAATTTCATAGCCCATTTCCCGTGCGCAGCGCGGCGTAAGCGCCACCACGTTGTAAGCGAAATGCTTCAGGTGATCCGCCTCCTCGTTGTACCCGAGCGCGCGCAGGCCCGCGACCACCACTTGCTGCGGATAAGCTTGGCGCGAATCAATCACGTTGAACACGTCGTGCGCGTGCCCGAACTGCGGCGCGCCCGGATCGTCGCGGTCGCTTGACGTCACCCAGGCCTCGTGCCCGTCCGGATGCTTGTGAAAGCGGCGGTAATGGAAGTCGCGATCAAGCAGGCCGAATTTCCACAGATGGTGGGCGATATCTTTGCCGACGTAAGTGACAGTCCCATTGGAACGAACGATGATTTTTGCCTCGGCTTCCTCCGTAGGCTCCTCTTTTTCACCAGCCGCTTCGCCGTCGGAGGGGAGCTGCATCACCCAGCAGCCGGCGTTTTTGCCGCTGGTCGCAAGCTGGATCGCTCCGCGCTCCTTCAGCATCTCGAACGCAGCATCCCAGAATTTCAAGTGCAGGATTTCGCTCTCGCGCGAGAGCAGGTCGTAGTCAATCCCCAGTCGGTCGAGTGTCCGCAGATGGCAGTGCACGACGGCAGTTGCGACCAGGTCCGCCATTTTGCCGGTCTCGCCGTGACCCTCTTCGATGTCCTTCAGCATTTGCGCGCGCATCTCGAGCCGCGATTTGTCTTCTGCCAGAAACTGCGTGACGCGCGTGTAGAGGTCCCAGCATAGATAATCGAATTTGGGCGCGGCGGCCAGCGCGCGAACATCGTCGAGAGACTTCTTTTCGAGGTGCAGGAATCCGAGGACCACGTCGGCCACCTGCACGCCCGTGTTGTCTATGTAGTTTTGAATCTCCACGCGCCGGCCGGAATGGCGCAGAAGCCGAACGAAGGCATCGCCCAGGACGGCGTTGCGCAAATGCCCGATGTGCGCGGCCTTGTTCGGATTGATGGCGGTATGTTCGACAACGGTTTTGGGAGCAGTCGGCGAAGCAGTGATGGCTTCATGCCCCGCTTCCGCGATCGCCTGGCGAAAAAAAGCCGCGCGGTCGAAAAAAAGATTCAGGTAGCCGCCGCCGGCCACCTCGACACGCGCGACTCCTTCGATGGGCTTCAGCGAATTCGCAATTTCCTGCGCCAGCGCTCGCGGCGGCTTCTTCAGTTGCTTCGCCAGCTCGAAGCATACCGGCGACGCCACTTCGCCCATAGCCAGCTTTGGCGGCCGCTCCGTGACCACCGGCACATCCGTCTTGTAGCGCTCGTGAATGTGATGTATTAGCGCTTTGCGAATCCGATCCTCGACCGCCTTGTACACACGCCTCCTTAGCTTGAATGAATCTTGCGATTATAGGGAAACCACTGGAACCCGTCAAAAGTTGCGCCCTAGGAGCAATCGGGCAGTTTCCAAGAACACAACTAACCAGGCAAGGGGTGATAGACTGTGTCTTCGATAATCTCCTATGAGCTCTGCGATTAGTCTTTGCCTAGCAATCCTGCTCATCCTGCCGTTCTCTCTCGACCAAGCTCGCGAATATCGTACCGTGTTACTCGCTGCGCATCGTGCAGGTCGCGTGGAAGTACTCGATCCGATCACGCTTCTACCTTTGGGCTCCATCAAGGTATTGCCCCAGGCTAACGGGGTGACAAGTGACCGCGCGGGAGTCTTATTTCTGCGAGAGGGACTTGCTCCTGAGTTCCAGGGCTGCTGCGCGCTTTATGCAGTCAATCTGAAGACCCGTGAGATGACCAAGCTCCTTGAACCTGCTGCTGACATTGGTGTCTCCCCAGACGGCCAGCATGTTGTTACGCAGCGAGGAAACGTTGGAATCGAATCCTTCAGCATACACACCTTGCAGCGGGAACTGGCAATCCCGCGTTCTATTGCTCCGGGCGTCTACGCTTTGAGTTTCTCTCCCAACAGTCGACTGCTGTTTTGCGTCTCGAACTTTCCGATGCCAGCCCTGGACATCTTCGATTTTGAACGGAGAAAGCCTGTCCAGCGATTTACTGTCCCGCAAGACCTCACTGTTCTTGGAGCATGGGTTAGCAATGCGTACTACTTGTATGGCTATCGGAAGGGCACTGGGCAGCTGTGGCGAGTGAAGGCTGATAACTCCGCGCTAGAGGGACCTGTGAAGATCGATTTTCCCGATGTGGCGACAGAATGCAACATGCAGGTGCAAGAGATGCTCGGCACCGGTGGTCGACTCTTCCTGCATGAACTATTCGGAGCCAAAGGTGATCGGCGTGACAGTTGTCCGAGAGAAGTTCCCGGAGGCGTGCTCTCGGTCGATCCGCAAACAGGCGGGATACTAGCTGAGTTAGGACCTGCCTTCCATTTCGCGTCTTTGATTTCGGGCGCGGATGGCAAGGAGCTCTTCGGCATCGACGTGAGGGACACGACTTGGACCTCTGTTGGCCTGGTGCGGCTGAGTGCCATAACAGGCGAGGTTCTTGCGAGTCGGAATCTAACCTCGGATGTGTGGTCTATCGATCTCGCAACTGTTCCTAGCGAGCTCGTACCGAGCGGGCCTGTGGAAGCAACGACAAACCCTGACAATTCCCGATAAATGCCATAGTCGGAAACTGACCCATTACAGTCCTCGGGCGCGCAGCACGGATTGAATCCACGAAAGGCTCGAAATATCCTTGACTCCATGGTTACTCTATGGTAACCTCTCCCTGGAAATGAACGAGCAGTTCCAACTCGGCTCCGCAGACGCCCAGGAGGCGTCATAGCCGCCCTTTCCGCCTCCTTCAGACCCCTCTTCCCGCGAATTTCTAATCGACACACTTCGAAATTAAACTCACCTCTAACTCATTCAAAACAAACAGTCGCGAGCCCGTCTAATCGACACAAATTTAAGGGGTCGATCTTCAATTTTACCACCTGCATCCCCGCCGCTTTGGGGCCATGCCTCCTGGGAGATTTGACACGCTCTAGACGCCGGACTAGTATCAACTCTTCTCGTGCGCGTCCGCCGATTCACCGGCAAAAGCTCATGAAAAGTATAGGGATAGCATATTTCGACTGTTTTTCCGGCATCAGTGGCGACATGGTTCTGGGCGCGCTGGTGGACGCCGGTGCGGACCTGCGCGCGATCGAAACGGATCTGCGGCGACTGGGGCTTGAGAACTGGAGTATTTCGGCTGAAAAGGTGAAGCGAAGCGCAATCTCAGCCACCCACGTCAGAGTCGAAACGCAGGAAGACCATCACCATCGCGGACTCTCCATCATCTTGAAGCGCATCGAGGATGCAAAACTCGCGCCGCGGGCGGCCGAACGCGCGAAGAGAATTTTCACGCGGCTGGCCGAAGCAGAAGCCAAAGTCCACCAGGTGCCGGTCGAGCAAGTGCATTTTCACGAAGTGGGCGCAGTGGATTCGATCATTGACATCGTGGGCGCAGCGATTGGGTTCGAGCTTCTGGGCATCGATGAATTTGCATGCTCCACGTTCAACGTGGGCGCGGGGCAGGTGAAGACGGCGCATGGCTTGCTTCCAGTGCCTGCACCTGCCACGACCGAGCTACTTCGCGGCGCGCCGATGTACTCGAGCGGGATCCCGCACGAACTCGTGACGCCGACAGGCGCGGCCATTGCCACGGCGCTCGCAGCGCGCTTCGCGGTCGTCCCTGAGATGAAGCTGCGCGTGATTGGATATGGCGCGGGATCAAAGGATTTGAAGGAGCAGGCAAATGTGCTGCGCTTGCTGATCGGCGAAAGCTTGATGAGTGAAGCGGGAGAGAGATGGGATTCGCCGGTAACGGTGATTGAAACGAACCTCGACGACATGAGCCCGCAGATTTATGGATATTTTGCAGAAAAGGCGCTGGCGGCGGGTGCGCTCGACGTGTTCTCGACTCCGGTGCAAATGAAAAAGAACCGGCCGGGGCTGCTGGTGACCCTGCTCGCCGAATCAGCAAACTTGTCGCGGCTGATTGATCTGGTTTTCCGCGAGACCACCACCATCGGCGTGCGTACCTATGAAGCCCGTCGCAAAACGCTCGACAGGGAACTAGTGCCGGTTGAGACGCCATTCGGCAGCGTGCGCATAAAGATTTCACGCATGAATGGCTCGGTGCTGAATGCCACTCCGGAATATGAAGATTGTCAGCGCATCGCCACGGAGAAAGGAATCCCGCTGAAGCAGGTGATCGCCTCCGCGTCCTTCGAATTTCAAAAGCAATCCACCACCAAGGGCGAGGCGCCGAAGTAATTCATGGACAAGCCCTCCGACAAGAAAAAGTTCTACCTCACCACGCCGATTTATTACGCGAATTCGCGGCCCCATGTGGGGTCTGCCTACACGACGATTGTCTGCGACGTGATCGCGCGCTACAAGCGGATGTGCGGGTACGAAGTGGCGTACCTCACTGGCACAGACGAGCACGGCGTGAATATCGAGCGCGCAGCGGAAAAGGCCGGCGTCAGCCCTGCAGAGCTAGTCGAGCGCAATCAGAAGATTTTCGTCGAGCTGTGGAAACTGCTTGGCATTCAATACACGCATTTTATCCGCACCACTTCGCCGCAACACGCCCGCGCAGTGCAGAATCTGGTGCGGCGCACACGGCGGTATTCGCCGGACGCCATCTATAAGGGGAAATACGAAGGCCGCTACTGCATTTACGACAATCTCTACGTGAGCGATACGCCTGAACCAGCCGATTGCCCCACCTGCGGCAGGCCTGCGGAACTCGTGTCCGAAGAAAATTATTTTTTTCGCCTGTCGGCTTACCAGAAGCCGCTGCTGGAGCTATACGCAAAGAATCCGCAGTTTGTGCATCCGGATTTTCGATTCAATGAGGTCAAGAGCTTCGTTGAATCCGGGCTGCGCGATTTATCCATCAGCCGGAAATCTATCAAGTGGGGAATCCCGTGGCCGGATGATGAAGAGCATGTTTTTTACGTCTGGTACGACGCGCTGACCAGCTACATCAGCGGCATCGGATTTGTGGACGGCGAGCACGACGGCCCGGACTTCAGATTCTGGCCTGCCGACATTCACGCCATGGGCAAGGAGATCATCCGCTTCCATGCGGTTTATTGGCCGGCGTTTCTGATGGCGGCGCATGTCGCGCTGCCAAAACAGATCGTCGCGCACGGCTGGCTCCTCTTCGAGCAGGAAAAGATGAGCAAGTCCAAGGGCAACGTCGCGTACCCCGAGCCAATCGTGAAAGTCCTCGGCAACGACGCCCTGCGTTACTACCTGCTGCGCGAAGTCGTCTTCGGCCAGGACGGCAATTTTTCGCGCGATGCGCTGCTGACGCGCTACAACGCTGATTTGGCGAATGGACTCGGTAACCTCGCTTCTAGGGTTATAGCGATGATCCACCAGTATTGTGACGGCCAGATTCCGCAAATCTCTGACAAATTCAAAAAGGAGACCGGCAACACATGGGATTCTGAGGAATCGAACGCGCTTCGGGCAAAGGCGGTGAGTGAAATCTGTTCTGCCTATAATGACTTTCAATTTGCGGGGGCGGCAGAAAGAATATGGGAGATCG
>Ga0307475_10001950_pt1 | contig 12295 bp, 9 predicted proteins | sample atmos_gasesECM1C_FD_203317 | JGI IMG/M metagenome (GOLD analysis project Ga0307475, IMG submission 203317) | Hardwood forest soil microbial communities from Morgan-Monroe State Forest, Indiana, United States - atmos_gasesECM1C_515 | ecosystem: Environmental > Terrestrial > Soil > Temperate... | reverse complement strand
GGCGCTTGCAGGCTGTCAACCAGGACTTGGAAGCCGCCGAAAAGGATTTCAGCCAGTTTGCGAGCAAGAACACAGCAATCGATGTCAAGGAGCAGGGCAAGGCCATGGTTGAAGCGGCAGCGCTACTTCAGGGCCAGCTCATTGCCGCTCAATCGCAGTATGAAGGCCTGAGAGAAATTTATACGGACAATAACCCTCGTGTGCGCACCGTGAAGGCTCGCATCGACGAGTTGCAACGGCAGTTGGAAAAGTTGGGTGGGAAGGGCGAAAGCGCGACAAGCATCCCCAGCGACGCTGGCGGCTCCATGTATCCTTCCATCCGGAAACTGCCACTGCTCGGCGTTACGTATGCGGATCTGTACCGGCGCACAAAGATTCAGGAAGCGGTTCTCGAAACTCTCACAAAAGAATACGAGATGGCTAAAGTCCAAGAAGTAAAAGAAATTCCGACGGTGAAGGTCCTCGATAACGCGCACATTCCCGACAAGAAGTCGTTTCCGCCGCGTTCCGTGATTGTGGTGCTCGGTACGATGCTGGGAATTACGCTGACGATGTCGTGGATCCTGGGAAAATCGACGTGGGACGCGCTGGACGCAGGCGATCCGCGAAAGCTGTTCGCGGCGGAAGTGTTCACGACGGTCCAAGCAGGTGTGCCGTGGTTCTCGAAGAATGGAGCGGGGGCAGAAGCAAATGGGCACCGGCCGTGGAGTTGGGGGAAGAAGCCGGGCGCGGATGGCGAAAAACAGGCGAAGCCCGAGCGCGACACAAAGTAGGGGCGATTTTGGCAGTAAGTAATTGAAATTGAAGGGGTTAGGTCACAACCTCGTCTGTAAGTGACGGGGCGAAGCTGTGGGCGGTGGCGGCATCGAACCGTCACATCGAGCGCGATAAACATGGAACGGATGGGAGCAAACGCGGCTGCGCGGACCTGTGTGGCGGAATTGCCGGCGGAATACGGCGTGGCGAGATGGTATGTCGCATACACCTGTGCGAATCACGAGAAGAAAGTGCGCGACCAGCTCGAGCAGAGGTCTGTCGAAGCGTTCCTCCCGGTTTACGAAACGCTGCGCCGCTGGAAAGATCGCCGTGTCCAGGTGGAAATGCCGCTGTTCCCGGGCTACGTATTCGTTCGGCTGGCGCTGGTGGATCGTTTGCGGGTGTTGCAAGTTCCCAGCGTGGTCCGTCTGGTCGGGTTCAACGGACATCCGTCGGCCCTGCCCGATGAAGAATTCGAGGCGCTGAAAAAAGGCTTGGCGTGTGGCGTCCGTGCCAAGCCGCACCCGTTTCTGACCGTCGGGCATCGCGTTCGAATCAAGAGCGGCCCTCTTGAGGGAAGACAAGGAATTCTACTCCGGAGAGCAGGAAGACTGCGTGTTGTGCTCTCGATCGACCTCATCATGCGGTCCATCATCGTTGAGGTGGACGCCGCCGAAATCGAGCCGATCATTCACCGCCGCATCTTACTTCTTGATAGATAAAAGACAATTACCACCAGACGACAAGAGTAGAACACAGCGCACGGGTCAAGGTCCAACGGATGCCGAGTGGACCGGCCAATCGAGCATTACGGCATCGAAAAGTCCTGGGTTCTGATGCTGACATTCGTGGAGAACGCTCCCCAATTGACCACTGATGAAGGCCTTCGTGCGGCCCGTCCCGTAACGAAGATAGTTCTGCGAGCGAACGGTTGGCTGCGGTCTGCGGTTGCCACAATTCCGGCGGTACCAAGATTTATGCAGGTTGCGTACAGCTTCGCGGATCAAGCGTGTGCCGTTGGAGGAATCTTCCTTGTCAATGTTGTCTTGGCACGAACTCAGACCAAGGAAGAATATGGAATGTTCGCCCTTTACTACTCGGTTTTAATATTTCTTAGCGGTGTATATAACGCCGCGATTGTGGAGCCATTTACTGTCTACGGATCCGGAAGATACCGTGAACACTTCTCCGAGTATTTGAGGTTGATGGCGCGCTACAACGTTGCGCTCGGCCTTGTGCTGACCGGGATTCTCTTATTCACTTGTCTGTTGCTTTCGTGGATCGCGCCACAGTTGATGTCGCGAGCCCTATTGGGTCTCGGACTGACTGTAGGTGTCCTGCTGTCAGGTCTTTTCCTGCGCCGTGTCTTCTATGTTCAACGCCAGGCAGCCCTTGCCGCCAAGACTTCTCTCGTATTCATCCTCACCGTCGCATGCGGACTTTGGCTGGCGGCGAAAGCCCATGTACTCGACAGCTTCTCGGTCTTCCTGATTTTGGCTCTCGGATGGTCCGCAGGGGGGGCAGTTTTTGGAAGAAAGCTGGCCTTCGGAAACCCTAAACAGCGCTTCCTCGAACTGGAGCCCAGCTACTGGCGGGAACATTGGAATTACACGAAATGGGTTCTCGCGACCGCTTGCGTGTTTCAGCTCACGACCCAGGGTTATTACTGGCTCGTGGCAGCGCTCCTCTCCGTGAAAAAAGTGGGCGAGCTCAGAGCCACGTATCTGCTTGTCCAGCCCGTCGAACAGGTGTTCATTGCCATATCCTTCATTGTCCTCCCAGCGCTGGCTTCACATTACGCAGCGAAGAGGATGGAGGATCTCCTCTTCCTCTGGAAACGAAATGTATTGGTCGTGGTGGGGGTGACTGGTTTGTTCGCCCTTGGTGTCCGGATCCTCGGGAAGCCGGTGATGCATGTCCTGTATGCAGGAAAGTTTGACGGCCTCGCCCCTTTACTCTACCTGTTGGCTCTCTCGCCTCTCTTGATCGGGATTGGGGGTACGATGGCCAATGCATTGAATGCTGTTGAGAAACCGCGGCTGGTCTTTTATGCCTTTGTTTCGAGCGGCACCGCGACCTTCCTGTTGGGAATCCCGCTTGTTATGCACTTCGGTTTGTGGGGTGCTGCTTACGGCATCCTTGTTTCTGGGGCCACATTGGTTGGGACTCTTACAGTCGCGTTCCTGCTCAACGTTTACAAACAGACTCGACGGCTCACCGCTGATCACTTACGGTCCACGTAAAATGCTTCAAGGCTTGGATCAGCGAATTTCGCACGAATCGGGGAGTTCCGACTGATCAACAAGAGAAGCATCAAAAGGAAAATAAGATCGGTGTATCGCGAGCTAGACCGGTTCGTCGATCAGAAGCTAGGGTCGAGGGCCGCGCAGCAGACCGAGGCGACACTACTTTTGCTGGGAAAAGAAATGTCTTGCAGAGTTGCCAGTTTGCCACCGAATACGGACTTCAGAAAGGTTGGGTTCAAAGTCTTCTCGCAGTGGGATGAAGACGGAATTATTCAATACTTAGTCAGCAAAATACCCATCGCGGAAAAGACTTTCATCGAATTCGGTGTGGAGAGCTACGAGGAAAGCAATACCAGGTTTCTGCTTCTCAACGACCACTGGCAGGGGTTGGTATTGGACGCTTCCACGCCCGACATTCGCTACATCCAAACAGATCGAATTTATTGGGAGTTTGACCTTCAGGCCAAGTGCGCATGGATCACGCGCGACAATATCAACTCACTTCTGGAGGAGGCCGGATTTGGCAGTGACGTTGGACTCCTCTCGATTGACGTTGACGGAAACGACTACTGGATATGGGAGGCCGTCGAATCCGTAAGACCTCGGATCGTTATTGTCGAATACAGCAGTATCTTTGGACTCGAGCCGATTTCGATACCGTACGAGCAGGACTTTGATCGGACTGCAGCTCACTATTCCAGCGCGTACTTTGGGTGTTCTCTGGCTGCACTGAGTCATCTGGCAAAGAAAAAGGGCTACCTTCTCTTGGGCTCGAATGTGTGGGGGCACAATGCTTTTTTCGTCAGATCCGACGTCGCCGGAGACTTCAGAGGTCTGGAGCCGGAAGAAGCGTACGTCCTTTCCAAGTACCGTCATTCCAGGGATGAGTCCGGAAAAATGTCTTACACACGGGGCGAAGACCGCATAAAGCTCATCCAACACTTGCCGATCGTCAACGTCGTCACCGGCCAAGTAGCTCCGATCCGAGACCTTTACAAACCAGTGCAACTTCATCGCGCCTCAGTAGCTGTTCCTACTCGACTGTGAGGAGAGTTTGGTAGGCGTGAATGGCTGTTCCACCTTGTTGTGGGCCGATAGATTCTGATATGTCTTCATCCATTCTTGGCAGTGCTGGAAAGATCTCGTCATCTCGCTCCTCGAACAAGGTAACCATCCCTCCGTCGAGCAGGCTGCTGTTCCTCGCATTCTTGGGGATCTCTGCGCTCCTGGGGGGACTGCTCCTCTCGCAATTTGTTCCCGGATCGTACGTCTTCGGGGTACTCGCATTGGTGGCAGCCTGCGGAACTGCCCCGATCAGATGGCCCGAGGGGGGATTGCTGGTCATTGTGGTTGCGAGCGTCATGCCGCGCTTCAGTGTCGAAATCGGGGGATGGAACTCAAGGCCCGAGCACTATGCGGTCGGAATCGTGTTGTTGATCCTGTGTTTTCGATGGGTCAGGGGCGAAAGACCGCGGATTCAATTGACGAGTGCGGATTGTTTCTTGATCGCGTACCTGCTGCTGAACTATCTCAGCTCTGCCCTGATGTCCCCAGAACCAAAGCAGACTTTGCGGTCGGCTCTGCTTACCAACCTGGCGATAATGCCCTATTTTCTAATCCGTTTTTTTGTCAACGATGACCGCATTCTCCGATGGGCGTTCAAAGTGTTGTTGGCAACAGGAATCCTCGAGGGTGCATACGCGTTGGTCAGCTTTACCTCTTATCAGATCTTTGACACGTCCTTTGGAGTAGAGGTAGGCCAATACGTTGGGAGCGTCGCTGGGGTTTACGGCACTCACTTAGAGGCAAACTTTTTGGGCAGCTACTCAGGCAGTCTTGCCATCATGCTCCTTGTTCTCTACTTCCTCAGTGACCGAAGACCCGCCTGGCTTTTGACCGGATTGATCGTTGCGCTCTATGCTATGGTTGTATCCCTCGCTAAGGCGGCTCTTCTAAGTTTTGCAGTGGTGTCGATTCTTCTGGCATTTCTCGGACTTGTAATGAGGGCGCTGCGCCCCAAAAAACTGCTGCTGCTAGCGGGATGTCTTATTCTTTTTGTTCCGCCGATTGCACTCACGCGCGGGCGATACCTCGCGGAACGTTTAACTAATTTGACCGACGGAAGCTTGCAGGATGACAGCGCAGCCGACAGGAGCGCAGTCGACAGGATAGTCGCGTGGACTGCAACTATCGGGGACATTCGGCAGCACCCCATACTGGGAAACGGAACCGCTAGCTTTCAACTCATGGCGGACGCGACACTCTTACCGATACTTGGGGATCGACCGTGGGTCGGAAATACGCCAATTCGGATTTTGCATGATACCGGCCTCGTTGGTTTACTTCTATTTGGGTCGGTGTTCTTGGGAATTGGGGCGCAAGTCAAAAACATTATTAATCTAAAGCGACAAGGCAGAGAAATAGTCATCGCTCTTTCGGCGGGATGCCTAATATATACTTTTGCATTTATGGCTACAGAGGGAACGATGCTCTCATTCTTTTGGGTACATACGGGTTTGCTGGCTTCCGCCTGTTCTGTATCCATTAGGTCGCGAGAATCAGGTGTGGGCTGTCAAACATACTGAGTCTAGGGAATTTGGACGCACAGCGAGATTTCGCCGGGACGTGCGGGGGCAATCGCGTGATCTTGGAGTGATGAAAGAACAACTTTCCTGTAGGGCTGGAGGACTTACGCAGCAACCTGGAACCCTCGGGGGACAGCTTTCAGAACGATTTTCCTCGAGGACAGACGGGGACGTTTTGGAATGTCCTGTTTGCCATTACGGGAAGCCCCGTTTCTGGGCCTCCGTTGGGAAGTACGTCTACCTGCGGTGCCGGGGTTGCGGGCTAGTTTATTTGAAGCGGACGCCTCCGGCTTCGGACCTGGAGAGTTACTACAACACTGATTTCCAGGTGGATCGTAAGAGGCAAGAAAAAAGGGTTGCAGGACAGTGCCATCCGATGCTGAGGGTTCTGGAGCAGCTTCTTCCGGGAAGAGGAAGGCTGCTTGAAATTGGGTGCTCGTATGGACATTTTCTAAGCATGGCGGAAGCCGACGGGTGGGTAGTGGAGGGGGTGGAAATCTCTCGCTCGGCGGCTGTTTGGGCGCGGCAAAATCTAGGCCTCCGAGTGCACAGCGGGACGCTAGAGGAAGTGTCTCCTGAGCTGAAACGGCCCTTTGACGCGGTGGCAATGTTCCATGTACTGGAGCACGCGCCGGAACCGGAGCGCCTCGTCCTACAAGCCAGAGAATTTCTTCGGCCAGGAGGAATTCTCGTGATCCGGACGCCGAATGCTTCGAGCTGGATCGCGAAGCGGTGCGGCACGACCTGGGAATGGCTAACGCCACCGGCTCATATCTATCTGTTTTCGCCGGTCTCCTTGCAAATTCTTTTGGAAGGCGCTGGATTCCGAGCGGAGTCAATATCCACGCAGCGTGGAGACGCACACAATACGGCGTTCGAACTCGCAAGGGGGTTAAGTAAGCGGATCCTGGGACACAGAGGTTTGGCTTCCGTAGCCGAGCGTCCCCTGCCGAGCCGAAGGAGCTGGTATCGTGGCATTGAAGCTCTTTCCGATGTAATCTACCGACCATTTGAGACCGTAGAGGCTTTCTATTTCCGCCGCCGGCAATTGCACCCTGAACTGTTGGTCGCCGCTCGGATACCCTAGTAATCCATCTCGTATTAAAGAAGACAGGTCTCTATAGAACATGGAAAAAACCTCCACACTGCATCGCTGGAACAACGACAGTATCCTGAGGGTTGTATACCGGGAAATCGAAGAAAGCATAGCGACTAAGCGGGAATTGAAGGCGGAACTGGCAAATGAAATCGCGGAAGTGGCCTCCCTACTTGTGGAACGGCTGAACACAGGGCACAAATTGATTGCTTTTGGCAACGGCGGGAGCGCATCGGACGCGCAGCACCTCGTGGCGGAATTGGTAGGGCGATATCAAGCCGAGCGGAAAGCGCTCGCCGCCGTCACGCTGACAGCGAATTCATCCTCTCTCACTGCAATCGGAAACGATTACGGGTTCGAGAATATCTTTTCCCGCCAGCTTGAAGCGATCGCGAAGCCGGGGGATGTAGCGCTTGCAATCTCAACAAGTGGAAATTCAGCCAATGTACTCCTCGCCCTTGAGACGGCAAAAAGTATGGGTCTCACTGCTATCGGCCTTTCGGGAAAGACAGGAGGCAAAATGCGCGCTCTGGTTGACATTTGCTTACGCGTTCCTTCAGACTCGACGCCACGGATTCAAGAAGTTCACAGTTTGATTATTCACATTCTGAGCGGAATTGTGGAAAAGGCGTTTTTACCCACTGCGCTTCCGTCAGAATCGCTAAACGGGGCCACGGTCCAAAAATGATTGAGACTCAGGAAATTTTGAATTGCGCGCAAGCTTTCCACCGCTGCCATATTCTGGTTGTCGGTGACCTGATGCTCGATGAGTACCTCTGGGGCCATATCGAACGTATCTCAGCGGAAGCTCCTGTCCCCATTCTCAACGTTGTTCGACGTGAGGCGACGCTCGGCGGCGCGGGGAATGTAGCTAACAATCTCCGCGCGCTCGGTGTTGAGGTTTCCGCCGTGGGCATCGTTGGCCAGGATGAGACTGGTGATCAGATACGAGAACTCCTGAAAGGCGCGGGAGTGGACATGCGGGGAGTTATTGGCGACCCGAATCGCAAATCGACCCGAAAAGTGCGGCTGATGTCCCTCGAACACGGCCAACAGGTCTTTCGCATGGATGAAGAGTCTGTGCAAGAGGCCAACAGCGAGGTCGAAGACCAACTCATCGCCCGGGTCATCGAGGTTGCTCCCCGCGCCCAGATCATCCTTTGCTCGGATTATATGAAAGGCGCATTGACAAAGCATATCCTCGAAGTGGTTTTCAACGTGGCCCGCAAACGTGGCCTTGTCAGCCTAGTCGGTCCGAAGGATCCAAACACGAACAAATACGATGGTGCCACCATCCTGATGCCAAATTTGAAAGAGCTGGCGCTGATGACGCAATCTTCCATCGACGGCAGCGGTTGGCTGACGAGCTCAGCGAAGCAACTCTTCGAGAAATTGAACCTGGAGGCTCTTGTAGTCACGAAGGGGAGCGCTGGTATGTCCCTTTTCGAGTCACACCAATTCGATTTACGTCGCGTGGATATTCCCACTATGGCAAGAAGCGTGTATGACGTGACGGGAGCGGGAGATACCGCCATCTCTACCTTCGCAGCGGCTATCGCCGGAGGTGTGAAACGGGATTTCGCAGTATATCTGGCAAACGTGGCAGCAGGTATCAAAGTTGCCAGGCGAGGCACAGCTTCCGTAACGGCGGAAGAACTGCAAACGCGATTGAATGAACAAGAGGCCCGACCAGGGGAACCTGACGAAAGAGTCCGTGTGAACGCGTCGAGCAGATAGCACAAAGTAGCGCCAAATCATGGACTGCTCCAGGAATCTGGACCGGGGTTTATGATTGATCCGGAAAAGAAGGAATTCAATCCCACTGAAAAACCCGCAGGCTACCCCGGCTTGCACTTGAGGGATGCCGAGGCGGTTGCCCGGGCCTGCATGGTTCGGTATGGGAAAACCCAGTTACGTCTTAGCTGGTTATTTGAAGTATTGCTGCGCCCGTTCCTATTCTTAAGGAGCGAGAAGCCGCTGAGACTCGACGAGGAGCCGAAGAGGATTCTGGTTCTTGAATACTGGAATCTCGGCGACTTGGTAATGCTTACGCCCTTCCTAAAGAATCTGCGCCTTCACTATCCGAAGGCTCATATTGCGATCATTGTAAGTCCGCGTGCAGTTTCGATGCTGGAAGGGCAGGGTCTGGTTGACGAAATCATTCCGGTAAAGATGCCGTGGGCGCAGCACATGGCGCGGCGGAAAAAATACTTTTCGCGGTATTGGGGAGAGTACATCCGGTGCATAGCGCGCCTGCGCGCGAGAAGATTCGATCTTGGGTTCACGGTCCGGGCGGACATTCGAGACAACTTCCTCTTGTGGGTGGGCAAGGTCAGGCACCGCGTTGGGTATGGCTATGGGTATGGTGGATCGCTGCTAACGGAGGTTGTGCCGCCGGATCTCTCGCAACCGCATTATGCGGATCGATGGCTGCACCTGCTGGAACATTTGGGGAAACCGGTATTGGACAGGCAGCCGGAGCTGAGGGTGGGGCCTGAGCAGCGAGCGTTCGCGGGGAGATTTCTGGGAGAAATGGGGCTGGACAACGGAGATGTGTTGGTTGGGTTTCATCCCGGAGCGAGGAATGAGGTTCGGCAGTGGGGCAACGAAAAGTTTCTGGAAGTAGCGCGAAGGCTGACGGAATTGTTTCCAGTGAAGATACTTTGGTTTCAAGATCCGGGAGCGCCAGAAAAGGTAAGTGGTAGAGAGTTTATCCCGGTGACGCTTCCACTGAAGGAGTTCTTGGCGGTGCTGTCTGAGTGCAAAGTACTCGTTTGCAACGACACGGGACCGATGCATATAGCCAGTGGGCTGGGAGTCCCCGTTGTAGCCATATTCGGACCGGGAATGCGAGAGTGGTGGGGACCTCGATCAGCGGGTAGCCAAGTGGTCGCCCATGAGAGTATCTGGTGCCGGCCGTGCTTCGATTACTGCATTTTCGACCAGCCGTATTGCTTGCGAGCGGTGACGGTTGACTCCGTTTACGAGGCGGCGGCCGAGGCGTTGAAGAGCTTGGTCCACCGAGTCTGTCAAGACAAGAACGAACCAACGTCGTCGGAGGGATTGGGAATGAGTTCTGGTCCAAAAGCCGTAAACGCTTCGAATTAAACCAAATTTAATCGGTCCTCCGATTCCATGGCTAACTTAAATGTATTAAACAGACGAGAATTGCGGATAGCTATGTTGGGTTCGCGCGGCATTCCGCACACGTATAGTGGATACGAGACGTTTCTGGGCGAAGTCGCGCCACGGCTGGTGAGTCGCGGGCATGAGGTGATCGTTTACTGCCGGACGGGCTTGTTTCGCGAGCGTCCGAAGAGGCACAAGGGCGTGCGATTGATCTACCTGCCCAACATCGAGACAAAAGTGCTGGGCACGTTCTCGCACACCTTGCTCAGTATGTTCGACATGCTGTTCCGCAGGGTGGACGTAGCCCTGGTAGTCAACGTTGCGAATGCTCTTCACTGTGTGATTCCCCGCCTCTTCGGAAAGCGAGTCGCGATCAATGTGGATGGCCTGGACTGGAAACGGGGCAAGTGGGGGCGCTTTGGAAAGAAATATTTTTATTGGAACGCGAAATGTGTGGGCCGCATCTGCCCGAAGGGCGTTGTAACAGATGCCCGGGAGATGAGGCAGGTTTATTTGAAAGAATTTAGCACGCCGAGTGTCAGCATTGCTTACGGCGCAAATATCGAAACGTCGACAAACGCTGAAGTAGTCCGTAAGTATGGTCTCGAGCCATTTCAGTATTACCTGGTTGCTAGCAGGCTGGTCCCAGAAAACAACGCCGATCTGATCGTGCAGGCCTTTGAAAAAGTGGGAACACAGCGCGTGTTGGCAATTGCGGGTAATGTGAATTATCGGAGTGCTTTTGTCGACCGACTGAGAGAGACCAAGGATCCGCGAGTAAAGTTTCTAGGTCATGTCGGGAATGCGGAGCATGTGAAAGAGCTGCATTGCAACGCGTACGGCTATGTTCACGGGCATAGCCTAGGCGGAACGAATCCTGCGCTGTTAAAGGCGCTGGGTTGCGGAAACTGCGTCCTTGCCCTCGGGACGGTATTCAATCGAGAGGTGCTGCAGGATTATGGAGTTTTATTCGAGCGGGATCCTGCGGATCTGGCGCGGAAAATACAGCATATCGAGGACCATCCCGAGGTCGCCGCGGAGTACAGAACCCGGGCCCCGCAACGAATACGCGAAGCGTACACCTGGGAGATGATTACAGATCAATACGAAGAGCTCTTTTTGTTGTTGGCGTCGGGACAAGATCCAACAAGCGTGCACTCAAACGTGACTCTTGCGCCTGCTATTGAGTTGCAGGCCGCTCTCGTTACCGCCGGCAAAGAGAATGAATTCTAGGAATTTCCCCTGAACTGACGGCGATTGATTGTGACTCGCTCTCCGGGCATCTTATTTTGCATTTTGTCTTAATATAACTGTTTTAGACTTATGCGTTACGTACATTTAGTCTTAAAACGTGCGTCGGAAGTAGGATGAGCCGCTTGAGATTGGCGCGTATTTGGCCTGACGTCCGCCGGATTTGCGAAACTCCGCGTCAAGGAAGGATCGTGAATAAAAAGGTGATCCGTAAATGAAAGGCGCGGCTACACGTCGTTCCCCAGCAGTCCCTGTGATGGAAGGGACTTCCCTAGAGGCAGCGTTTTCGGAATATGCGACAGCGTCACAACCTCTGACACGCGGACGGAATCGGGGTAAGAACTTGGTGCGCGGATTATCCGTGCAAGTAACCTACGCCGCTATCGATGCGATGCTTGTGTTTGCGATCGGTGTAGCAGTGCTGTGGTTGCGTTTTGGGATCACACTGCTTTTGGGCTCAGAGGGTCAATTGTTCGACGGAAGCGCAGGGCACACCTACGCGGGTTTTTTCATTCTTTATGCAGCACTCGTTGTAATGGGTTGCGCGAATCAAGATCTCTACCGCACGCCTCGCGATCGAAGTGTCGTTGCCGAAAGTCTTATGGTGGCGAAAGCGGTTGGCGTGGCGACGACACTCCTTGCGCTGTTCATCTTCACGTCGGGTTACAAGGACATCTCAAGGCTTGTCGTTCTCTCAGCGGGAGTGCTGGATGTGGTGGCGCTTTCCGGATGGCGATACTTCAAGCGGCAGTTGGTACTGCGGCGAGTGGCCGCGGGAGTCGGCGTCGCTCGCGTGTTGATTGCGGGTTCGGGACGAATGGGCAAGGCGTTGGCGGACTTTCTCCAGAAAAATCCACAGTTAGGATACTCAGTCTGCGGTTTTCTCGATGACAAACCGTCCTCCGACCGTCGGATCCTTGGAAGCGTAGGTGATCTCCACCATTTGGCGCTTACGCAATTTGTGGACGAACTGTTTATCACGCTCCCATCAGATAGAGAAGTCGTCAAAGCTCTGGTCCTCCAGGCGCGTCAATTGCGGCTCGGTTTAAAGATCCTACCAGATCTCTATGATGGGCTAGGCTGGCGGGCACCGCTACACATGATTGGGGGACTTCCAATCATGGATCTGCATTGGCAACCCATACCTGTCATAGGACTTGCCCTGAAGCGAACCTTGGATGTTCTCGTTTCAGGCAGCTTGCTGATCGCGATCATCCCGTTTCTACCCCTGC
>Ga0307475_10001949_pt1 | contig 12295 bp, 7 predicted proteins | sample atmos_gasesECM1C_FD_203317 | JGI IMG/M metagenome (GOLD analysis project Ga0307475, IMG submission 203317) | Hardwood forest soil microbial communities from Morgan-Monroe State Forest, Indiana, United States - atmos_gasesECM1C_515 | ecosystem: Environmental > Terrestrial > Soil > Temperate... | reverse complement strand
AGGAAGTACTACATCGAAAGCGGATAGCCGGTCGGTGGCGACGATCAGCAATTGATCGCCCAGCTCGTAGATATCGCGTACTTTGCCGCGGGCTCGAAGGTTCAGCCCGGCAAAATCCGTTCGCGAAATCACAGCGCTCATTTGCGGAGAAGCCACGGGATTAATCTTTCCTTACTGAGAGGCGGGTATTCTAGCGCAGAGTCGCGGCTTGTCAACCGCTAAGAGGTACAGGTGGAAGAAATATTTTCCACAGATGAATGCGGCAAAAAAGTTTTGCAATGCGCTGCTGTGAAGGTACTACGCAGCGTTGCTGGCGGCTTTCGGCGTGCTGGCTTGTTCGGCTTCTTCCCATTTCACCGACACCAGCTTTGAAACTCCTGGCTCCTGCATCGTAACGCCGTAGAGCACCGAACCCATCTCCATCGTCTTGCGATTGTGCGTCACGACGATGAACTGCGTTTGCCCGCACATGTCGGCGAGCATTTTGTTGAAGCGGCCCACGTTGGCTTCGTCGAGCGGAGCGTCCACTTCGTCAAGAATGCAGAAAGGGCTTGGCTGATAACGGAAGACTGCGATCAGCAGCGCGAGCGCCGTGAGCGCTTTTTCACCGCCTGAGAGCAGCAGGATATTTTGCAGGCGCTTGCCGGGCGGTTGCGCGACGATGTCGATTCCCATTTCGCCGGAGCTGTCCGGTTCGCCGAGGCGCATTTCGCCGTGGCCGCCGCCGAAAAGCGATTGGAAGGCCACTGCGAACTGGCTGTTGATGAAGTTGAAGGCTTCTTCGAATTTCTGGCGTGATACCTGGTCGAGCTCTGTGATCGTGAGCTGCGTGTTCTCGATGGACTGCACGAGATCGTCGCGTTCACGCCGCATGAAAATCTCGCGCTCTTCGCACTCCTTGAATTCTTCGAGCGCCATCATGTTCACGGGACCCATCGCATCCACGCGCGCCTTCATTTCGTTGTAATTCGTCTCGGCTGCGATTAATTCTTCGCCGATCAGGAGTTGGCTTTCCTGCGCCATTAGCTCTTCTGGCTGGGCGTTGAGTTCGGCCACGCAGGTCTGGCGCAGATGGTCGCGATCGGCGTCATTGCGCGCTTTCTCGATCTGGCGCTGGCTTCGCTCGGACCGCAGCTCGTCAAGGGATTGCCGCTTGCCGCGCAGCGATTCATCGAGCTGGCCCGCGCGCGCGCGCGCTTCGTCCCATTCCTTTTCGAGAGATGCTTTCAATTCCTCGGCGCGAACCTTTTCCTTGCGCAAATCTTCCGCTTGCACGGAAAGCTGCTCGCACGCGGCTTCGAGGTCCTTTTTTTCCTGCAGCAGTGTGCCGTGCTGCTGGTGCAACACGATCGTGCGCTCGCCCGCCAGCGCCATCTCCTCCACGAGCCGCTGCTCGGCGGCCTTCGCGCTGGTGAATCGTTCGGTCATTGTGGCAAGCGCTTCGCGCTGCGCCACCACTTGCTCTTGCAGCGATTGGAAATCGCGGCGCAAATCAGCGAGCCTCTCAGCCGCGCCGGCAGCGTCGGCTTCCGCGTTGGCGCGGGAACGAAGCGCTTCAGCGGTTTCGTTGCGCGCTTGCTCCACGCGATTGCGAGCCGCTTCCGCTTCCTGGTGCAGCCATGCGATCTCTTGCTGCTCGGCGGCAAGCTGCTGTTCTACGCGGCGGTGCTCCGCGCGCGCCTGATCGCGCGTGTGCATCGCGCCTACGAATGACTTCTCGGCTTCCACGTGCTTGGCGCTCGCCTCGGCAACTTCAATTTCTCCTCCCGCGATTGCCATCTCGATGCGCGTCAATTCTTCCTGCTGTTCTTGAGCCGCTCGATCGAGCCGCACGGCTTCTGCTTCGTGCTGCCGCAATTCACGCTTCAGAGCCAACGGCCCTGCATCGCCCTGCCGCCCACCGGAAACCATCCGGCCGTGATAACAGGTGCCGTCGAGCGTGAGGTAATAGCTGTGCGGATTCTCGTGCGCCAATGTTTCTGTCGCGGCGCCCGTGTCAACCAGGTATGCGGTACGAAGACGCGTGAGGAAATGCTTCGCCGCCGGGCCAAGCGGGTCGCGGAAATCCACCAGCCGGTCAAGCCGCGCGATCACGCCTGCAGCCATCGGCAGGGAACCATCTATTTCGGATTTCTGAATGTTCAGCTTGCTAAGCGAATCAACGAAAAATGTAGCGCGTCCGCCCATTTCGTCGCGCAGCAACGCAACGCCAGCCCGCGCCTGATCGAATGATTCGACGACCACGTACTCGAGTTCATCGCGCAAGAATTGTTCGATCGCGCCTTCATACTGCTCCTGCACTTCGGCGTAATCGGCCAGTAAACCAACCGCATGAAATCCCTGCGTCTCAGCTTCGCCGCCTGCATTGAAGAGCTTCTGCACCGCGTCAGCCGTGTAAGCGCGCTCGCTCAGAATCTGTTCCACCGACGAGTGCCGCGCACGCTCCGCCGCAAGCGACTCGCGAGTCTGCTTCAGCTGCTGAGCGGTTTCCTGTTGAGCGCCCCGCAGCGCAACGAGGCGAGCCTGCGCATCTCGCGCCGCAGCGCCCAGTTCCTCAGCGCGCCGCTCCGCGTTCGAATAGAAATCTTCTTCGTTCTTCACGCGCAGCGCCAGCGCAGCCCATTCGATTCCCATCGTGCGCGCTGCTTCGGACCTTTGCGCTTCCGCTGCCGTGTGACGGGCGGCGGCTTCTTCAGCCTGTAGCGATTCGGCCTGCATCCGCGCCGATTCTTCCACCAGCTTCCCGGCCAACGCGCGCAATTCCGCAATGCTCGCTTCGAGCCGTTCCTGCTCCGTTGTGCTGAGTCCGACCTTCTCCGTCGCCTCGCGCAAGCTGGACTCCACCGCGCCAGACTGCTCCCGCAAGTGCGCCACCGCATCCCGCTGCGCATTCATGCGCGCCGCTAAATCGGTCGCTTGCCTCTCGGCTTGCTCGATTTCGAGCGTCACGCGCGTCGAACGCGACGCCAGCTGCGCCAGCTGTTCACGATTAAAAGTAATCCGGTTTTCTGCGCGATCGAGATCGAGCGACGTTTGCCCCAGCAGATTGTGCGTCTGGCGCAATTCGGCGTCCAGCTCATACGTGCGCGCATTCAGCCGTTCCTGCTCGGCTTCGAGTTCGTGCACCGAGCGCGCATCGCGCTCTTCCGCGGCCTCCATATCGCGCAGCAGGTTTTCAAGCCGCGCCGCTTCGATATCAAGATGCTCCGCTTTGCTCGCCAGCACAATTCGCAGCAATCCGCGCATCTGCTCGCGCAACTCGGCATAGCGCCGCGCCTTGGAAGCCTGCCGCTTGAGCGATGCAAGCTGTTTCTCCACTTCCACCAGAATGTCGTTCACGCGCGAAAGATTAATCTTCGACGCTTCGAGCTTCGCCTCCGCCAGCCGCCGCTTTGTCTTGTACATCGTGATGCCGGCCGCTTCTTCGATGATGGCGCGCCGGTCCATCGGCTTCGAATTCAAAATCTGACCGATACGCCCCTGCTCGATAATCGCGTAGCTATCCGGGCCCAGACCCATACCCATGAAAAGTTCCTGCACGTCGCGCAAACGCGCCACGCGCCCGTTGATCACATATTCGCTTTGCCCGGAGCGATAAAGCCGCCGACCCACCACCACTTCGCCCGGTTTCAAGTGCATCGCCGGTTTCTCGGCGCCTCGCTTCTTCCAGGGCTTGCCTTTGCCGGTGGGTTCGGATTCGTTAGCCGCAAGTTCGTCATTGGGCGCGTCTGTTTCAGCGGATTCGTTCGGCACGGAGGGTACGGGCGAGGGCATCGTGAGAGTTCCTCCGTCCGGCGCGGAATCGTTCGGCGCGGAATCCTCAGCCATGGTAAACGGCGCTCCCACTGTGTGGTTTTCCGGCGCAGCCAGTACTTTCGCCACAGCTTCAGAAAGCTCCGGGTCCACCAGCGTCAGCGTAACCTCAGACAGCCCCATCGGCGGCCGCTTAGCCGTTCCGTTGAAGATGCAGTCCGACATCCGCTCGGCCCGCAGCATCTTGTGACTCTGCTCGCCCAGCACCCAGGAGATCGCGTCCACCACATTCGACTTCCCGCAGCCATTGGGGCCCACGATGCACGTGATCCCGCTGCCGCTGAACGTGATAGGCGTCTTCTCGCAGAACGACTTAAAGCCCAATAATTCGACCTTCCGCAGTTTTAGCACCCGTACCCTCGCACAGTTTGCTCCATTAGCCTCATCGGCTGGAGAAGCTTCAGTTTAATCTTCCTCGGGAGGAGTTTTGAGACAACAACGCTGGAAGGGTCGGTATGAATGGCCCTGCCGCCTGGCGCTTCGGATCGGCGGTTACGGGAACAAAAGTTAACACGCGGCGCAAAGCGTGTAAAGCCTGAATCGCGAAATGTTTAACGCAATGAAACTATCGCAGATGACGCATTTGCCTTCAGGTGGGAGCCCCCGCATTTATGCGGGCGAGGAGCGCTTCAGGGCTCCGAAAAAAGCCCCGCTCAGTCACGCGCTTTAGCGCTGGGGCGTCTCCTTTGTTCTGAGTCCGGATTTTGCAGTTCGTACCGCTGGCCTCCGGCCGGCGCCTTTCTCTTCCCGTGGGAGTCTTTCGGTGGGAGCCTCCGCATTCATGCTGGGGAGGAGCGCTTGCGCTCCGAAAAACGCTCCCCTCGAATCACGCGCTTCAGCGCCGGGCCCCAGCCCCAGCGCCACCCGCCACCGCTCGAAACACCGCGAAGTAAGAAAGCAGCCGCCGCCTGAATCCAAGCCGCTCATAAAGCTGCACCGCTCGCGTATTCTCCGCCCGTACATGAAGAATAGGAGTTTCGCCCCGCCCGCGAATGCGCTCCGCAAGAATCGTCATCAGAAACCCCGCATATCCATGCCCCAAATGCTCAGGATGCGTGCACACCGCGCTGATTTCCGTATAACCGGGCAGCTTCAGCCGCTCCCCAGCCATGGCGACAAGCTTTCCGTCCTTGCGTATCCCCAGATACGTCCCCATTTCCCGCGTCCGAGTGTCGAACGGCCCGGGCTTCGTCAAGGTAGCCAGCTCAACCATCTCCGGCACATCCGCCTCCCGAAGTTCGATGAAATCATGAGAAAGATCAATGGAGTCATGCGATTTTCGATTGGGCTCGAGCCGCGCATCGTCCTCCAGAATCATCTGCAACAAACCGCCGTCGAGCACGATCTCAAGCCCCCCAGGCGCGTCCATCCGCTTCGGAAGAAACAAACCCAACCCGCCGCCCGCCGCAAGCAAGCCCCGCACCGCCGCGAATCCCTCCGCATTCGGCTCGGGGAACCCGCCCAGCGGCGTCACCTCCGGCGGAAACCGCCGCAATACGCGGTAGGTCTCAGCAAAATTCGCCTGGCAAGTCCCCAGCGCATTAAATATTGGATTATCGAGCGGGTGCATCCGGCTGCTCCAAAGCGCCGCAACATTCCGGCGCCGTCACTATTCTCGATGCTCTCCACCGGATCTTAGACTCTACCTGAACCCTCCCGCTATCCGTTATTTGCGCCCAAATTGGCCCTTCGCATTTCAGCAAACCACCGCAGAAATCCTTAGCCGAGCGCACACCTCGAAAGCGTATTAAAACCAGTTGGCTCAATTGAGTTCCTCTCGATCCAGCGCCGTAGGCGCGGTACAGTTAGCCCCGGCCGTAAGGCCGGGGTGACCATCGCGCGTCAGCGCTTCCTTTTGCACAGCTTCACCCGTGCAAAGCATTCGTTCGTGGCGAACAAACCAGAAGTAATCAAGGAGACCTGAACCGGAAATGAGTCCCACAAACAGGCCGGGAGCGGCAGGTCCCAGATAGGTGGTTATAATCCCTGTTCGCAATAGTTATCTGGAAACGGCAGCCTCGTTGCGAAGTCGAAGCACGAGCTCGGTTGGCGGCATCAATCCGACGATTGCCCGCCGATTCGGCCACCCCATGGCTGGGACGCCCCTGACGCCGACCTTCTGCCCGTCTTCCATAAAGGCGTCGACCGTCGGAGAAAACCGGCGCTCGTGCCAGGCGGTTTCCACGTCTGAAGCAGAGATGCCGAAGCGTCCAGCGATTGGGACGATGACCTCGCGTTTCGAGATGTTGGCGTGTTCGGTGAAAAACGCGCGCGAAACGTCGTGGCAAAAAGCGCCGGCTTCGCCGTCGCCCTTTCGGGCGCGCACGAGCTCAGCAGTCTCAAGCGCAAAACGTGAGTTCACATTACGTTGCGGCGGGTCGATTGGAAGTCCGACTTCTTGAGCTAAACGCTCGAGCCTCACGCGAACCTGAGGCCACTGCTCCGGCGAAAACGGTTTCGGTGCGCCTTCAGGCGGCGTATCCGGATGAATCTCGAAAGGAAGCCAACGCAAATCAGCTTGCAGTTCTCGCGCCGCTTGTTCGGCCCAAACTGAGCCGAGATAGCAAAACGGTCAAATAACGTCAGCCCAGATGTTGATGATGCTATTCATCATCTTTGAGCGTAGCACCGTCTCAACTAGTGCAATTCTTGGCCAGTACTTGCGTAATCGGATATCTGGTTTGGGACGATTCCACTTTTCCGATTTTCCGTGTTAATCGGACCATCGGCTAGCGCCAAGATGCCTATCGAAGAACCTGGCCCAGTCGGTGAATACTTCCCTGGATTCAGGCGCATAGGGATTCAGGATGAAGCTGATGTGCGACATACCTTCAAAGACGTTTAATTCAGCCTCTACATTGGCTCGGCGTAGCTTGCGATGAGTCAAGACCGAGAGGCTAAGGAGCAGGTCCCGTGTTCCGCTCGTGATGACGGTGGGCGGGAAGCCATGGAAATCGCCGTAAATTGGCGATAGATGAGGATCCTTCAGGTCATTGCCGTTAGCATAGAGTCGTGCTGCCCGGCCCAGATAACCACAGTAGCTGACGAGAACGTTGTCAAGCCATTCATTCGTTCTATAAGTGTCTCCGGTTTCCGTCAAATCCACCCACGGCGTTCCGACAGCGACTGCAGCCGGTAACGGTAGGCCTTCTTCTTTGATCCGCAAAACCATTGCAAGCACCATGCCTGCGCGAGCGGAGCTTCCGAAGAGCCCCAGCTTTTTCGGATCGTTTGTCGCGGCAATCGCCCTCCACACTTTCAGGCAATCGTCCAGGCCAGCGGGATACGGGTGATCGGGCGGCATCCGGTAATCGATTGATATGACTTTGAATCCGCCATACGCAGCCATCGACGTCGGTTCCTGGGTTCCAGCCACGCCGGGATTATAGACAAACCCACCGCCATGAATATTCACGAGAAGACGATCCCGGTTCTCTGGCGCAATCACCTTCGGCGTCAGGATGAATGCTTTGACGCCATCAATTACGGTTGGCTCCATGCTGACGCCGAGTTTCTCTTGCGCATCACGAGTTGCGGCTGCGGTCTCGTCGCCGAGTGTACTGATGAGCGTCTTCCAATCCGCCGCATCTTTTGGATTGGCATCCCACGCAGGGATCCGATATGGGGCAGCAATTGTGGTATGTAGCGAGGGGCTTACAGTGCTGGGCACTGGAATACTGCGCCCAGGAACAAAACGTGGACCGGCTTTGTTATTCGCCGCATTTTGCGTTGCTTCGATCTGATCCCAAGATAACTCAGCGCTGGGCATATAGACCTCCTTTGGCTTCTTCTCTCTTGGGCCGGGCAAATTCATCATACGAAATTGGCTAGTTTTTTGTAAATACGTACTCTCGTTAAATCCGGACAGGTCCTGGATAAACACCCTTGTGGTTCAGCAACGGGAAGTAATCCTCAGTCACTCCCGGGCAGAATTCGATAGATGCTGCGAAAATTCTCTTCTCACCACCTATCTCAAAATGGGACGCGCTCAGACCTTCGACTGTGAAAGCGGGCGACTCACCCACTAGGCCGGACCACCCGTAATCTCCGGAGGCAAGCATGCATTCACCCCCGCAAGCACCCACGTTACCCGCTGGTTTTCACAGCGCCATGCCGTACCTGATCTTCGATGGCACGGCGGCGAAAGCGATTGCATTTTATTGCGAAGTCTTCGGGGCCACCGAGCTGCCCGGCAGGCTTACGGATCCATCTGGAAGAGTTCTAGACGCCGGAATCATGACTCTTCACACCTATCTCAGTCTGAGATACGCGGAACGGAATTCGGCCAATCACAGGGAGTTTGGGAGAAAGTGAACTGGGCGGGACCGCGCAAATTTCTCATCGGCCCCGCCCAGCTTTCTTCGTAAGGTTAGTTGTCGCCTCTACACCGCCGACGCTCGTCCACTTCTATCGGCAGTTCGGGAACTTCAGCGAAGCGAGCCAGGTGGCCCAGTTGAACCTTAGGTTTGTATCGTAGTACTCGTTGGCGTACCAAAACGTGCACGAGTCCGCGCCATCGAGAGCCATGCTGGTGTAGTCGCCCCAGCGACCGCCCGTGTCCGGTTGGAAGCCCGTGCCCTGTTTAATCAGAGCCTCGGTCTCCGTGGTCCCGAGAGGATCGCCCGCCGTCTGGCCTGCGAAATAGATCGACGGAAAGTCCCCAGCGGCCGCACTCGAACGACTGTACGCAACGGCGATATCCCCCGCTTGGTCCATAGCGGCCGAGCCCATCCAGCGGAACTCGCCGTCATCCGGCGTCTGCCCCGATTGATACAGGGACAAGTTGGTTGTGCCCAGCCCCTGGACACGGAATTCGTACCATCTTGCCGCCACAGCAGTGGTGTTGTTCACGCTGTGGGTGATCACAAAGTGCTGCGTGCCGCGCTCGTTGAGGTGCGCCAGCCGATACATCAGCCGATCGCCGAGCGTGTCCAATTTAGCCGTTGTGCCCGGCTGCGGGACGCAGTCGGTGGTGAGGAAGGGACCGCTGGTGCAGATCGCTAAATTGAACGCGGGCACACTGATCGGCATGCTTCCGTTGGTCCCGGCGAGGGTTGACTTCGAAGGGTTCCCGAAGTTCGCTGAGAACACGAACTCGTAAACGTGCGTGTCGCCGGGCAAGAAATTGTCGATGGCTCCCAGTAACACCTCACTGTTCGTCGGTCCAGAATCCGAGTCGTCATCGGCCGGCACCATGCTGTCGTCGAACCGCGTGCCGTTGGAATTATCGAAAATGCAGACCTGCTGCGCGTCGCTTTTGCCTTTCAACATACTTTTGCCGTCATAAGCGCAGACATTCACACCCAAGAACGGCTCGCTCGGGATCATGACATTGAAGACGTTCTGCGTCTGATAATAAACGCTGCGTGTAAGCCCCCATTTCGGGTAGTCGGGGAAGCCAGGGGTCTGTGGGAAGGTGTAACGGTTGTAGCTGCCCAACGCGTCGGCAGTCTGGGACACCGCGACGCACGTAAAGAAGGGAGGCCCGTTGAACACATTCTGGGCTGCCAGCCAGCGGTGATTACTCTTATCCCACTGAATAATGATATCGCCGTCGTTGTTGGTCTCGCATGGCGCACCAAATCCCGCCCAGAAGTTGGTGCCCGCGAAAGGTCCCGCTATGAGGGTTCCGCTCGCCTTGTCAAACACGGCATAGCAGGTGTTTACCCATTCCACCACCTGAGTGTCGCCCACCGCTGCATTGGTGTCAGGAGGCGCAACCTCCTGGCCTGCAACACTCGGACAGTTGAGGAAAGAAGTGTTTCCCACTCCCTCGAAACCGAGGCCGATAGTGGCGCTGATGGCGGAGGCAATCAACGGCTGGACGGCGGCTGTCTCACTTCCGTTCTGGCTCTGTTGAGCAGTCGAATGTTGCATCTTCGGCTTCATGGGCGCATGGATCATGCGCATGCCCTGCTGTGCGGGGGCCTCCTTTAGTATCTCGGCCAACGGCCGCGATACATCAAATTGAATCGGCTGATTCACCACCGCGTTGCTGAGCACCTGCGGGCCGGTTGATGTCTGTTGCGGCGCTGCCTGAAGGCCACTCGGGACCGTCAGTACGAGAGCCGACACGATTGCTACTGAGAACCACAAAATTATCTTGCTGTTTTTTCTCATAATCGCCCCTTTCCCTCTGAGTGAATACTTGAGTCTTAGCTACATGTTTCCGCATTTCAGCCATCAATCGAAAAGCGGTCTAGTTTCGGTTGATCACGCAGTTTAGTTACCCGAGCATGCGGCCGCGTCGCGAAGCGATGACGCCAATGCACGCTCGGAGACACGTCCTTCGTCCATATTCTTCTTCAAAAGAGGTGGAAACTGAGTGGCCCGTGTCCCGAAAGCTCGAACATCGTTGGAGAGAATCGTTTTGCGGGTCAGCGATTACTCGCTGAAGCGCACATTGTTAAGGCGAAGGTTACCCGGGAGCGACGGGAGTGCGGTGGGTATGACCGCCGAACGCAGTCAGATGCTGCTCCTTGGTGCAGTCTTTGTCAAAGGCAGCATTCATAAACCTGTGGAAACGCCGACAGTTTGATTCAATGAGAGGGCTGGCACCAGCCCGGATAGGTGTCGAGAAATCCGCTTGTCACGCGGTGGGTACTTAGGGCTGCGATGCCGAACGCCTCGGGCGATTCCGTGCGACCTTCGAAAAAACAAACTCTTGAAGGACACCCGCGAGAGACGTCTCACCAAGTCTGATCAGCGCCGACGAAACCACGAACCCGGATCCGCGGCGATCGTTCGCGGGAAGGTAGAGAGCTTGCAGTCCGGCACCAGCAAAACTTCCGATGATATTCGAGTAATTCGGCTGCCAGTGCCCATTGTCCCCTTTGCACTTAACCGAGCTCGCCACCGCATAGAGAATCCTGGACCGCTTGCTCCCACTTCCTTTGTAGAAGTAGCGTGGATCCTGCTTGAGAACCGAAGGCATTACCGCGCCTCCGATGAACGTTGCGGCAAAAACATTCGCGTAACTTGCGCCGTAGCGCTTTGCGTATCCTTGCGCTCCCTGTCCGTACGCGCCCCAGCGATCTGCGGCTTGGCCAATCCCCGCCAGGACTCCCACCCCGACAAGCGTGATCGGATCGCTCGCCGATTTCCATGCAAGCCCAAACTTGTGTTTCGCCGTGAGGGGAGCGGCATTCGGCTCGTAACTGACATAGAAATTCGGGATCACGCCGAACACCCGCTGCTTTTCTTCTTCCTTGATCTGCACGTCTGCCAGTTCCTCAGGCGTGAGTCCCTCCACGTGCACCTCGGTCACCTGAGTGGAGATAACCAATATAATAACCGGAGTGACGTAGGCCTCTCCAGATTCCACAGTCCCGGCGAACTCCTGCGACGCGAGGTCCGGCGATGAAATTGTGAGCTGGAAGGGGCCCGGAGCGACGTTGGAAAACGCGAATAGCCCATCCTCGTCCGACGTTACCTCCAAGCCCGAAGATTGGCCTTCACGCGTAAGCTTGATTACGGCTCCGGCAATGCAGGTTCCGGATTGATCGACGACCTTGCCGCTGATACTCGCCGCTCGGTGCTCAGCGTGTTGCTGCCTAGCGGCGGAAGCTTGTGTTTCCTGTGATTCAGCTAATGCACTCTTAGCTGTTTGATCCGTCGGAAGCTGTTGGGACCAGGCGGGAAAGCTGCAAAGCAGCACCGGCAGGCTCAGCCAAGCCAGGTTTCCGAGGCCGCGAATCGAGCTCTTTTTCGGAGAACCCACAGACATTTCTTGCTTTCACCTCTCGCTTCTAGGTGGTTTTCTGATTCGATGCAGATGCTAGGGCGCGGGTCGCAGCGCGGCGGTTAGACATAAAGTTAGGCGAATCTGCAAGTTACAACTTGGGGTTCAATATTTCTCAATGGTGGTACTTGCGGTCAGTGCTCCAATGGCAATGAGTTACCGGAAGAAACTTGGGCGACCGCCATTTCCGCCACGCACACTCGATCCATAAAGGAAAAGCCTGGGTCAGAATAGATGTCGAGAAATCTCTTCCCACCAGCTATCTCAGGCTGTGATAGCTGGTGATAATTCGCGTTATCGACATCTATCTAGAGAGTGCAAAGGGGATCGAGGTGCTATCCCCATTGCCACCAGCGTGCGCGATGCATTTTCTCGGGTTGGGAGTTGGTCAATCGACGGTGATACGGGTACCAGCAGTTGATCCCGTTACCTCCGCGAGGGGGGTTCCGACGCCGACGACATCGAAGTTGGGAGGCCAGAGTTTGAAATCGAAATTACCACTGTAGGTTTTGCCGTTTGAGGCAACCGTATCCTTTTCGTCGATGGTGAAGATGTTTGAAACGCGGCCCATCGAGTCAAACATTAGGCCGATATGGTGCAGCTTGACGCTGCCGTGGCCTGTCTCCTTCCAGACTCCGAAGCACACGTTTCCGCCCGCCGGCGGCAGAAACGCATTTTCTAATTCAGTTCCATCCGCGTGCCAGGTCTTAAGGGTTTCGACGAACTGGAAAGGTGTCGGAG
>Ga0307475_10001948_pt1 | contig 12300 bp, 10 predicted proteins | sample atmos_gasesECM1C_FD_203317 | JGI IMG/M metagenome (GOLD analysis project Ga0307475, IMG submission 203317) | Hardwood forest soil microbial communities from Morgan-Monroe State Forest, Indiana, United States - atmos_gasesECM1C_515 | ecosystem: Environmental > Terrestrial > Soil > Temperate... | reverse complement strand
CGCTGCCGGCTGCCGGCGCCTCGCTCTGAGCGAGCGCCACCACCTGCCACGCCGGGCCTTCGCGGCACGCAAGGCCCGCGAGCGACTGCGACTCGTGCAATACGAACGTGCGGCAGTAGCCGCCGCTCCTGGCGCGGAAGCTGACACCGATCGCGACCGGCGCGCCCGGTTGCCGGGCGCTCGAGAGCTGCTGCGAGAGCGCGCGCGACAGCACGCCGCTCGCCAGCACGCGGCCGCCGCTCGTCTCGAGCGGCGCCTGTGGCGCCGTGGGCCGCAGCAGCAGAGGCCCGAGCAGCACGCCGACGACGAGGCTGGCAGCCATTGCGCCCCACTGTGGCCAGGTCCAGCGCGCGCGCCGCTGCTTCCTGAGCGGCACGACGTTGCCCGTGCGCTGTCCGGGGCCGGCGCCGCGCACAGTCGCGAGCAGCCGCTCCGGCACCGGCTCCTCGAGCACCGGCGTGAACGCATCCCGCACCCGCGCACGCAGCGCACGGTGGTGCGCGACGCGCAGCGCGAGCTGCGGGTCGGTGGCCAGCGCCGCCTCGAGAGCTGCGCGGGTCGCGGCATCCACTTCGCCGTCCGCGTAGGCACTCAGTGTCTCTTCGCTGAAAGTCATCCGCTTGATTCTCCGCCGCCGTCGCCGAGCATGGCCTGCAGCGCATCGCGGGCACGCGCCAGGCGGCTCGTCAGCGTCCCGATCGGCACCTCCATGATATGCGCCGCCTCCTTGTAAGAGAGTCCCTCCACCAGCACCAGCGCGACCGCCAGGCGCTGCTCCTCGGGCAGGCGCGCCACGGCGTCCTGCACCGCGAGCGCCTCGACCGGCGCCCCCTGCGCGGGATCGGCAACTTCCTCGGCCGACTCGCCTGAGGCGAGCAGCCGTCCGCGCCGGCCCCGCGCGCGCTGCTCGTCGATCCACGCGTGGCGCAGGATGCCGAACATCCAGCCGGCGAGCGGCGCATCCGCGCGCAGCTGCCCGGCGTGCGCCAGCGCACGCTCGATGGCGGTCTGCACCAGGTCGTCGGCATCGTGAGCATTGCGCGCGAGAGCGCGTGCGAACCGGCGCAGCCGCGGCAGCAGCTCGACCAACTCCGTGCGCAGCTCGTCCACGATCGCGCGCACTCTATGCCGGCAATACGTTCATGGATGCGATTTTCTTCCATTTGTTCCCCGCGCAGCTACATTCCATTAAGGTGCCGCTGTGCGTAACGTAGTGCTCGCCGGATTGCTGTTGTGTGTGGCTGCGCAGGCCGCGGCGCAGGTGGGCCTGCCCGCCGTGCGCCTTCCCAACCTGCCGCAGGTGGGCGTGCCGGCGCTGCCGGCGGTCGGACTGCCGCCGCTCACGGGCGAGGCGGCGGCTGCGCTCGGCCAGGTCGATTCCGCGAGCCTGCGCGCGCTGCGTCAACAGCGCATCCGCGAGCTCCTGCGGCGGCATCGCGACGTGCTCGAGGCCGATCCAAACGGTGCGCCCATCGTGCGCGGGGAGCTGCTCGCTTTCTCGCCGCAGCCCGCCTCACTGGAACTGGCCCTCGCCGCGGGTTACACCGTCGTGCGCGAGCGCGTGCTCGCCGAGCTCGGCGCGCGCATCGTCGTGCTGCACGCCCGCGATGACACGGCGCGCTCCCTGACGCGGCTGCAGGGCATCGATCCCGCCGGCAGCTACGACTTCAATCACGTCTATCTCCCGAGTGGCTCGCTGTCCGGCGCCGCGGCGCAGCACCCGTCGCAGCAGGTGCCCGCCTCGGCGCGTGTCGGGTCCACCGCGTCGGCTTCCGCCGCCGCCCGCGTGGGGCTGATCGACGACGGAGTCGATGGACACCATGCGGCCCTCGATGCGGTGAGGCTGCATCTGCACGGCTGCGCCGGGGCGGCGCTTCCCGCCCTCCACGGCACCGCGGTCGCCTCGCTCATCGCAGGACACGCGAGCCACTTTCAGGGTGCGGCGCCCGGCGCGGAGCTTTATGCCGCCGACGTTTTCTGCGGGCGTCCCACCGGCGGCGAGGTGGACGATGTCGCCGAGGCCTTTGCCTGGCTGATGCACGAGCAGGTGCCGGTCATCAACGTGAGCCTCGTGGGACCTCCCAACCGAACGCTCGAGAGCGTCGTCGCGGGCGCCGTCTCGCGCGGTTACCTCATCGTCGCCGCTGTCGGCAACGACGGGCCCGGCGCGCCCCCGCTGTACCCGGCCGCCTGGCCCGGGGTCGTGGGCGTCACCGCCGTCGATGCACGCCGGCGCGTGTTGCCCGAGGCGGAGCGCGGTCCGCAGGTGAAATTCGCCGCTCCCGGCGCCGACATGGCGGCAGCCCGCACCCCGCGGGGCTATGCGCTGGTGCGCGGGACGTCGTTCGCAGCGCCGATCGTCGCGGGCCTCCTGGCGCAGGCGCTGCATTCGCCGGACAGGGCTTCGGCAGAGGAGGCCCTCACGGGGCTCGAGCGGCGTGCGCAGCACCTCGGCACCCCCGGCCTCGATCCGTCCTATGGCTACGGGATCGTGGGCGCGGAGCTCGCGCCCGCATCCGGCCTGGCTCGCCGGCTGGAATAAGTAAAAAGCCGGTCATCGCGTCGCGGCGGGAAGAATCTGCCGCTCCCGGTCGTAGTACTCCCTGAAAGGTCGCGGATTGGCCGCGGCCTCGAGAGGAGACGACCATGAGGACCCATCATCTTTTCGCGAGCGCCGCGGTTCTGTTGCTGTCTGCGGCGGCCCTGCCGGCCCAGGCGCAGTTGCTGGGCGGCGGCTTGCGCGGAGGCGCCGCTGGCGGCTTCGGCAGCCCTTTCGGGGGTGCCCAGGCGAGCGAATTCGAGCGTGCGCATGCAGCGGCCCGCACCGGCGGCGTGACCCGCGCGAGCGACAAAGTCCGCGCTTCCACTGCGGGTGCCGTCAAGGCGGGCTCGGAGACGGGTGCGCGTGCCGGCTCGCGTGTCGCGGCAGATGGCCGCGGTGCCGCCAGCGAGGTGGCGGGCAAGGGCCGCAGCGCCGTGGGTGCTGGGGCGGCCGACGGGCGCGCCGTGGCCGGCACGACCGTGAACGAGGGATCGGCGGTCGCCGGCATGACGGCGGGCGAGGGCCATGCCGCCGCTGGCGCTGCTGGATCTGCCGGCGCGACGAATGTCGGCGCGTCGGGCTTCGGAGCGACGGGAATTGGCGCCACGAGCGGCCAGCCCTCGTCGAGCGGCAAGCCGTCGGGCGGCAATAAGCCCTCAGGGAGCGAGAAGCCCTCGAGCGGCAACAAGCCTTCGGGCAGCAACAAGCCTTCGGGCAGCAACAAGCCTTCGGGCAGCAACAAGCCTTCGACGACCAACAACGCGTCGCCGCAGCCGCAGGGGCCGAGCGCCCGTGCCGGGCTCGGCGGTTCCTTCGATGGCGGCGCCCAGGCCGGGTCGAACGGCGCCGAGGCGAGCATGTCGGGTAATGCGTCCGCGGGCACTTCCGCCCAGACTCACTGATTGACAGAGTACGGACGCTCTGCGAGCGGCGGGACTTGACCTCCCGCCGCTCATTTTTTTATTCGGGTCGGTGCCGCGCTCAGCCGGGCGGATGATCGCCTGTGAACCTGATCGGGGTTGCACCCTCGACCGTCCCGATCGTCGCCCGGTCGCTCACGTAGAGCTCTACCGGCCGCTCGAACCTGAGGGTGCCTTTTACGACCGAGCCAGGACCGACGACCACGCGCGGCGGCCTGTTCCGGTCGTCCTCATGATCCGAGTGGTTCTTGCGGACGATCACGCCGCCATCGACGTGCGCGTCGGGACCGATCTCGATGCCGCCGTTGACCGTTTCCACATCGCCCCCGACATGGGCGGCGTTGACGTGGATGCCGCCGTTGACATTGGCGAGGGCGCCGGTGACGTTGGCGCCCCTGGCGAGCGACAGCGACCCATTGACCGTGTGCACGCGCCCGCTGACCTGCGCGCCGTCGTTGAGATGCACGGAGCCGTTGACGGTCCTGACCTCGGCGGCGGTCGCATGCGCCTCGAGCGTGACGCTGCCGTTGACCGTCTTCGCCTCTCCGACGACGGCGCTCTCACCGATGCGGATCGAGCCGTTGACGGTCGTGAGATCGCCGCGATGCTCGCCGGCGTTCACCGTGATCGAGCCCATGACGGAGGAGATGCCGTCGCCGTCCCCGGCGCGGGCGGTTGCGGCGATCGAGAGTACGAGCACGGTCAGAGCGACGGCGCCGAGGTGTGGCCGGGCCATTGTGATCCCTTCCATTTTGCGCGGTGACCGAGCACCGCTCTCCATAGAGATGCGCGCCGGCGGCCGAAGGTTTACACGCGCGTCCGCGGCACCGCAGAATCATCCCATGCCAGGGAACCGGACCGCCCCGGGGCGGCGCGTGCCCCGCCGCATCCTCGTCATCGACGTCGGTGGCACCCACGTCAAGTTCCGGATCGACGGGCGCGGCAGGATCCTCAAGTTCCCTTCGGGACCTGAGCTCGGACCCGGGCGCATGACCCGCAGGATCCTCAAGCGCGTCCCCGAGGCCGCCTACGACGCCGTATCGATCGGCTACCCGGGGCTGGTGTTTCACGGGCGCATCGCCGCCGAGCCGCATAATCTCGGCGACGGCTGGATGGGCTTCGATTTCGCCGCGGCGTTCGGCAAGCCGGTGCGCATCGTGAACGATGCCGCGATGCAGGCGATCGGCAGCTATCGGGGAGGGCGCATGCTGTTCCTCGGGCTCGGTACCGGGCTCGGCGCGACACTGATCATCGACGGCGTGGTCGAGCCAACCGAGATCGGCCACATGCCTTACCGCAAGGGGCGCAGCTTCGAGGACTTCCTCGGTGAGCGCGGCCGCCGCCGGCTCGGCACCCGCAAATGGCGTCGGGCGGTCTTCGATGTGGTCGCGCACCTCGAGCGGGCGCTCGAGGCCGACTACGTCGTGCTCGGTGGCGGCAACGCCGCGCGGCTGAAGAAGCTGCCCCCCGGCACGCGGCGCGGCGACAACCGCGATGCCTTCATCGGCGGCGTACGCATCTGGCAGCACCGCGGCCCGGATCTGCCGCCGCGAGCGCCCGGCCGCAAGGCGGTCCACGCATGAGCGCCGCGCCGGGAGGCCCGGGGCTCTCTCCCACCTGGTCGAGCAGCGACAAGGAAATGGTCGGCTGCCCGCTCGGGCCGGCGCGCCTCTGGTTCACGATCGGCGGCGGCATCGTCAACGAGGTCTACTACCCGCGCGTCGACCTTCCGCAGATCCGGGATCTCGGCTTCATCGTCGGCGACGGCGCGGGTTTCTGGGTCGAGGTCAAGCGCATGTGGAGGCACGACCTCGCGCTCGCCGACGGGGGAGTGCCGGCCGTGAGGATCGTGCACCGCCACGCGCGCTTCGAGCTCACGCTGCGCGTCACGCCCTGCGAGGACCGTGACGTGCTCCTCATCGAGGTCGGGCTCACCGGAGATCCGGCGCTCAAGCCCTATGCGTTGCTCGCGCCGCACCTCGGCGGCACGGGCCACGGCAACCACGCCGCCGTGGCGAGCAATCGCGGCCGCAAGGTGCTGTGCGCCGAGCAGGGGCCGTTCGCGCTCGCGCTCGCCGCGGCGACGCCGGGCCAGGCGGACGCCATCTCGCGCGGCAGCGCCGGCTACGTGGGCGAGAACGACGGCTGGCAGGATTTCTTCCGTCATGGCGCGATGACCTGGGAATTCGACGACGCGGGTCCGGGGAACGTCGCGCTCATGGGCGAGCTGCCGCGGCAGGCGGTGCTCGCGCTCGGCTTCGGCAGCAGCACCGATTCCGCCGCCACACTCGCCCTCACCGCGCTCGCCGAGCCCTTCGCGGCGAGCTGGGCGCGCCAGCAGGCGGCGTGGACGCGCTGGCACGCCACCGGCACGCCGGTCGACCGGCTGCCCGCCGATCTGCCGGCGGAGACTGTCACGCAATTCCGCACCTCCACCATGGTGCTGCGCACGCACCGCGACAAGACCTATCCCGGCGCCATGGTGGCCTCGCTCAGCGTGCCGTGGGGCAACACCCACGAGGAGCGCGAGGGCTACCACCTGGTGTGGCCGCGCGACCTGGTCGAGTGCGCCGGCGCGCTGCTCGCGGTCGGCGCCAACACCGAGGCGCACAACACCCTTCGCTACCTGCTCGCCACGCAGAATGCCGACGGACACTGGAATCAGAACCAGTGGCTCGGCGGCCAGGGTTACTGGTCCGGGATCCAGCTCGATGAGGCCGCGTTTCCCGTGCTGCTCGCGGCGGCGCTCGTTGAGCGCGAGGCGCTCGCGGGCATCGAGGTCGCCGACATGGTGCGGCGTGCGCTCTCGTTCCTGGTGCGTACCGGACCTGTGAGCGACCAGGACCGCTGGGAGGAGGATGCGGGACTCAACACCTTCACCCTCGCCGTCTGCATCGCGGCCCTGGTCGCCGGGGCTCCGCATCTCCCGCCCGAAGCGCGCGATCTCGCGCTCGCCTTCGCCGACTACTGGAACGCGCGGCTCGAGGACTGGACGGCGGTCGCCGATACGCCGCTCGCGCGCAGCCACGGAATCCCGGGCTACTACGTGCGCGTCGCGCCGCCCGAGGCGCTCACCGACCGCTGCTGTCCGAAGGACCTGGTCCTCGAGATCAAGAACCGGGCGAGGGACCCGGGACTGCTGGTGTCGGAGCAGGTCGGCGTCGATTTCCTGCAGCTGGTGCGCTTTGGCCTCCGGAGCGCCGACGATCCGCTGATCCTCGCGACCGTCCGCCTGGTCGACGCGCTTCTCAAGGTCGAGACTCCCTCGGGCCCCGCGTGGCACCGCTACAGCGGCGACGGCTACGGTGAGCACGAGGACGGCAGCGCCTACGACGGCACCGGGATCGGCCGCGCCTGGCCGCTGCTCACCGGCGAGCGCGGCCACTACGAGATCGCCGCGGGACGGGATCCGCTGCCGCTCATCGCGGCGATGGTGCGCATGGCTTCCTCGGGCGGCATGATGCCCGAGCAGGTCTGGGATGCCGCGCCGATCCCCGCGCGCGGGCTCCTGCCCGGACGGCCGACCGGAGGGGCGATGCCGCTCGCCTGGACCCACGCGGAGTACATCAAGCTGGTCATTTCCCGCGCCCTCAGGCGGCCGTTCGACCGGCCGGAGCTCGTGTGGCAGCGCTACCGCGGCCAGCGGCCGGCGCTCGAGCGCGTGATCTGGTGCGAGCACGCGCCGGCGAGCGAGCTGCCCGAGGGTTGTGCGCTCACGCTCGCCTTGCGCGAGCCGGGCACGTTCCGCTTCGGGTTCGACGGCTGGAGCGACGTGCGCGAGCGGCAGACCACTCCGCACGCGCTCGGGCTGCACCTGCTCGAGATCGACACCGCGCATCTGACGGCCGGGCGGCGCATCGACGTGACTTTCCGCCATGCCGCGAGCGATGCCTGGGTGGGCCGGGACTTTCGCATCGGTGTCACGGCGCGGGCCGCACCCTCTTAGGCAGCGCGGCGATGCCCTTCACCCTGGCTCACCCGGCCGCAATTCTGCCGCTGCGACACGTCAGATTCCTGCGCACGGCACCGCTCGTCATCGGCGCGGTGACCCCGGACCTGCCGTACTACCTGCCGCTCGGCCCGGGCGGCCATGCGTTGCGCCTCAGGCTCGACACTCACAGCCTCATCGCCTCGTGCACCGTCGATCTGGCGCTCGGACTCGCGCTGCTGATGGCGGTGGTGTTGCTGCGCGAGCCGCTCACGGTGCTGCTGTCGGCGCGCGGGCGGTGGCTGTGCCTCACGGCGCTCGAGCCCTTCAGGCGACCCGGTGCTGCGTGGTTGCTCGCGCCACTCGCGATCCTGATCGGCGTGTGGTCGCATCTGCTGTGGGACTCGTTCACTCACTCCGAGGGCTGGGCGGTGCGGCACGTTGCAGCTCTCAACGACACCGTGACGATCGGCTGGTACACGGGCGAGATATTCCATCTCCTGCAGTACCTGAGCTCCGCCCTCGGGCTCCTCGTCCTCGCCTGGTGGTATCGGCGCCTGCACGTTCCGCCGGGCGCCCTGGCCGCGCACGACAGCCGCCGCGCGCATGCCGGACCCGCGCTGCTCCTGATCGCCGGCGCGGCGCTGCTCATCGGCGGCGTCGAAGCGCTGCGCTACTACTCCCGCTCCGAGGGTGCGATCTATCAGACGCTCGACGTGCTGCTCACCCGCGGCATCGCCTGGTTTGTGATGCTGCACCTGTTCGCCGGCGCGGTTGTCACGCTCGAGCAGCGCGCCAGCTCGGCCCGGCAGACTTGAGCTCCGCACTCGAATCGACCACCACCGGCTGGCCGTGGCGGGCCGGAAACGACTTTCGCCTGCTGGACGGTGGCGCGGAGTTTTTCTCCCGGATGCTGGCCGCCATCGACGCCGCCCAGACTCACGTCCTGCTCGAGATGTACCTGGTGACCTCCGGGCGTGTGGCCGGTCAGTTCATCGAAGCGCTCACCGGGGCGCGCGCGCGGGGCGTGCGCTGCTGCGTGGTATTCGATGGCTTCGGTGCGCTCGGACTCTCGGGGGGCGACCGCTGGTGGCTGGGGGAGGCGGGGGTGGAGCTGCGCTTCTTCAACCCGCTGCGCTGGCGTAACCGGCTGCGCAACTTCCGCCGCGATCACCGCAAGCTCCTCGTGGTCGACGGCCAGGTGGCGTTCGTCGGCGGCGCGGGGCTCACCGACGAGTTCGCCGGGCCCGAAGCGTGGCGCGAGCTGATGCTCGAGATCCGCGGTCCGGTGGTAGGCGACTGGCAGCGCGCCTTTGCCCGCACCTGGCGCCGCCTGGGACCTGAGCTGGCGCTGCCCGACCCGCTGCCCGAGCCGCTCGCGGGTGGCGCTCTTGGCCGGCTGTCACTCAGCGAGGCGCGGCAGCACTCGGTGCTCGCCAACGGTACCGTGCGCCGCATCGACGCGGCGCGCACGCGCGCCTGGATCGTGAGCGCCTATTTCGTCCCGTCGCGGCGCTTTCGCCGCGCGCTGCGCCGCGCGGCGCGCCGCGGCGTGGATGTGCGGCTTCTCATGCCGAGTGCGCGCACCGACCATCCCTGGGTGCGTCAGGCCGCACGGCGCTTCTACGGCAAGATGCTGCGCAACGGCGTGCGCATCTTCGAGTATCAGCCGCGCGTGCTGCACGCCAAGATGATCGTGTGCGACGACTGGCTGTCGATCGGCTCGAGCAACCTCGACCGCTGGAGCTTCAAGTGGAACCTGGAGGCGAACCAGGAGGTAGCCGATGCCCGCGTGGCGGACGCCGCGGCGGCGCTCTACAGCGCCGACCTCGCCGTCTCGAGCGCGCTCAGCCGCCGCCACTGGCCGCGGCGCGCCTGGCTCGACCGGCTGCGCGAGCGGATCGCGGGCGCGCTCGATCGCTGGCTCGAGGGCTGGCGGCGTCCGCCGTGAGCTAGAGCGCACGCGCCTCATGGCGCCGCGGAGAAGACTTCCGTGGTGCGCACGAACGCCAGCAGGAACGGCGCGAGCGTCGTGAGCTGCGTCGGATAGGCGCGCACCGCGGCGAGCTTCGAGTCCTCCTCCGCGGGCGTGAGATCAAAGGACGCGAGCGGCACCGCACCGAGGAGCGGCGCGCGCGTCAGCGGCAGACCCGGCGACAGCTCGCGCGGACTCGGCCAGCCTTCACCGCCGTGCACGATCCAGCAGCGCACTTCGGCGAGCTCGCCGCGGCCCGCCATGGTGCGCAGCGCGAGCAGCGCCGCCCCGCGATGATCGGGATGCGAGTCGCGCGGGCTCGGCGCGAGCACCAGCGTCGGACGGATGCGCTCGAGCACGGCGGCGAAGTCGCGTTCGAGGCTCGCGCCGGTGTAGGCGTGGCCGGGAAAGAGCGCATCCGGGTAGGGCACCGCGGCGGCTGCCGTGTGGCGCGAGGTGTAGGCCGCGTCGTGGTGGCCGGTGAGCAGCTCGAGCACCGCGCGGTCCGGATACCCGAGGAACAGCTGCCGGTCCTCAGGCACTCCGAGGAGCGACGCCGCGGCGCGCGCCTCGCGCATGCGCCGCTCGGCGAGTGCGCGCTGCTTCGACGCGCTCCCGGCCAGGCTCTTCTCGATGAGCAGCAGGTCGAGATACGAGGCATCGCCGCTCGTGATCCACACGACGCTCGCCCGGCCGCCGGCACGGACCACCCGCTGGATGACTCCGGCACAGCAAAGGGTCTCATCGTCCGGATGCGGCGCGACGACGAGGAGCGAGGTGGTACCGTCGAGCGGCGGCAGAGCGGCCGCGCCCGCGGCGGGCAGGGCCGCCGCCCCGTCTCCCGGCGGGCCCGTCCCCGGCGCCGCGGCCCACGCCACGGCGGCGAGCGCCGGGAACAGCCAAGCAATACTTCTGCCATCAGGGCGCAACACGACGCTCGTAGCGTAGCGCAGTCAGGATCGTTGTCGTGTACGGGTGATCCTTACCGATTGGGCCCGGAGCGGTGCGAGGGAGCGCCCGCTCCGGGAGCCCCGGATGACGCGCCCGCGGGGAATTGCGAGACTAGCAGCCCCCGCGGCCGGTGCCGCGTTCCTCGTGGCGGAACCCTCATGGCGCACAGCCCGAAGCTCGCGTACCACGATCCGAAGTTCATCGACTCGGACGAGGGACGCCCGATACGGATCGTCTCCGAGTACCTGGCGCCGCTGCGCACCTTCAGCGAATGCGCCATCACGGCCACCGTGGTGTTCTTCGGCTCGGCGCGCGCCCGCAGCGGCGGCGTGCTCGGCCGCGACGTCGACGAGGCGACCGCGCTCGCGCGGCTCGTGACCGAGTGGGGCCGCGGCCTTCCGGGCGGCGACCGCCTCATCGTGTGCTCCGGTGGCGGCCCCGGGATCATGGAGGCCGCCAATCGCGGCGCCACGCTCGCCGGCGGGCGCAGCATCGGACTCAACATCGGCCTGCCGCAGGAGCAGCGTCCGAATCCCTTCATCACGCCGGAGCTTGCCTTCGAGTTCCACTACTTCTTCATGCGCAAGCTCTGGTTCGCACATCTGGCGCACGCGCTGGTCACCTTCCCCGGCGGCTTCGGCACGCTCGATGAGCTATTCGAGATCCTGACGCTGGCGCAGACGCGCAAGCTCGACCGCTCGATTCCGGTGCTGCTGTACGGCTCGAGCTACTGGAAGGAAGTGGTCAACTTCGAGGCTCTGGTGCGCCACGGCACCGTCGCGCAGGAGGATCTCGACCTGTTCTGCTTCGTCGACGAGCCGCAGGCGGCACTCGCGCTGCTGAAGGAGCGCATCGTGCTCGCGCCCGCGCCGCCGCGCGCGCCGTGCTTCGCCAGGTCGCGCACCCGGTCCTCGTCCTGAGGACGCGCCTCACGCCACCGGCAGCGTCGGATCGACCTCGGCGGCCCAGCCGAGCATTCCACCCTCGAGGTTCGCAGGCGCCGCGATGCCCGCCGCGAGCGCGAGCTGACAGGCGCGCATGCTGCGTCCGCCGCTGCGGCAGATGAAAACCGGGGCGGCGCTGCGCGGGATCTCGGCGATGCGCTGCGGCAGCTCTGCGAGGGGAATGTTGCGCGCGCCTTCGAGGTGGCTGGTGTCGAACTCCCAGGGCTCGCGCACGTCGATGAGCGGCGGTGCCGGCGGCGGTGCGCCGAGCAGCGCCTCGAGCGCACGCGCCGTGAGCCGGCGCACGCCGTCCTGCGGCACCTGGGCGCTCTGCCCCGGCGGATCGCGGGGCTCGGTGATCGTCGGGGCATCACCGCAGACCGCGCAGTCGTGGCGCCGCTCGACTCGGAACTCCTGGAAGCGCAGCTCGAGCGCATCGTAAGTGAGGAGCCTGCCGACGAGCGGCGTGCCGACGCCGGTGATGAGCTTGAGGACTTCAGTCGCCTGCAGCGTCCCGAGCACGCCCGGCAGCACGCCGAGTACGCCCGCCTCGGCGCAGTTGGCGACCACGCCGTCGGCGGCCGCGGGAAACAGGCACCGATAGCACGGCCCGCGCCCGGGCACGTACGTCATGATCTGTCCCTCGAAGCGGTGGATCGCCGCCGAGACGAGCGGCCGCCCGAGCAGCACGCACGCATCGTTCACCAGATAGCGGGTCGAGAGCCGGTCGCTGCCGTCGACCACCAGGTCATAGTCCGCGAGCAGCGCGCGCACGTTGACCGCTTTGAGCTCGAGCGCGTGGGCAATCACGCGGATCTCGGGGTTGAGAGCTGCGAGGCGCGCGTGGCCGGCCTCGGCCTTCGGCTGCCCGAGCCCGGCGGTGTCGAACAGCACCTGGCGCTGGAGGTTGGAGACGTCGACGCGGTCGCAGTCGACGAGCCCGAGCGTGCCGCAGCCCGCGGCCGCCAGATAGAGCGCGGCGGGCGAGCCCAGCCCCCCCGCGCCCACGATCAGCACACGCGCTGCCTTGAGCTTCTCCT
>Ga0307475_10001946_pt1 | contig 12304 bp, 7 predicted proteins | sample atmos_gasesECM1C_FD_203317 | JGI IMG/M metagenome (GOLD analysis project Ga0307475, IMG submission 203317) | Hardwood forest soil microbial communities from Morgan-Monroe State Forest, Indiana, United States - atmos_gasesECM1C_515 | ecosystem: Environmental > Terrestrial > Soil > Temperate... | reverse complement strand
CGAAAAAGACCCAGCGCCATTTTGCCGAAGCTGTCTTTTCCAATCTTGGCGACGAAGCTGACTTTTGCTCCCAAGCGGGCGCAGCCCACCGCCTGATTGGAGCCTTTCCCGCCATAGTCCACGCGATAACCCGTTCCTAAGAGCGTCTCACCGGTGCTCGGCAGCCGCTGAACTTTCATGGTCAGGCCAGTCGCGTAACTACCCACGACCGTGATTTGGGGAGCACTCAACAACAAAATCTCCGAAAGATGAGTTTGGACAAATTAAGAAACGCAAGGCTACCACAGGGGCAAGCTCCCCTTGCCATCAACGAGCGAGGGTGCCCCGCCCTTCTCGCGTTCTTTGCGAGAGGGTGGGTGACGGCCGGACTCCCAGGGCTCTCCCAACCTTGACTGTCGCCGAGCCGGCTGTTAGATTGCGGGTTCCATACGTAAATATCCTGGGGTCATCGCTCTGAGTCGGTCGCCGAAGACGCGTCATCCAGTCGATCGTGATCCACTAGATTCAGACCGACGCGACTTCCTGATCCGGTGCTGTCAGGCAACTTCCGCGGCCCTGGTTCCCGCAGGGCTGCGCAGTCTCGGCTTTCCTCCTGCCTTCGCTTTCAGTTTTCAAGCCTCACCCAATCCTGACTTTCAATTGCACCCTCACTATCGTTCCCAGATGCCGCTCGATGCCCTGCTGCTCAAGACACAAGCGGGTCTCGACAATTTTGTCAGTGAAAAATACGCCGACCAGATCGCCGCGATTCTGGCGGAATGGAGTTCGAGCCTGCTGCAATCTCCGCAGGACATGCAGGCAATCGGAAAGGTTCTCACATTCGATTTCTCGGGATCTTCTCTGCGGCCGTCTGAATCGCGGCTGCTGCGTTCCGGACCGGCGCTTGAAGTCCTTCAAAATAAATTCACACGTCAGGCTGCTCTCGGACGGGACGCTTTCCTTCAGGAATTACGATCCGCCATGAGTTCCTTTTCAAAGATCATGACCGCCGAATTCCAGGTACTGACGATCGACGCCACCAATAGTGACGCAATGAATATGGTCGCGAGCTCTACGTCCCCGTCGAAACCCCACGGCCCTGGCCTATTCCGAACAGGCGTGCGCTACGAATTAGTGGGCTCGGGTCAGGTACGCCTCGACGAGGATTTCCACCGCGAGCAGCGCGTCGGCTACTGGGAGCTGGAATGGGAAGCGTCTCCGGCATCATCTTCTTCGCCTTCTTCTACTCCGATTGAGTTTCGCCTGCGGAAGTGGCTGGCCCTGAATGAGACACAGAGCCGTACCGCCGATCCCGCATACATAGACATCGCCGCGCATGCGTTCGGCAGCAATCGGTCCTACTCTTCGCAATTGCTTCGCGGAGCTGATTACTGGCGGACGGTTCTCGACGGCGCGTGCGGCATCGACATCTACGGGCACAACGGCGTCTCAGTGGGCGACATCGATGGCGATGGGTTCGACGATCTTTACGTTTGCCAGCCCGCTGGCCTTCCCAACCGGCTCTATCGAAACCGGGGCGACGGCAGTTTCGAGGACATCACGGAAGCATCCGGGCTCGGCATCCTCGAAAATACGGCGTGCGCGCTCTTTGCCGACTTCGATAACGACGGCCGCCAGGATCTGATCGTCGTGCGCACCAGCGGTCCACTGCTATTTCTCAACGAAGGTGGCGGCAAGTTTCGGCAAAAGCGTAGCGCATTTCAATTCGCCACGCCTCCGCAAGGGACGTTTACGGGAGCGGCTGTCGCCGACTATGACCGCGACGGCTGGCTGGATATCTATTTCTGCCTCTATCTCTATTACCAGGGTGCAGAGCAGTACAAGTATCCTTCTCCCTATTACGACGCGGAGAACGGTCCTCCAAACTTCATGATGTGCAACAATCGAGACGGAACCTTCCGCGACGTCACCGCGGAGACCGGCCTCGACAAGAACAACACCCGCTACAGTTTTTGCTGCGGATGGAGCGACTACAACCGTGACGGATGGCCCGACCTTTACGTGGTGAATGACTTCGGTCGGAAGAATCTCTACCGCAACAATGGCGACGGAACCTTTACCGACGTCGCTCCGCAGTCCGGGGTGGAAGACATTGGCGCGGGCATGAGCGTTTGTTGGTTCGACTACGACAATGACGGAGCCGAGGATCTGTACGTCGCCGACATGTGGTCCGCCGCCGGTCTTCGCGTCTCGAGGCAGGAAATTTTCCAGAAGGACGCGCCGGAAGAAGTGCGCCAGCTCTACCGCAAGCATGCCAGGGGCAATTCGTTATTTCGTAACCGCGGATTTCGCAACCATAAAGACAGCGCTTTTCAGGATACAAGCCCCCTTGCCGCAGTTGAAATGGGCCGCTGGTCATGGTCGAGCGATGCCTGGGATTTTGATCACGACGGTTTTCCAGATCTCTACATCGCTAACGGCATGGTCTCTGGCCCTTCGCGCCCGGCCCGAGTAGACGACTTGAACAGCTTCTTTTGGCGGCAGGTGGTTGCCAATTCGCCGCAGGAAGCCAAGCCTTCACAGCGTTACGAACAGGGCTGGAACGCATTGAACGAGCTTCTCCGCGCTGACGGTACCTGGAGCGGCTTCGAGCGTAATGTGTTCTACGCGAATAATCGCGATGGAACGTTTTCCGACGTTTCCGGCGCCGTGGGCCTGGACTTTCTCGAGGATGGCAGAGCGTTTGCTCTCGCCGATTTCGATCATGATGGCCGGCTGGAAGTGTTCCTGAAACATCGCAATGGTCCCCAGTTGCGCCTGCTGAAGAATGTGATGAAGGATCTCCCGCCGTCGATCGCTTTCCGGCTTCGCGGTGCAAAGAGTAATCGCGACGCCATCGGCGCGGCCGTCACGGTGGAAACTGAATCCGGCCGCCAAGTTCGTACGCTTCAAGCCGGATCAGGATTTCTCTCTCAGCACAGCAAAGAAGTTTTCTTCGGCCTGGGCGCAGCCAAAGGCCCGCTGCGGGCCTCGATCCGCTGGCCAAGCGGCCTGGTACAAGAACTGCACGACCTCCCGCCGAACCACAGAATTTGGGTTGAGGAGGGCTCCGAACCATCTCGCATCGAGCCCTTCAAGATACCACCGTCATCGAGCGCTCAGGTCGCTATTCCCAAGTCCCAGGAAAGGGGAATGCTCCCCACCACAATTGAAACCTGGCTGCTGGCGCCCCTGTCCGCGCCGGATTTCTCTCTTCCCGACTTGACCGGACAGACCCGCACACTTTCCGCGCTTCGGGGCCAGGCGGTCCTTCTCAATTTCTGGACCACACGCTCAGCAAGTTGCCAGCAAGATCTGAGAATCTTCAACCAGCTCCACCCGCGTTGGGCATCGAGCGGCCTGCAACTGCTCACCGTGAACCTCGATGGTCTCAGAGAGGAAGATACCGCCGATGCCGAGAGTGTTCGAGCCACGGTGCGCGAGCTCCATCTTTCATTCCCCATCCTTCACGGATCAGATGACGTGGCCGGCATTTACAACATTCTCTATCGTTACCTGTTTGACCGGCACCGCGACCTTAGCCTTCCAACTTCCTTCCTCATTAGCGCCAAGGGAGACATCGTCAAGGTTTATCAGGGACCAACAGATCCGGCGCACGTCGGACGAGACTTCAGGCAAATTCCCCAAACTCCCGCGGAACGTTTGGCCGTGGCGCTCCCCTTTCCCGGCGTGATCGATAGTCTGGAGTTTCGGCGCAACTACCTCTCCTATGGTTCGGTTTACTTTCAGCGGGGCTACTTCGATCAAGCGGAAGCATCTTTCCGGCGCACTCTCGATGACGATCCTTCAAGTGCCGAGGCGCTCTATGGTCTGGGAAGTGTCTATCTGAAGCAAGACAAGACCGCTGAAGCGCGGAAAAGTTTCGAAGGCGCGATCAAACTTCACGGCAACTATCCTGACACCCTACCGAACGCATGGAACAACCTCGGGCTTCTCGCCACGCGCGAAGGGCGCACCGCCGAAGCTATTCCGTATTTTCAAGAGGCTCTCCGGCTGAGTCCCGATCACTTGATCGCCCTCGATAACCTCGGCAACGCTTACCGTCAGCAAAAGCAATGGGACGAAGCCCGCCAAACGTTGGAGCGGGCAGTTAGAGTCAGTCCCGAGGATCCAGAAGCGAACTACAGCTTGGGGATGGTATTTGCGCAACTCGACGACACCAATCGCGCCTACGAGTATTTGCTGAAAGCTCTGAAGTTTCGTCCCGGCTATCCCGAAGCATTGAACAACCTCGGCGTCCTTTATCTGCGTACCCAAAGGCGGGATGAAGCGGTCGCCAGTTTTGAAGAATGCATCCGTGTTGCGCCCGCTTTCGACCAGTCTTATCTAAATCTCGCCCGCGTCTATGCGCTCGAGGGCGCGTCGGACAAAGCTCGGGCGGTTCTTCTTGAGCTTCTCAAACAACATCCCGATCAAACGCAGGGAAAGAAGATGCTGGGCGAACTGGGACGATAGGCCGGTTGGTCCTATCTGTAGAGTCCTCTGCCCGAAGCTCACTTCTCGCTCAGTGTGACAAAAGGCTGACAGTGCCTCGGGATACGTCAGTGACGCCGACGAATCTCACTGCTTTCCCGATAATCGCCCAATCAGCAACTCGAAGAACCTGGCGGAATCCACGTCCACGGCCACGTTGGTGTTGGGCACAAATTTGTCGCGCAAAACCGGAGATGCTCTGGTGCTGCCAAGAGTACGCGCCGACCCGCGAATCGGCATGTTCATGGTCCCCTGCTTTTCCAGGTCAGGACGCCGACGGTCATCGCCGGCAGCGGGGCTGTAACCGACAGTTTCGCCGGCGGTCAGTTCGCCCGCGGTTTCGACGTCAACGTAGTATTCCTTCCATTTCAAAATCGAAGGATCGAGAAATGCGGCCACGGCCAGGGAGTCGTGCATGTTCGGTCCAACCAGAAATCCCTGCGCGCGGGTGTGATCAATGGCGTTGCGGGCGATCTTCGCCGCAGCCTGGCTGACGGGATTGTCGGCAGCCTGGAGCACATGCACATGGTCGTCGGTCGTTATTGGGATACCCGACTGAAACACGATGCGCGCCGCCTCGGGGTCGACATAAATGTTGAATTCCGCGGCGGGCGTGATGTTTCCCCGAATCCATGTAGCCTGCTCTCTTGAAACAGGTCTTAGCTATTGCGCGTGCCGCGCCGGCTGAGTCATCAGCTTAATGTAGAGATCGTACAATTTTTGTGCGTCTACATCGAACTGAACTGTCGCCAGCCTTTCGTAAGAAGGAAGTTCTGTCCCCGGCGCCCAGAAGAGCGTTTGACCGTAACTTGGCCCGTGGTCAATAGCGATATCCACATAGAGTTCCTTCTGACTGATGATGATGGAGGAATCGACGAGGGCGGCAGCCGAAAGTTCATCCCACATAAAACTCTCCACGGAGTATTCGGCGAGGTAACGAGCTACCGGCGTATCCGCTTTTGCAATGGCAGCTTTGATCTCCGGAGTCAGCTTAGTTTTAACCGAGACGTCGATGGGTGTGATGGTGATTTTCTTCCAGGGTGAGCGCATCACGATTTGTACAGCTTCGGGATCGAACCACCAGTTGAATTCGCGGCGCGCATCAATGCCACCAATCCCACCGTTGTCGGCGTACATACCGCTGCCCATCAGGACAAGCTCTTTGGCAAGGCGTGCGACCTCCGGGTCCAAACGCAACGCGAGCGCGATATTTGTCAGAGGGCCACCCGCCCATACCACCACCTCGCCAGGATACTTGTGCACCATGCGGGCGATAAAATGCGCGGCGGTTTCGTCGAGTGGCTTGGTATGCGGCTCCCCTTCAACCAGTGGGGGAACGATGTTAGGGTCGTGATACCCCTCGCGGAAAGCGGGTGGAGTGCTGGCGGGCCGCTTCGAGAAATCGCTCCAACAGCCTTTGTAGCGAAATTTACCGTATAGAGCTTCCCAATGCTCGCTTTCTTCTTTGGAGTTGAGTAAGGGAAATTCGGCGCCTTCGACGACCGGGACATCAGTACGGCCGGCGATTTCCAGCAGTCGCAGCGTGCGCTGGGTTTCTTCTTTCACCCACTGGTCGCCGCTAACTGTTGTGATGCCTAGCACATCAAACTTATCCGACTGCAGAAAAATCAGAATGGATTGCATGTCGGTGGTCGCCGGGCCGCGGGCGTCCTGATCAACGATGACTTTGATCTTTTGTGCGTGCAGGCCACTCTCCATCGCCAGCATCAGAAGAGCGGTCAGCAGAACAAAGACGCCTCGTTTCTCCATTACGAGATCCCCTCGGTTGCTTCAACTTTGCCTTACGCGATTTTTGGAAGACACCCTTTTGATTTTTCAATCACCCAGCCAGGAAGGACCTTGCATTGTAATGTCTGGGGGCGGTCCTAGCTAGCTTTGATCAGCGCAGGCCTCCTGATACTAAGAACGGCAATTATCGAAGGGCAGAGAGAAGGGCTTCCTTCCAGCGCTTTGTGTCGATCGTCCAGCACACCTTGGCGTTGGGTCCCTTGTTCAGCACAGGCGCCCAAACAGCTTTATTACGGTCATCGGCGGCCACGTTCAGGCGATCTACAACGGTCATACCACGGGTCAACTCACTATGTGTTTCCACCTCCACGCAGTGAACACTCCAATCAGTTCCGATGCTAGGGTTGAGGGCGATGGACATGGCAACTGGATCGGGCAGCGAGATACCGTCTTCTCCTGTTTGTTCCTTGTAAGCCTCCCGCGCGCGGCTGTTACACTCGACGGCAAAGCGAGCCAGTTTGTTGTCGAATCGTTGAATGCAGGCAATATCACCCTCATTCAGAACGGCTGCTCCGCGGGAGGTTTGCCACCCGACGAGTTCCACCGGAAGACCGCTGAGCATCACGATCCGCGCCGCCTCGGGATCTACCCACATGTTGTATTCGGCGGCCGGCGTCACGTTTCCTTCGCAACACGGAGCGCCTCCCATAACCACGCAGCGACCGATTTTGGTGGCAACGGCGGGCCTTTTCTCCAGTGCGAGAGCAACATTAGTGAGCGGACCCAAAGTGACAAGCACAAGTCCGGGGTTCGTTTCGATCGCCTCGATCAGCGCGTCGACCGCGTGCAACTTTCCCGCAGATTGCTGAGGCGGCGGATAGTTGTGATCTCCGAGTCCGTCGCGGCCATGGAACCAAGTCGCGCTCTCATGGGCACGGAGCAGTGGTTTATCAGCCCCGGCATAGACCGGGACTTTGGCTCCGCAGAGTTCAATGGTATAGAGCGCGTTGCGGGTGGCCTGTTGAACCTCGACATTTCCTGCAACCGTTGTGATCGCCACCACGTGGACTTCGGAGGCACGTAGCGCCATGATCAGAGCTACCGCATCGTCTGAGGCAACGTCGGTGTCGATCAGGAACGCTCGTGGCATCCGCGTAGGATAACAAACCTCACACCGAGAAAATCATTCCATCCTCACGGAGACCTTAGCGATCACGATTACGAACCAGACACCACCGAGTCGCGTCTTGCCTGGCCGCCTTTCGCGCCGATTGCAGACTGCGGCTTCGATGACTAGAATGACGATTAAACACCTGCACGCTGATCTAGCCTGTCTTTTTGGATCGCGAATGTCGATGAGTCGTTTTCCTATGACTACATACCTGCCCCGGAACCGTGAAGCTCGCTTCGCAACCTGGATGTTGGGGGTCGGTGCACTTCTCGCTCCGTTCGTGATTCAAGGACAATCGGTTCAGGTGCAATCCGGTGACTCTGTGGACTCAGCCACGTTGCAGGGATCGGTACGCGATTGGCAAGGCCGCCCGGTTGCCGCCGCCAGCGTTTACCTTCGGGTTGAGGGGGGAACACAACCTCTAACCGCCCACACAGATTCTTCGGGAGCCTTTCGTTTTTCTGAGCTTGGTGAAGGCGTCTATACCCTGCGTGCCGAGCTGGCCGGATACGGCGAGGCAACTTTCGGTCCCTGCGCCCTTGGGGGGAAAGAGACGAAGGAGGTTGACCTCACGCTTGGATCTCAGAAAGGTCCCAGATCTGGAAAACAAAGCGCCTCGTTCGACACACCGCAGTTCTTCGATGAACCCGAATTCACTGTGGCAGGTGTCACCGAAGCCATGAATCCAGGTGGACACGGTTCAGATACGATTCTCCAAAGTTCGGAAGCGCTGGAGAGGGACACGGTATCCCTGAAGGACTCGCCGCGTAGCTCCCGCCTCGCGGCGTCCGTCGGCCCAACGGAAGAGTCTCTGCGCAAGGCAGTTGAACACGAGCCCGGAAATTTTGACGCAAATCGCCGGCTCGGAAAACTGCTCGCCGACGAAGGAAATCTTCAGGGAGCACTTCCCTATTTAGAGCGGGCCTCTCAGCTCAATCCCGGCGATTACGAAAACGATCACGAACTGGCACTCGCTTATGCGGAGACTGGTCAATATGAACGTGCGCGGACGAAGGTTCGAGCCTTGCTGAACGCGCAGGACAAAGCTGGGGTAAACAAGGCCGGGCGAGACCTCACCAGCCAAAATGAAGCTCGACAGCATCAGGCCGAGCTCCATGAACTGCTCGGCGACGTCGAGGACAAACTGGGCGATGCTCTCGAAGCTGTTCGGAACTACCAGCGAGCGGCGGATCTGAACCCCAGCGAACCCAATTTGTTCGATTGGGGAGCCGATCTACTATTGCACCGCGCGTTTGAACCGGCCATCGAAGTTTTTGTCAAGGGGCATCGCCTGTTCCCGCAGTCCGTGCGCATGCTGGTCGGCCTCGGGGTCGCTTGGTACGCGCGCGGTTCCTATGAACAAGCGGCTCAGTCCCTCTGCGAGGCGTCGGATCTGGATCCCGACGACCCCAAGCCTTACCTGTTTATCGGCAAAATGCAAAGTGTCGACACCGATTCAGGGTGCGCGGCGGAAAGGCTGCGGCGATTTGCGGGGCTCCAGCCTGAAAGTGCCCTAGCTAACTACTACTACGCACTTAGTCTTTGGAAGCGCCGGAAAGGCCCCAATGACGCAGAAACGCTCGGGAAAATTGAGTCCTTGCTGGAGAAAGCTGTCCACGTCGATCCGAAACTTGGCGCCGGATACCTGCAGTTGGGAATTCTGTATTCCGATCGAGGAGATTCTCCCAAGGCAATCGCTGCCTATGAAAACGCAGTCGCAGCCAATCCGAAGCTGGAAGAGGCGCATTATCGACTCGCGCAGGCATACAAAAGGGCTGGTGAAACCCAGAAAGCTCAACAGCAGTTGCAGCTCTACGCCCAGATATCGAAGGAGGCGGCGCAGCAGGCTGAGCGCGAGCGGCGTGAGATTCATCAGTTTGTGTACACATTGCGTGGCCCCAGTTCCGTCCAGCCCCAGCACTAGAAAACCCCGAAGGTCGAGAGCTTAACAGCGAGATACGGAATAGATCGCAAGGCTTGCAGAGGAATTTTCTTCATCACCGAGCGGGTAGCGTCGAGGCGCTCATCAGGGTCACAAACATTCGATAAAACTTTGCGGTATCCAAATCCACCTGGATTTCGACCGGTTGTATGTCAAGCTTCGGTTTGTCTTTCTCTGTCCAGGTCAGAGTGTTTCCGTATCCTGCGCCGCGGTCGAGATCCACATCCATGAAACGTGTTTCTCTTTTCGTGATCAGGGCGGGCTCAATCCAAGCCGCTGCCGCAAGCTCGTCCCACATGTAGTCCGCGCCAAGACCCGGCTGGAAAAAGCGTGCCATGTAACGTGCCAAGGGGGTCCCGCTGGCCTCGATTTGCTTGATAATTTCAGGCGTCAGGCGAGTCTTGATCGAAATGTCGGTCGGCGTACAGACGATCTTCTTCCACAGCGCCCGCAAGACGATGTGCGCCGCCTCGGGATCAAACCAGAAATTGAACTCATGACGCGGATTATTGACAAACTCAGGATCGTTGGTTTGTGGATTCACGCTTCCGCCCATGAACACCAGTTCTTGTGCCAAGTCAGCGAAATGCGGATCGATAGAGATGGCTAGCGCCAGATTAGTCATCGGGCCGCCCTCGTAGATCGTCACCTCGTGCGGATATTTGTGTACCATGCGGACCAAGAAATGCGCGGCGTCTTCATCGACCGGCTTGGTAGTGGGTTGCCCTTCCGGCAGCGGCGGGACGACAAAGGGCTCATGCCACCAGCGCTCATCCCAGGCGCCCGCGTAGACTGCTTTTCCGTAACGCCCCTGCCAGAGTTGAGTTTCTTCCCGGCGGCGCACCAAGGGGAAGACGGCGCCCGGCACTACCGGTATGTCGGTGCGGCCGATGATTTCGAGCAGACGAAGTGTGTGCGCCACCTCTTCGTCGCGCCACTGATCTCCGCTGACCACAGTGATCCCTAAGACGTCGACCTGCGGAGCCTGAATCATCATGAGGACGGTCTGCAGGTTGCTACCGCCAGGGCCGGAGCAATCCTCGTTGATGATCACTTTGCGGCGCTGCTGCCCCCAACCGAAAGAGCCTACCAACAGGAAGAGTGTGATTGCCAAGCAGAATCTGCCAGGTTTCATCATCGTGGAGGCCGGGTCATCAAATCGGTATAAAGTTTATAGAACTTTTCTGCGTCGATATCGAACTGGACGTTGGCCAGGCGCAAGTACGGCGGCACCTGGGCTGTGGAATCCCAGAAGATGGTTTTGCCATAACTCGCTCCGTGGTCGACGTCAATATCCATGTATAGCTGTTTCTGGGCGATGATAATCGACGGATCAATCAGCGCGGCGCCGGCAATTTCGTCCCACATGTAGCCGGGCAAGGAATACTTGTCCAGATATTGCGTAACCGGAGTTCCTGCCTTGGAGATAGTGGCTTTCATTTCGGCGGTGTAGCGCGTCTTGACGGAAATATCAATTGGCGTGATCGTCATTTTCCTCCAGGGAGCACGCAGGACGATTCGCGCCGCTTCGGGATCAAACCACCAATTGAATTCTCGGCGTCCGTCGAGATGGCCGGGATCAATCGCGCCTTTGTCAGCGTACAGTCCACCGCCCATCATGACGAACTCTTTCGCGAGTGTCGCGACGGAGGGATCGAGCTTCAGCGCCAGAGCGTAATTTGTCAGAGGGCCGCCCGCCCAAAGGACCACCTCTCCGGGATACTTGTGCACCATCTGCACAATGAATTCCGCGGCGGTACCAGGGAGCGCGTGAATGTGAGGTTCACCCTCGGGCATGGGCGGCACCACATCCGGCGCGTGATACGGTTCTTCGTAAATCGTGGAGCGGTTGGCATGAAACTTATCTGTCCAGCAGCCCTTATATTCAAATTTGCCGTACAGAGCTTCCCAGCGCTCGGTCTCTTCTTTGGAATTGAGCAAGGGGAATTCGGCCCCTTGGATGACGGGGATATCAGTCCGGTTTGCAATTTCCAGTAAACGCAGGACGTGCTGGGTCTCTTCTTTCACCCACTGGTCGCCGCTGACGGTGGTAATGCCGAGGACTTCAAACTTGTCCGACTGAAGAAAAACCAGAATGGCCTGCTGGTCGCTGGTGCCAGGGCCGCGGGCGTCCTGATCGACGATGACCTTGATTTTTTGGGCTGCGGCGGTAATTGAGAAACCAGCAGCCAGCAGGGATGCTAATGCGAGCTTCCACACACAACGACCCATCATTCCTCCGGCGCAGTTTGTGGTTACAAATTTGAGGGCAGACTGAGCGAAGCTTGTTGCGAGCTTGCCCAATCTGCCCGAGAAGTCATCCAGCCTAGTCCGCTCTAGAAATTCAGTTTAAGAGCAAACTGAATCACGCGCTGGCCGCCCGACGAGCCGCCCGCCGTCGCGTTGACTACTCCGAAACTGGAAGGCGCGGAGATGTCTTGCATGAAGCCGGCCCCGCCGTTTCCCGTCAGGAAGAACTGCGGATGGTTGAAAAGGTCGAAGAACTCAGCCCGGAATTGAAGGCTCATGCCCTCGCGGAAAGGCAGAAGGAAGTTCTTGATGGCGGAGAAATCCGTGTTCACAAACCTCGGCCCGGAGACAGGTGCCCGAGGGGCATTTCCCAGCTCCCCCGGAGCTGCTTCGGCAAAGGCGCACGGGTTGAACCAGTGCTGCAGGGTGTGGACCCGAGTAGGACAACCGGGTCCTCCTCCTGGCTTGTTGGGGTCGCCCACTTCGTTGGGGCGATTGAAGCCGGCGCCATTGTTAAATTCGAAGGCTGATCCGGATTGGTTGTTGGTATCGATTAGGAAAAGTGGAAAGCCGGAAAGCGCCTTCTGAATAACATTCACCTGCCAATTTCCCAGGATGGCATTAGTGGCTCCGTTCCAGTTACTGCCGAAGCGCTTGCCCTTTCCAAAAGGCAGGTCGTAGATGACGCTCGCCGTGAACTGGTCATTGACATTGAGCTG
>Ga0307475_10001944_pt1 | contig 12311 bp, 11 predicted proteins | sample atmos_gasesECM1C_FD_203317 | JGI IMG/M metagenome (GOLD analysis project Ga0307475, IMG submission 203317) | Hardwood forest soil microbial communities from Morgan-Monroe State Forest, Indiana, United States - atmos_gasesECM1C_515 | ecosystem: Environmental > Terrestrial > Soil > Temperate... | reverse complement strand
AACAATTTTAGGCGGAGAGTTTGAGAATGGGTTGGTTCATTTGGCGGAGCGTTTGTCGCAGTCAAACGGTTCGAACGGAAGTGGCATCGCTCAATCAGCACCGCAAGAAGAATCTGTAATCTCGCTAGAGCGCCTGAAATTTGAGGTTCCGGATCGCTCCGGAATGCCTGCATTGCGGAAGTACGCTCATCTCATTATTCCCGGCGACGGTTACCGCATTGTCGGCTCAACGGAAGCCAGCCGCGGGTGCAAGCATCTGTGCCGCCACTGCCCCATCGTGCCGGTATATAACGGCGTTTTCAGGATCGTACCGCGAGAAATAGTACTTGAGGACGTCCGCCGTCAAATAGCCGAGGGTGCGCAACATATCTCGTTCGGCGACCCGGACTTTTTTAATGGCATAGGTCACGCTATTCCGCTCGTCGAACAATTTCATCACGAATTTCCCGACGTGACCTATGACGTAACCATTAAAATCGAGCACCTGAGAAAATACGAAGAACATTTGCCCAAGCTGAAAGAAACCGGTTGCCTGTTTGTTATTTCGGCGGTGGAGTCCGTGAACGACACATTCCTCACCGCCCTGGAAAAAGGCCACACGCGTGCCGATTTTTTGCATGTGGCCGCCACATTTTGCGCTTTGGGCCTGACTCTGCATCCCACTTTCGTTCCCTTTTCACCTTGGACTACCGTCGATAATTATCTCGATCTGTTGCGCGTTTTGTACGACGAGCAGCTCGCGGAAAATGTAGCTCCCATTCAGATGGGTATTCGCTTGTTGATTCCACAGGGCTCGCGCATGCTGGAACTTGAAGAAATCAGGCGAGCGATTGGGCCCTTTGATCCGCAATCGCTCATGTATCCGTGGCGACACTCCGATTCGCGAGTGGACGCATTGAGTGAGACGGTACAAGCAATTGCTGCCGCTGCTGACCGAGACAAGGTACCGCGAGCCATGGCGTTTGAACGCATTTGGACAGCTGCGCATCGCGTTGCCGGAATCGAGCCGTCGGCGCTTTCACGCGCTCAAAACGCGCGGGCCGTGCCGTTCCTCAGCGAGCCCTGGTATTGCTGCGCGGAACCTACAACCGACCAGCTAATTTCGATTGGCCGCCCAAAGCCGGTGGTCAGCAATCCAACTGTCTCGGCAGACAGTTTTGTTTGACGCCGCGAGAATCTAATCCACATGAACGATCCATCCAAACAACTTCGGCCTAAACAACGGCGATTGCTTCTGTTCACCAATAAACTGGGCTACCAGACGCGGAGCTTTGAAGAAGCCGCCCAAAAACACACCACGGAAATCATCTACGTTACGGACCGCTGTCACCAGTTGGAAGATCCCTGGGGCGATCGAGCCATTGCGGTGCACTTTGAATCTGCGCAGACCGCGGCAGCCAATGTGGTGGAAGCGCTAAACGGAAAAAGCGTCGATGGAATCCTGGCCTTGGGAGATTCGCCATCGGTGGCTGCCGCGTATACCGCTCGTGAACTGGGAATTTCATACAATCACCCGGCTTCAGTGGAAGCCTGCCGCTCAAAACTGCGTATGCGCGAAGTGTTTCGCGAAACCGGCCTCAAGACACCATGGTTTCGCGCCATCAATCTCGATCCGGTGCCCGAGCCTGCGCTGTTAGGGATTTCTTATCCCTGCGTTTTGAAGCCGCTTTCGCTTTCGGCCAGCCGCGGCGTTATACGCGCGAATAATCGCGATGAATTTGTTTCCGCGGCACAGCGCATCCGCAAGCTACTCGAATCGCCAGAAATCCGCGCCACTCGTGAAGCACACCTCGATCAGATTCTCGTGGAGGGGTACATCCCGGGCAGGGAAGTAGCCGTCGAGGGTCTGCTGATGGATGGAGTTCTTAAGGTTCTGGCGACTTTCGATAAGCCCGACCTACTCGAAGGTCCGTACTTTGAAGAAACAATTTATGTGACGCCGTCTAGCCTGACGGAATCGCAACAACTAGCGATTCAAAAGTGCGCCCAGGAATCCGCACGCGCCATCGGCCTGACGCGCGGTCCGGTGCATGCCGAGTTTCGTATCCATCGAGACGGCGCAGCGGGTGACGATCAGGTCTGGCCGCTGGAAATTGCCGTCAGGCCTATTGGAGGCTTGTGCGCTCGCGCTTTGCGCTTCGTCGAAAATGAAAATCGAACCACCGAGAATAAAAACGCGCGTGAACAAGCAAGCATAGGACTGGAAGAGTTGCTGCTGCTCCACAGCTTGAACGTGCCGGTAAGCACTTGGGGACGCGAACGAAGGGCCTCCGGTGTGATGATGATTCCGGTACCCAGCAGCGGAATACTAGAGCGCGTCGAGGGAGAAGAAGCCGCGCGCGGCACTTCCGGAATCACCGAATTGCTGATTACCGCGCGCCTGCATGACTACATCGAGGCATGGCCAGAGGGCGCCAGCTATCTGGGATTCTTATTTGCGAGTGCGGAGACGCCAGGTGAAGTTGAGCAAACGCTCCGAACCGCGCATTCGAAATTACGTTTTACGTTGACTCCAAGGCTACCTGTACAGCACCCGGCGCACCATGCTAGCGGTCGTTCGGCTTGATACCGCCGACCGTTACACAAAAATTATCCTTTCGCCTTTGGCGGCACGTACCCTTCGGGTAACTTAGAACCTTCGCCAAAGAAAAATTGCTCCATCTGCTCTTCCATGATTTTCTGAGAGTTAGGGTCTAGTGGATTCAGCCGGTATTCGTTCATCACCATCTTGGAATGTTCCAGCCATAATTTCCACGCGTCTTTTGACACACTTTCATACACACGTTTTCCAAGCTCGCCTTTCCACGGCACCCGATCGAGTCCGGGCAAATCCTTATTGAACTTCACGCAATGCACGATGCGCGTTCCTGGCTCGACCGTCTGGTTGGCGGGAGGCGTGGAACCGCCATTTTCATTGGCCATAAACTGGTTCTCCTGAAAAACCTGCTTTTGACCTTACTGCAAGTCCGTGGAAATTCCTAGTCGCGAGGCGAAAAGCAACAAGTAGCGGGCTGGCAGCTATAACTGTTTCATCGTCGCCATTAGATATTTACAGTTAAGTAAAATAACAAGCGTATACTACTCCGACCGTTGTGGTGTTCGGCGGAGGTGCCGTGTCGTTACCCGTACAGAAGGTGTCGCCAGGAGTGCTTATAACTGCATGGAAGAACGAGCTACAGCGTTGCGAAGCTGAGAAGGTACTGCAGCGGTTTTGGAAGCGTGACAGCTCGCGGTGGCCTGCCGAGGAGCATCAGGTGCCGCTGGTAAAAAGTAATTTGCAATGGCTGGATCTGCCGGCGCAAATTGAGCCCTACCTAAATCACCTCATCGAATGCGCGAACACGGCGGAGCAGGAAGGGCTGGACCATTTCGTACTCGTAGCCATGGGCGCATCGAATCTGGCTGCAGCGGCCATTCTTAACCTGCCTCGCGGAAATGCAGGAAAACGAATCCATCTACTGGACACCACGGATCCAGCCGAACTTTGTAAATTGGAAATAGAACTTCCTATCGACCGCACTTTGTTTATTTTCTCCAATAAATCTGGAAAGCGCATCGAAACTCACGCGTTGCTGCTTTACCTTCTGGAGAAAGTGAAGCTGGCCGGCATCAAGTCACCCGGGAAACATTTTGTGGCCTTGACTGAGGAAGGCTCTTATCTGGCAACCTGGCCAGGCAATATAAATTTCGCGATGTCTTTTTTGACCCGTCCGGAATATTTGGCCGCTATTCCGGATTGATCCATTTCAGTTTTTTTCTCTCCACGATCCACACAAGTCGATAAGTCCGAGCTGCTGGAATCCATTCTCGATATGAGAGACGCTTGTGGGTCGTCAGCAAACGTTGCCGATAATCCGGCCGTTGCCATGGCGGCTTTGTTGTCCGCGGCTGAGCTACAGGGATTTACGCGGTTAGTGCTCTTGACCGGCCCTGAGCTTAATTATTTTGCATATCGCATCGCTCAACTTGGTGGGCACAAGCACAAGCGGTAATGGACACGGTTTGACTCCTATTTTTGGGCAAACCTCTTATGCCCAGCAAACGCTGCAGAATAGATGTGTGGTTGTTATCCTGACCACGGAGGGTCAGGCTCGCGGCCAAGTTGATGACTCTCAGCCACTGCGAGACCTGGGCATTCCGCTTATTGAAATCGAACTGCAAAGCCCAAACGAATTCCCGGCCGAAATCTTCAAGTGGGAGATTGCCACAGTGCTTGCTTGCGTGTCGTTGCACGTGAACTGTTTTCGCGATGGCGAGATTAAGAACAATCTAAACTCCGTGGCTGAACAATTGAAAGAAATCGTCGAAAAACGCGAATCACTGCTGTCCGCGGCGCGGGTGAACCAAGACGGCATCGCTTTATACGTGGAAGGGGAAATGCGGCGGTCGATTTCGACCATGAACCTAAGGGCTGCGCTGCAAACGTTTTTGGAATTGCGAAATCCGAACAGCTATATCGCGATCGCGCCTTTTTTTCGATTGACGCCGGCGTACACCGACACGTTGCGAAACTTGCGAGACCGCATGCGCTATGCACTGGGAATGCCGGTTCAGGTGTCCACTGGACCGCGTTATCTACATGCTCTGGGCTCGACGTATAAGGAAGGTCCTCCATATGGAATTTTCATCGTCGTTACCGCCGAGCCGGCTAAAGATGTGGCCATTCCTGGCGCTGATTACTCTTTTGGGGATCTGCAGCTCGCGCTAGCGCTGACGGAATTTGAAGCCCTCGAACAAGCCGAAAAGCGCACCATCCGGGTACACTTGTGGCAACTCGGGGAAAACAGTTTGAAGCAATTCGCGGATGTTGTTATACAAGCAGTGGCCCAAATTCGAAATTCACACTTATAGTGCGGCCCTGATCAGCCGCTGTCATCACCTAAGTTCGGAGGACCGCGTTCTTGGCCGAGATTACCACTATGTTCTGGGACATTGGCGGAGTCATCCTCACCAACGGCTGGGGCCGGGCTTCCCGGCTGGAAGCCGCAAAAGTTTTTAATCTGGATTGGGAGGAATTTGTAGACCGGCACGATTTGTGCTTTCCAGCTTTGGATGCCGGCCTGATCACCCTGAATCAATACCTGGACCGCACGCTCTTTTACCGGCCGCGGGCCTTCACACGCGAAGAATTTACTGCTTTCATGTTTGCGCAATCGAAAGAATTTCCAGAAACGCGCGCCATTCTCGACGAAGTAACAGAGTCAAAGAAATATTTTATCGGTTCGATAAACAACGAGCCTTTGGAGCTTAACCAGTACCGCATTGACATATTCGACCTGCGCCGGAACTTCGAAGTATTTTTCAGTTCTTGCTACGTACGCTCGCGGAAGCCCGAAGAAACCATCTTCCGTATTGCGCTGGAAGTTTCACAACGTCCGCCAGAAAAATGTCTTTTTATCGATGACCGGGCCCTGAACCTGGAGGTCCCTCGGCGGCTGGGTATGCATGTTATTCATTACAAGGATGCCGAGGGTTTGCGTTCTGAACTGCGAAAGCACCGTGTTGAGGTATAGTCTCCAGATGGTTAAATCGGTTAAATGCGGCCTTTTTTGATGGGAAGGGAACCCTGATGGCGGACAATACTAATACTGGCGGAGGTTACAACGGCACCGCCGAATCCGTAACCGTGATTCTTTTTGGGGCTTCGGGTGATCTCGCAAAACGCAAAGTGATTCCCGCCATGTATGATCTGGCTATTCACAATTCTCTGGGACCTCGTTACACGATCGTTGGCTTCGCCCGCACGCCCACGAGCGACGACAGCTTTCGTTCTGCTTTGGGAGAAGCAGCCAAGAACATTTCGGAAGTCGGCCCCATCGATCCTAAAAAATGGGATGAATTCGCAGGCAATCTGCATTACAGCCAGGGCGAATATGACGATCCGGAATCTTACGCGCGCCTCGCCAAATGTCTGGAGGATTTGGAAGCAGCGAGAAATCTTGGCGGCAACCGCTTGTTTTATTTGTCCACGCCACCTGAAGTTTATCCCCACATCGTGGACCAACTGGGTAAAGCAGGACTGGCGCGCGCGAAATCACCCAATTCGTGGGTAAGAATTATCATCGAAAAACCCTTTGGACGGGACTTGGCATCCGCGAAAGAGTTGAACAAAACGGTACTAGGTGTTTTTGAAGAAAAGCAAGTCTACCGCATCGATCATTACCTCGGAAAAGATACCGTGCAGAACTTGCTGGTGTTGCGCTTTGGCAACGGCATTTTTGAGCCGTTGTGGAATAGGAATTATGTGGACCACGTGCAGATCACCGCTGCGGAAACGCTTGGCGTGGAGCGCCGCGGCGGTTTCTATGAAACCACCGGAGCATTGCGCGACATGATCCAGAGTCACGTACTGCAGCTTACCTCGCTCGTTGCTGTGGAACCGCCGGCCTCTTTTGATGCCACCTCGGTCCGCAACGAAAAGCTTAAAGTTTTGCAGTCGATTCGCCCGTTCAATCTGGAGATGGTTGCGCAGGCGGTGGTGCGCGGCCAATACGCGCCCGGTCAAGTTGGCGGCAAGCCCGTCCCAGGCTATCGGCAAGAGCCGGGCGTAAGTCCTACTTCGCGCACCGAAACTTTCGTGGCCGCTAAGTTATTGGTCGACAATTGGCGTTGGGCCGGCGTGCCATTTTATTTGCGTACCGGAAAACGTCTCGCGATACGCAGCACCGAAATCGTGATTGAGTTTCGACGCGCGCCGCATATGGTCTTCCGCGAACGCGATCTGGCACCGAATCGATTGATCCTGAACATACAGCCCGATGAAGGAGTCTCCATTTCCTTCGTAGCCAAGCGCCCGGGAACGGAAATGAGCATCGGCAATGTGAACATGAATTTCAAATACAAAGAGGGCTTTGGCGAAGCTCCACGCAGCGCATACGCCACGCTGGTGAACGATTGCGTGCGCGGTGATGCCACACTCTTCGATCGCGGTGATAACGTGGAGGCCGCTTGGGCGCTGATCGATCCAATCCTCGATGTCTGGACCGCGGCAAAAAGCGCCGGAGTCCCGCAATACGCTGCCGGAAGCTGGGGTCCGCATGAGTCCGACGTTCTTCTCGAGCGCGACGGTCGGCATTGGCACAACCCGTCGTAAAGATGTCCGGTGACACTTCTGGAAGATTTAGGGGGAGCTGGTGATCCTTGCTGGGGATGTCGGCGGTACGAAGTGTAATCTCGCGCTGTTCTCGGAAGAAGACGGCAAGCTCACTTTTGTTTTCAAACAAAGATTTGCAAGCAAGGAATTTGCACAATTTACCCTCATCGTGAAGGAATTTTTGCGGCAGGCCGCGCCTTACCTGGCTGGCGCGCACATAGAAGCAGCCGGTTTTGGAGTCGCCGGACCGGTAATTAAAAATCGCGTTCGCGCCACAAATCTTCCGTGGATAGTGGATACCGAAAATCTTGTCGACGAGCTGAAGGTAAAGCAGGTTGTCGTTCTGAACGATCTGGGCGCCACGGGTCACAGCATCGAACATCTCCCTGCCGAAGATTTCTGCGTTCTCAATGTTGGCAAGTTAGAACCTGGTGGCACTAAAGCGCTGCTCGCTGCCGGGACTGGACTCGGGCAGGCGATTTTGGTGTGGAATGAAATTGAAAATCGCTACAAGGTGGTGCCCTCCGAGGGCGGCCATTCCGATTTCGCGCCGCATACCGAATTGCAGATCGAACTATTGCGCTTCATGCGCCGCCGCTACCCGCAGGTAAGTTGGGAATTGATTCTCTCGGGGCGCGGCTTTCGCACTTTGCATGAATTTCTTGCTCCAACGGTAAGACATCCCACCTTCGAAGATCCCGACGCCGACCCCGCGCCCGTTATCACCCGGCAGGGACTGGATAAATCGTGCCCTGTTTGCGTGGAAACCCTCGATTTGTGGTGCGCCATCTACGGTGCGGAAGCGGGGAATTTGGCGCTGAAAGTTCTAGCCCTTGGCGGCGTGTTCGTCGCCGGTGGAATTGCCGTAAAAATATTGGAGAAAATCAGGGACGGCTCGTTTTTTCACGCCTTTCAGGACAAATGGAAATTTGAACCGCTGATGAACAATATCCCTGTGTCGGTTATTCTTAACGAATCGGCGCCGCTGATTGGCGCGGCTTACGAAGCCCTTGCAGCCATCCAGAAGTAACCATTCAGAAGTAATCCATTAGAAGTAAAAGGTCACGTGACATTTCTGGAAGAGCAACTCGGCCCCTGGAAACCGGTTAGCCGCGCGGCGGCCATCGGGTGGTTGGTGTTCTACATAATTTTCTTTTTGTATGCCGCGTTTAATCATTCAGGCTTTCTCTTCCTCGATTACGTCAATCTGATCATCCACGAAGGCGGCCATTTTTTCTTCAGCTGGTTCGGTTACACCATCACCATTCTCGGCGGAACACTTGGCGAATTGATCGTGCCACTATTGTGCGGGCTCTATTTTTTCCGGCAACGCGAGTTGGCCGCTGTAGCTTTTTGCAGTTTCTGGTTCTTCGAAAATTTTCTGTACATTGGCACGTACATGGCAGATGCCCGAGCTTTGGCGTTGCCGCTGGTCGGCTCCGGCGATCACGATTGGGAATTTCTGTTTGGCCAGTGGGGTTTGCTGCAGCAGGACCAGCACATCGGGAAAATTACGAGAGAGCTAGGTTGGCTTGGAATGCTGGCGGTCATAGCGTGGTTCGGGTGGCGAACTAAATTAGTATCGCCGGAACCCACCACGTAGCACTTTTGCTCCCGCCCGCGGCCCTCTGTGTCTTACAGTTTTTTGGTAGACTACCAACATCCGTTCTACCGCGGTCCGCTCCGCGATTAACGCGAACACCAAGGAATAAAAACATGAGCAGCACTGCCACAACACAAACTCCCGATTTGCAAAATTATATTCAAGGTGGATGGCGCCGTTCCGCCACCCAAGAATACGTGGACGTAATAAACCCTGCGACTGCTGAACTGTTGGCGCGCACTCCGCTATCCACTGCAGCGGATGTCAACGCCGCTGTCCAAGCTGCTGCGGATGTTTTTCCGGCATGGCGGCGCACGCCGCCTGGCGAACGCGTTCAATATCTTTTTAAGTTAAAAAATCTGCTGGAAGAACACATCGGCGAAATCGCCCGTCTGATCACCGAGGAAAACGGGAAAACTCTGACGGAAGCGAAGGCGGAGATGCGCCGCGGCATTGAAAATGTGGAAGTGGCCTGCGGCATCCCCATGATGATGCAGGGTTACAACTTGGAAGATGTTACGCCCGGTGTAGACGAAACATTGATTCGTCAACCGCTAGGCGTGGTCGCCGCCATCGTGCCATTTAATTTTCCCGCGATGATTTCTTTCTGGTTTCTGCCCTACGCCATCGCCTGCGGCAATACATTCATCCTGAAACCGTCCGAGCGTGTGCCGCTGACAATGCGACGGATTATCGAGCTTGTCGAAGCCACCGGCCTGCCGCGCGGCGTTGTAAACCTGGTGAATGGCGGGCGCGAAGTGGTTGATGCGCTGTGCGATCATCCACAGGTGCGAGCGATCAGTTTCGTTGGATCCACGCCGGTAGCCAAACATGTTTATGCCCGCGCAGCCGCGAGCGGCAAGCGCATGCAATGCCAGGGTGGAGCAAAAAATCACGTCATCGTGTTGCCCGATGCGGATATGGAATTGGCGACGCAGATTATCGGGGACAGCGCATTCGGCTGCGCCGGACAACGCTGCCTCGCCGTTTCTGTCGCGGTCACCATTGGTGACGCGCAGAAAACATTTCGCGATTCGATCAGCCATGCAGCATCGTCGCTGCGAGTCGGCAATGGACTGGGCGCGGATGTGCAGATGGGGCCGGTAATCAGCAAGGAAAGTAAGCGGCGCGTGGAGTCGCTAATCGCGGCTGGTGTAGCGGAGGGAGCCAAGCCCATCGTCGACGGGCGCAACACAAAAATACCTAATAGCGAAAACGGCAATTTTATCAAGCCCACCATACTTGATGGCGTGCCACCGACCAGCAAATTGACGCATACAGAGATTTTTGGACCGGTATTGAGCCTGGTGCACGCGGATTCCATAGATGAGGCCATGAAATTTTTGCACAACAGTCCCTATGGCAATCAAGCCTCGCTTTTTACTACCAGCGGCGCCGCAGCAAGGAAATTTCGCTATGAGGCGCCAGCGGGAAATATCGGCATCAACATTGGCGTGGCCGCGCCCATGGCATATTTCCCGTTCAGTGGATGGAAAGACAGTTTCTTCGGTATTTTGCACGGTCAGGGCCGAGACGCTGTGGAGTTCTATACCGAATCAAAAATAGTTATTGAGCGTTGGTCGAGGCAGGAAACCAGAAAATTCTAATGCGGCCGAGGGCATGAACACCAAGCCGCTGCAACTCGACGTAAACGAGCAGATAGAGTGCGCGCACACGCTCGCGTCGAAGTTTTATACCGACCCCGCGATTCTCGATATTGAAAAGACACGCATTTTTTTGCGCACCTGGCAACTGGTCGGCACGCTCGGCCACGCATGCGGCGAAGCGGACGGCGCGAAACGCACCATAGCTGATCCAGAAAGTTTTTTTACCGCCGAGATTGCCGGTGAGCCGGTTATCGTGGTGCGCGACAAGCAGGGCTTCTTGCGGGCCTTCAGCAATGTGTGTCGCCATCGTGCGGGACCCATCGCACTGGGCAGCGGATGCCAAAACGTACTGCGCTGCCAATATCACGGTTGGACTTATACGCTCGATGGCCGTCTAATTGGCACGCCCGATGTGGAAGGCGTGGAATTTTTCGACCGCAGCACCATGGGCATGGTGCCGCTGCGCGTCGAAGTCTGGGAACAATTCGTCTTCGTGAATTTCGATGCGCAAGCCGAGCCACTGGCGTCGTATCTGGGAAGAATTCCTGAGCAGGTTCGCGGATTTCAGTTTGAAGACCTGCAATTCGCGGAGCGCCGCGACTACATCATCAACTGCAACTGGAAGGTGTACGTCGATAATTATCTCGAGGGCTATCACATTCCGATTGCACATCCGGGATTAATGCGCGAGATCGACTACGCTAACTATCGCACCGACACTTATCGCTATTACTCGCAACAATTCGCGCCCATTCGTGCGATGAAAGCGGAAGAGAACGCCGAGCGATTTTATGAGCCGGGCAGTGGACTGCAGCAAGCTGCTTATTTCTGGATATTCCCAAATTTGATGCTGAACATTTATCCTGACAATGTTTCGACCAACCTGATCGTGCCGATCGCGCACGACAAAACTCTGACGATGTTCGAATGGTTTTTCCACGACGCGGCCGATAGCGGAGTGCAGGAGCGCATTCAGCGCGCCATTGCTTTCAGTGATCAGGTGCAGCGGGAAGATATCGGGCTTTGCGAAAATGTGCAGCGCGGTCTGCGCTCCGTGACTTATGATCGCGGCCGCTACTCGGTGAAGCGTGAAAATGGCGTGCACCATTTCCACATGCTGCTTGGCGAGTTCCTCGGTCGCACGTAGTTTCCGTCGCGCCAAAAAAACAATAAACCGCACATAGCCGCGAACGCATCGCGCTGCTGTTCTGTTAGACGCAGTGCTGCGAGCCCGCCCTTCTATGGATGCGCAGGAGCGGGTGTGGGCGCCGGCTTAGCGGGCGCCGGAGTTACAGCGCCGGGATTTTTCGGGTAATCAAAATTGACCTTGGGAGCCTGGCGCGCGCCTGCATCCGTTTTGAAATACGCGTCATTACGCGTAAATCCGGCCAAGCTGGCGACCAGGCTGTTGGGGAACAGCGAAATGTAGGTGTTGTAGTCCTGCAGGACCTGATTGTAGTTGCGGCGCTCGATGGCGATGCGATTTTCCGTGCCTGCTAATTCATCCTGCAACCGCATAAAATTTTCGTTGGATTTGAGCTGCGGATAATTCTCGACAATCACCAGCAAACGCCCGAGCGCGGAGTCCAACTGCCCGTTGGCGGCGATTTTTTCGGCTGGAGTGCTGGCGCTGAGCAATGCGGAGCGCGCACGAGCGATCTCTCCATAAACGACTTGCTCCTGGACGGCGTAACCTTTAACCGTCTCGACCAAATTAGGAATCAAATCGGCGCGCCGCTGCAGCACCACGTCCACCTGCGACCAAGCGGCATTCACCGCTTCGCGCTTGATGGCCATCTGGTTGCGCCGCGCAACGAACGAACTGCCCAGCACCAGAGCAAGAATCAGAACAATAACCAAAATCACGATGCCTGTTTTCATATGCTCCTCAATTATCTGAAATTCAAGAATGAGCCTGCCGGGTCCGTTGCCACTGCTCCTTAGGCAAATGCCGGTCTAACGCGCGAATCACCGATTCCACGACGGCAAGATAGGCTCCGTAGGCCTG
>Ga0307475_10001943_pt1 | contig 12314 bp, 12 predicted proteins | sample atmos_gasesECM1C_FD_203317 | JGI IMG/M metagenome (GOLD analysis project Ga0307475, IMG submission 203317) | Hardwood forest soil microbial communities from Morgan-Monroe State Forest, Indiana, United States - atmos_gasesECM1C_515 | ecosystem: Environmental > Terrestrial > Soil > Temperate... | reverse complement strand
GAACTGCGCAAGGGAGATCCTTCCACTCTGGCATTGCACTTTCCCGATGCCGTCAGTCCAACCATCAACTCGGATGGGAATTCGCTGAAATTGTCGTTCACCCGCGATCCTGTGATCTCACTCACCGAGAATGAAAGTCTGAACGACAAGCTGTTGAGCTCGTCGAGTTTCGCCGAAAGCAATGGCGCGGCAACGCTCACCATTAATGGCACCGCGCCCCTGCTGGCGAAGTTCGCGGACAATGGCAAGACAATTCTCATCAGCGCGGCTCCGGCGCCTCCTGCAACGACGACGGTCGTCGTCGCTCCGGCTCCCGCCCCTGCGCAAAGCATTCCACCGACAACTCAGCCGGCCAGCGCCCCAGTGACGCCTGCGATTGTGCCTGCTACCAAGAACGTAAATTCAAACGTTAATTCGATCCCATCTTTCCTCGTGGTCATCGATCCGGCGCATGGGGGCAGCGATACCGGCGCCCGCATCACGCCGAATCTGCCGGAAAAGGACATTACGTTGTCTCTGGCGCGAAAGCTTCGGCAGGAGCTGCAAATTCGTCACATCGCCAGCGATCTGCTTCGCGACAGTGACACAGATCTCGCGCTCGATCAGCGCGCGGTGCTGGCTAATCTTGCAAGGCCCTCGATCTTCATCAGCCTGCACGCCGAGCCCGGCTCGAACCTGCGCATTTATACGTCCACGCTGCCGTCGGCGCCTGAAGGCGCAATCGATCGCCACGGTTTCCTGCCCTGGCAGTCCGCCCAGGGCGCATTTGCAGCCGAGAGCGCTTCACTGGCTGCAGCAGTGGCGGAGGCGATGAAAAAGCGTGAACTGGCGGCACAAGTGCGTCCGGCGTTTGTGCAGCCGTTACACTCCATCGCCGCTCCCGCTATCGCGGTTGAGGCGCCGGCGGACAAGAAGGGATTGAAGATCTCCGAGGACTTAGTCGCCGGAGCTGTCGCGGAAGCTGTGGCAGCGCGGAGACTGAACGCTGGGACTGCGCAATGATCCCGCGAAACGTGCAAATCACGCTGGTTTTGTTGCTGGGTGCGATTCTGGGCAGCGGAATTTACATCCTCAAGTTGCATCGGCGAACCGAAGAGAACTTGCGTCGCGCTTCCGACACTCGTCCTGTATCTCCACAACTCGCTGGAAGCAGCAGCGCGATCAAACTCACTATTGCCTACGATGACGATGGTGTATTCCGTTCGCGCGAGGATTCTGCGGTCCTGCCTGCGGAGCCGAGCGCTCGCGCCCGACAGATTCTGGACACTCTGATCACCGAATATGTCAATAAACCTTCGCCACATCCCCTGGCGGAAGGATCAGCGGTGAACAACGTCTTCCTGGTCAACCAGAAACTGGCGGTGGTGGACTTAAATCAGGCTCTGGCCGACGGCCACCGTTCCGGCATCATGGTCGAGGACTTCACATTGATCTCGCTTATCGACACGCTGGCGGCGAACTTCCCGCAAATCGAGCAAGTGAAAATCCTGGTGGATGGAAAAGAGCGCGAGACACTGGCGGGCCATGCTGATCTCAAGAGCATCTACAGCGCAGCGGCGGTGCACAAAGTGGTGACACAACTCGAATGAAGATCGGCGTCTTCGATTCCGGAGTCGGGGGCCTCACGGTTTTGCGCGAGTTGCTCGCCTCAATCCCTGAAGCCGACTATCTCTACCTTGGCGACACGGCACGGCTTCCTTACGGCTCCAAGTCCGCGGCCACAGTCGCGCGCTACGCCGTTTCCAGTGTTCAGTTCCTGCTCAGCCACGGAGCGGATTACCTGGTAATCGCCTGCAATACGGCGAGCGCGCTGGCGATGCAGGAGATGCAAGCAGCCGTTTCCACCGGCATTCTTGGAGTGATCGAGCCGGGAGCGCGGGCTGCCTCGCAGATCACACGAAGCAGGAATGTTTGGGTTATCGGCACCGCAGCCACGGTTTCCAGCCATGCTTACCGCAGAGAACTTGAGAAACTCGGCATCAAGGCGATTGAAAAGGCGTGTCCTTTATTCGTTCCGCTAGTAGAAGAAGGCTGGACATCGCATCCGGTAACCGAGCAGGTGGCGCGAATCTACCTAGACGAACTTGCCCGCGAACAGCCGGCCGACGGCGCTAAGTCAGCCGACGTCCTGGTGCTGGGATGCACGCATTATCCGCTTTTGAAGCCGCTGCTGCATCGCGTTCTGCCCGATTCTATGCAGTTGATCGATTCGGCGGAAGCTACTGCCCGTGATGTTGCCCAGCGTCTGGCATTGGGATCGAGTCGAGCTTCACGCACTCCGCAGGTAAAGTTCTTCGCCACCGACTCCGTGGAGAAATTCAAAGTCCTGGGCAGCCGCTTTCTCGGAAGGAATATCGAGCATGTGGATTTGATCACGTTGGCAGAATGACAGCCCTCAACCTCAGCATTCAGCCAACAGTCAGTCATGAGAGCAGTTTCGGAGTTCCGGCACGGATGATCGGCGCCCTCTGAGAAGGTTCCTTGTTATTTCCCTGGTTATTCGAAGAACAGGGAATTACCAGGGAATGTATCAGGGAATTTTTTCCCTGATAACACCGATCGTGCGCTCGCCTGCATGTTTATTGGCTGCGGCCCAACCGACCAGGGAATTATCTGGGAATTAACAGGGAAACATTTTCCTCGTGCACGTCGATTCCGCACAGTCTCCTTCATCAACGAATCGCAGACCATCCAAAATCCGCTTGATTTGTCTTGAATTCCGTCGTAGCACACGAAGTGTGCTTGGACAAAAAAGAACAACCACGGAGACCCGTCAATTCCGTGAGCGCCTTGAGGAGCAAACTGGCGGCTGGCCGAATGCTGACGGCTGAATGCTGAGTGCTGCTCTTCTCACAGCTTCTTCACCGCCACGCCCTTCACGCGCACACTGTTCCCATAAAGAAGCAAAGAGTTCTGTTGCGCGAGGTGCCAGGTGTCGAGGATGTGGACTTTGCAGAGATGTAGCGTGAGCGTCGGACGGCCCAGGTAGCTGACCGTGATGGCATAGGACGCCTTGTTGGCGCAGTTTTCGCTCGGGGTGAGCTGCTCAACCTCGCACATCACGGAAACCGCATTTCTGGGGAATGTGGAAAGCAGTGTAATCTGCCAGTCAAGCCTCAAGTCGCGACATTGTGCGCCAGCCAAGAGGTGCTTCACGATGCTGGCCACCGTCGAAGACTCCCTGGACCTCTCGAATATTTAGATGAAAGCCTTAGTTATTTTGTTGTTTTGAGCTGATGTTGAGCGCTTATGCGTTTGCGATTACGGCTGAAACTTCCTCCCACTCCCTCATCAGCGACTCCAAATCGGCTCTGCGAGCGGCAAGCAAATCCGTCAGTCGCGAAGTCTCTTCGACGCTGACGAAGCTCTGGAGGGACTGCTCGCATTCGGCAATGCCGGTTTCGAGTTTGGCAATCTCTTGTTCAATTTCTCCGACCCGCTCTCGCAACTGTCGGAGCTTGATCGGATTCACACGCTTCTGCCGGCTCTCGGGTTCTACTCCTTGAGAACCGTTGATTGCAGAACCCGAGGCTGCCGAGCCGATTGAGGCCATGCTTTCTGCCCCGTTTGTCGCTGTCTGCAGCATGGCCGAGCCACCCTGCTTGCGCCATAGGTAATCTTCGTAGTTTCCGGGAAAGACTTCAACCTTACCGTCGCCGACCTCAAAAACGCGAGTCGCCAGCTTGTCGATGAAGTAGCGGTCATGTGAGACGAAGACGACAGTACCGCTGAAGTCCTGCAGCGCATTCAGCAGAACGTCCTTGGCGCGAAGATCGAGGTGGTTGGTGGGCTCATCCAGCAGCAAGAAGTTCGATGGATGGAGCAGCATGCGCGCCAGCGCGTAACGGTTGCGCTCGCCGCCGGAGAGCACTCCCAAAGGTTTGAAGACATCGTCGTCGGAGAAAAGGAAGCATCCCAGCAGGTTGCGCAGTTCCGTCATGGTCGAATGGGGAGCGACTTGTTCGATATCGTCGAGCATGCGCCGCTCGGGATCGAGCACTTTGTACTGATCCTGCGCAAAGTAATCCGGCTGCGCGTTGTGACCGAGCACATACTCGCCTGCGGTGAGCGGCTCGCTGCCGTCGAGCATGCGGATCAGCGTCGATTTTCCCGCCCCATTCACGCCCACCAGCGCAACCCGGTCGCCGCGTTCGATCACAAAATTCACGTCGCGAAAGACTTCTTTGCTGCCATAGCTTTTGGCGACACCCTTGAACTCCGCCACCATCCTCCCACTCGGCTTGGGCTGCGGAAAGCGGAAGTGAATTGTCTTCTCTTCCGGTGGAATTTCGATGCGCTCCATGCGCTCGAGCTCTTTGACCCGGCTCTGCACCTGCTTGGCCTTGGTGGCCTGGTAGCGGAAGCGGTTGATGAAGGCCTCAAGCTGCTCGATCTTCTCGCGCTGATTTCGATACGCAGATTCGAGCTGGGTTTTGCGCTCCTCACGCTGCGCCAGATATTTCTCGTAGTTCCCACTATAGAACTGCACGCGCTTGTTCCAGATCTCGACCGTTTTCCTTACTGTGACGTCGAGAAAATAGCGGTCGTGGGAGATGAGCACAAAAGCGTTGGGATAATTCCCGAGATAGTCCTCCAGCCAATTCCTGGTTTCCAGATCGAGATGGTTGGTCGGTTCGTCCAGCAGCAGCAGATTGGGCTTTTGCAGCAGGAGTTTGCCTAGGGCAATTCGCATCTGCCATCCCCCGGAAAACTCCTCGGTAGCGCGATTCCAGTCTTCTTTGCGGAACCCCAGGCCCGCAAGCACGGTTCCCACCTGCGCTTCGAGAGCATAGCCATCGTGCGCGCGAAACTGCGATTCAAGCGTATGGAAGCGATCCGCTACTCGCCCGTATTCGACGCCGGCGTGATCGAGTTCCGACATCTGAACGGTGAGCTGTTCCAGCTCTTGCTCCATGGCCTGCAGCTCGGCAAAGACCGACATGCATTCGGCGAATACTGTCCGCCCACTGAGCGAAAGCCCATCTTGCGGCAGATATCCGGCAGTGATTCCCTTGGTTCTGACGATGGAGCCGTAATCGAGCGTCTCGATACCGGCCAGTATCTTGAGCAGCGTCGATTTGCCTGTGCCATTAGCGCCGACAACGCCGACTCGGTCGTTGGGCGTAATGAGCCAATTGAGGTCTTCAAAGAGAAGCTTATGGCCGAACCGTTTGCCGGCACCGGAGAGCTGAATCATGGGTCTGCATCAATTTTCGCAGATACCGGACGAGGCGAACACGAAGGGCACGAAGGCAGCGGAGAGAGGTCACAGAAGAAGGAGGATCAGTCCATTTTTTTGCCTGTCACCAAGGTTATAATCCACGCCAACAAGGCCCAAAACCCGGGCAGAGCAGTTAAAAACATCGAGAAGAAGAACCCAGTCTCGAAAAGTTTGCGCCGGGGGTCGGCTCTATATGCGGCTATGTCCAGCAGCCATCCGGTTGTGTAACAAACATTCGCCGAAAAGGCCCAGAGGAAAGGGCCGAAGATCATCCCGAGGGGTTCCTCGAAATCCACGCCTGGTTTCACAGCTAATGAACCGAAAATTAGAATCGAAAACCAGCTTGCAATTCCTACGATTCCGACGACAAAGTTGTAGGCGAAACGACGCGACTCCCACCAGAAAACGATTTCTGGACGCGTAAAACGGCCGCTATGTGGCTCGCTCGGCCGGTCTTTGCCTAATCGGCGCAACGCAGCGGGCAATGACTTTAGACGAATCATCCTCTTCAGACAAGCTGAAAGTTATACCTGATCCGCTTCGGTTATAAGGCTCCGGCGCCGCAGCATCGCCAATACGTAGAAGGTGCCAGCGGCTGAAGTCAGGTGCTTCAGGGTGTGTCCACTCAAGATATGGCCGGCAGAGAAAATTGCGTGGTCGAAGAACTCGAACGCCTTCGCGGCTGCGTAGAAGCCTGCCAGGATCAGCAGGTACTTACCGCCGGTATAGCGGCTGGAGAAAAACAAAACCATAAAAGGAACGGCAAGTGTGGGAAAGAACTGCACTACTGCGTACAGGCGCACGTCACCCGCACCGTGCATCGCGGTCCAGTGCCAAAACAGAACGCTTCCGACGCCGACAATCACAAGCGGGAGCAACAACCCAGTACCAATCTTGACATCAACCCGCTCGGCGATGACTGCCGCAAGGATAGCCATGAATCCGATGCTCATCGGGAGCCGATCCCAAACGAGGGTTTCGTTATCGGGATGGAGATGGTAGTAAGACGAGCCGGCAAAGGTCAGAGCCATTGCGGCAAAGAAGAACAGATAGGGCCATCGTTCCGAGCGGAATTCAAAGCTTCGTGCTCCCCTTTCGCTGCTCAGGAATACGATGCCTAAAATGCCACAGACTGCAAACGGCAGGTTCGATGCGACATCCCAAAAGTTGGGTACGCCGAAGAAGGTTCGCCGATCGGCGAAATTGTGGTATTCCGGCTTCAGGTCAATCGGCGGGACAAAGACAAACGCGATGCCAGTGAGAAGCACAACTCCAGTTAGGATTCCGAGCTTGCGACGAGTATCAACGATCATCTCGTGACCTCTTATTTGCCTTCGTGCCCTTCGTGTTCTCCTCGTCTCGGTCCCCGCACGCCCGCGGGATTCTCATGCGTGCGTTCGCGGATGTTGGCCTTTAGCGCGCTGCCGATGTGTACCGCGGATTCTCCGTACTTATCGCGCAGCCGGTCGGCCGCAGAGAGCGCGTGTTTCCACCGCTCCGAGCCATCGAAATCAAAAGCGATCGAGTTGCTTTGCGCGTCGAATCCGGAGACGTGTACGCCGAGCAAGCGAACGGTGGCTCCAGGTCTCCAGTTGCCGTGAAACAGCGCGCGGATTTGCGTGAGGATCGTATGATCGCTCGCCGTAGGCTCGGCGAGTGAGTGCGCACGCGTGATGGTATGAAAATCGGAATAGCGGAGCTTGAGTTGGATGGTGCGAGCTTCGAAATTCTGCTCGCGCAGCCTGCGTCCAACCATTTCCGTAAGGCGCGCCAGAGTGGTTTCGAGCACCTGGACATCGGCTGTGTCTTCGTTGAAGGTGTGCTCGTGGCTGATTGACTTGGCAGCGCTCTCGCCGATTTCCTCGTCGAACCATCCACCAGCGTCCTCGCCGCGCGCCTTGCCTGCCATCGCTGTGCCGTACGCGCCGAAGTGACGCTCAAGATCCTGACGAGCTTCCAGATCCGCAAAAGTGCGTATGCCGAGTTCATGCAATCGTGCTTCAGTGACCTTTCCGATGCCGGGCATCTTGCGGACAGGCATGCCGGCAAACATCCGCGCCTCGTGTCCGGCGTTGACGAGAAACACTCCGTTTGGCTTCGCAAGGTCAGAAGCTATCTTTGCCACGACACGGGCTGAGCCGACGCCGATGGAGCAATTCAGGTTCAGTTCGCGGCCGATCGCGTCATGCAGATCGTGAGCCGCCTTAAGCGGCGGACCCAGCAGACGACCGGTTCCGGTCATGTCGAGATAGGCCTCGTCCACCGAGGCCATCTCAACCTTGGGAGAAAAACGGCAAAGGATGTCGTGCACTTTGCGTGAATACTCGCGGTAAAGCTCGGGATGTCCGTCTAGGTAGATGCCGTCCGGACAGAGCTTCGCCGCAGTGCGCAGCGGCATGGCGGAATGCACTCCGAATTTTCGAGCGGCATACGAGGCAGCCGCCACTACGCCACGCTGATCCTTAGGACCGCCCACAATCACTGGCTTGCCCTTAAGCGTTGGATCCAGCAACTCTTCCACTGAGACGAAGAAGGCATCCATATCGAGGTGGAAGATGAGACGGTCGGAGAGCACAGGGATATTGAAGCATAAGTCGTATCGGCTGATCGGGCCATCGGGCGAAGTAAGCACTGGGGTATCAGCGCTCGGCCGCTAGCGTTTGCGAGAATGAGTGGCTGAGCCAAAAGCCCACATCCCAGAACTTGGCCACTAACTTCACCCGATCACCCGATGACCCGATTGTTCTCGAAGCTTCCCTGCCACCCCCGACATCCAATCATCCGAAACTTATTTGCCGTAATGGGTTTAGGATGTCCGGTACGAGATTTGGCCGGCTCCCGTTTGATTCCAAGCCGATTCCGATGTCCCCCGAAGAGCTGAAACTCGAAGCGCAGCATCACAGCCGGCTGGATCGCATTCGCTCGTTTGAGCAGACGTTGGAAAGCGCGACTAAGACGATGCTTTTCAGCGAGATCGCTAAGTTAGCGGTCGATTCTTTCCGCTCCAGCAAAGTCCGTTTCGCACTGACGGCTCTGGGCATGGTGATTGGCACTGCGTCGCTGATTCTGGTCGTCACCATTGGGCTTACGGGAAAACAGTACATCCTCGGCCAGATTCAGGCGATCGGCGCCAACATGATCTACGCCTACTACGAGGGCGGAAGCAACTCCTCATTTAGCACCACGCAAAGAGACGAGCTTACGGAAAACGATGTGCGCGTGGTGCGTGAAGAAGTGCCGGACATCATCGCCGCCTCGCCCATGGTGGAATTGCACGACCGCATCTCAGTGGGAGAAGGGAAGCAGCGCGACCTGCTGGTTCTGGGGGTTTCCTCGGAATACAAGACAGTCCGCAACCTGCTGATAATTTCCGGCAGGTTCTTCGACGACGAAGAATCGATGACCCGCACCAAGGTTGCGGTAATCACGCCCGCGCTGGCCCACCAGATCTACGGCAGCAACGATGCGGCGGTGGGACAGATCATCAAGATCAGCAATTTGCCTTTCACCATCATTGGCACCTTCAAGGAACGGGTGGAGACGTTCGGACAGACTGAAATCGCCGACGACACGATTCTGATTCCTTACACCGTCGCCAAATACTTCACGGGCACAGATGCGGTGAAGCAGATATTTTTCTCTATGGGCGACGCCAGCGAGGTGGAGAAGGCCACGGACGAGATTCACAAAGTGATCCAATCGCGCCATCGGCCGCAGTCGGTGTATCACGTGGAGAACCTGACGCAATTGCTCACCGTGGCGGCACAGATCGCAAACGCTTTGACTGTGGTTCTTCTGCTGATTGCCACCGTGACGCTGGTGGTGAGCGGCGTGGGAATTATGAATATTATGCTGGCAAACGTACGTGCCCGCATACGTGAAATCGGCATTCGTAAAGCCGTGGGAGCTACGCGCCAGGAGATCCGGCTTCAGTTTCTTACTGAGGCGGTGTTCATGTCTCTTGCAGGGGGCCTTCTGGGTACGTTGATTGGGCTTGCCGTTCCCTTTTCGGTCCGCTATTTCACCGAATATCGTATTCCTATTTCAGGAATTTCGGCGATTATCGCCATTCTCGTGGCGTCCGGCGTGGGCATCATCTTCGGCACAGTGCCGGCGACTCGCGCCGCGCAGATGGATACCGTGGAGGCCCTGCGCTACGAGTAGCGCATCATGCCTGCTTCTTGGCCTGGGCCGCGCAGATATGCTTAAACGACCGCAGGAGGCGATCTTCGACGGCCTCTCCTTGTTCGCGCAACCGCAGCTTTCCTAATAGACCCTGATTGCGCTTGAACAATAGAACCTCGGACCCATTTGCCCGCGATTCATACAGAGCCACTACCTCTGAATTCAATTTCAGAACTGCAAACATTAGCCGCCTCCAGATCATAGTTTTCGTTAATTCCTACGCGCTCAAGCTGCAAACCAGCATGGGCCTCGGCTTCAAATTGCGGTAATTGGTGCTTTCGGCGGCGGCCTGACTTTCCAGTTGAAGGCTGTTCCGGCACTCGTGCAGAGTTGCCATCGCCTGCCACAGTTCCGTCGTTCGCCGCATCCTTTTGCGCGGTCTGCCTGCGATGCGCGAGCAAAAGATGTATTCCGACGCATGCTGTAATGTGCGAATTGCCTGAGCGTTGCTCATTTTCTGTCTCCGTTTACCCCGGTCGATCTAGTCGGATACTACGGTCAGAGTCTTCAGGACTTCCGTCTTCCCGATGCCGTTCTGATCGGTGATCGTTAGCTTTTGAGTCGAGTAGTTGCCGTTCTGCCCGTTATTCGGGGAGAGGTTAAAGCTGATGGGGGTTTGGGAGGGCTGCAATGTTGTTTGCCGGGCCTGCTGCGCGGCGACCACGATAGGCATAACCATTACCTGAATCTGGAGCCTTGCGATAGCGCTGTGCCTTTGCTCGGCATGGAGCCTGGCCGGACTGAAGGCGGCCAGCAGAAGTAGCATCACCAGTAGTCGCTTGCCATTTCCGGTCCCGAGTTTGAAACCTTTGCCCATGTTCTTCGGTATTGGATAAAGCAGCCTTCGTGCCACTACGAAAAGCTAATAGAATCAAAGGCTTACCTGTGTGAACGTGACTAATGGGTGTTGTCTTTCCGGACGAGTGTTCGATAGTTGGACAGTGATGAACGGACTGTTACCGTTCGTGTACCCTTGCGAATCGGGGACATTGGGAGGCAGAAGCCATGCATCGATACGTCCTACTGTGTCTGTTCGGGTTTGCGATTGCGGCCCAGTGCCAACAGCCAAGCCAGACCTACACGCTTAAGGCGACGCCCAAAACTGTGGCCTGGGGCTACTACGATGCGGCGGCGGAACCGATTCTGCACATCAAGTCCGGCGATATCGTAGTTTTTGACACGCTCATAACGAACAGTCCGACCGGACTGGAGAAGGCTGGGCTGCCTGCCGATCAGGTTCAACAAAACCTGCGCGATATCTACAAAGAGATCACTACCCACGGCCCGGGCGGCCACATTCTCAATGGACCTGTGTACGTCGATGGCGCAGAGGCGGGAGACACGCTCGAAATCCATATCCAGAAGATCGATCTCGCTATCCCATACGCCTACAACGGGTTCCGTTTTGGGGCTGGGTTCCTGACCCAGGATTTCACCTACTCCCGCACCAAGATCATTGCCCTTGATCGCGAGCGCATGGTGGCCAATTTCGCTCCCGGCATTCAAATTCCGCTGCATCCGTTCTTTGGCAGCATGGGAGTGGCACCGCCTGAGTCGTATGGACGCATCAGCAGCGCTCCGCCGGGAGTCCATGGCGGCAACATGGATAACAAGGAGCTGGTGGCGGGGACGACGCTCTATTTGCCGGTGCATGTGCCCGGAGCGCTGTTCGAGATTGGCGACGGACACGCCGGACAAGGCAACGGCGAAGTCGATATCACGGCGATGGAGACCTCGTTGACTGGCACGCTTCAATTCATCGTAAGGAAAGATTTGAAGGCCAAATATCCACGCGCCGAGACGCCGACGCACTACATCAGCATGGGCTTTGATGACGATCTCAGCGAAGCTACCCGCATCGCAGTGCGGGAGATGATCAACTTTCTGGTAAACGACAAGCACCTGAGCCGCGATGACGCGTATATGCTCACCAGCGTTGCCGGCGATGTGGACATCACCGAACTCGTGGACGGCAACAAGGGCGTTCACGTGATGATGCCCAAAGCGATCTTTGCTAAGCCATAATCTCTCTAAATCAGGTGCCAATATCGAGCGGGAGATTGCCTTGTATTCTGCCTAGGGTGGTTTCGGCATTTGGTGTATCCGACAAGATTGTGCTTCAAGAGGGTTGAGCAGGCCGTTCTGGGCCTGCGGTTATGGGCGCACCAATGAAGGAACCGCCATAATGAACGTGCAGGTGCGTCGTTCGCCGCTACACTGGCTGTCATGCCCGCGCTGGTTCTGACGTTCGCCCAGCAACGCCGGCCCACTGGCCCCGCGCAGGTGGAGGACATCCAGATGAAAGTTGTGGCAATTATCTTTTTGGGAATGTCGGCTCTGGCATGCAGCAGCAAACCGGCCGAGCCAGCGAAAGCAAAGAGCAAGCCCGCCGCTTACTCCACCGATGCCGTAAGCCAAGAGCTTCAAAACGGCGGAGTACAGCTCAAAGCCTCACGTGAGCAGGTGCAGGCTTTCTTCCGCACGCATCCGAGTTATCACATATGTCAGGATGCTGATGAACGTCTGGTCGCCGTCCTGCGCAAAGCGCCCGGCCAACCTTTGCCTGACGATCAATACGTCGTGGTGGGTTACCGTACCGGGAAAGTGGCCTCGCTTGACATCGGCCCGCCTCAGCTTTCCTCAGAGAATGTCGCCGGCTCTTGCCAGTGAGATGGAGCTTAGAGCGGCTTCAAAATAGCTTCCGGTTTTATTTGGTTGGCGCGCGGGAAAATCGCTGATGCTCACACGCCCTTGGTCATCGGCTCCCAGATAAACTTATGAACCTGGAGTCCCAGGCGCACGTTCAGACCATCGGCCAGAATCCATTCCACTAGTTCCTTAGGATTGAGCAAGCAATTGCGTGTATCGCGTTCCGGTGTTGGATCCTTGCGGAACGCAGGCGAGAAAA
>Ga0307475_10001942_pt1 | contig 12316 bp, 11 predicted proteins | sample atmos_gasesECM1C_FD_203317 | JGI IMG/M metagenome (GOLD analysis project Ga0307475, IMG submission 203317) | Hardwood forest soil microbial communities from Morgan-Monroe State Forest, Indiana, United States - atmos_gasesECM1C_515 | ecosystem: Environmental > Terrestrial > Soil > Temperate... | reverse complement strand
CAGGAGCAGCGGCGGCACCGGCAGGCGCAGCAGCGGCAACGGCCACCGGAGCGGCGGCGGAAACGCCCCACTTATCTTCCAGGAGCTTGGCGAGGTCCGCGGCTTCCAGAACGGTCAGCGACGACAGGTCTTCAACGAGCTTTTCGATCTTCGACATTTCTAAGTTCCTTCAGTTTGGTTCAGGTTTGGATGTTTACGTTGCTTAGCAGCCGCTCTTCACGCCGCGTCCTTCTTGGAATAAGCGCCGATGACGCGGGCAAGCTGACCGGCAGGGGCCTGGATGACCCCGGCGATCTTGGTCGCGGGCGCCACAAGCAGACCCACGATCTTGCCACGCAACTCATCGAGCGACGGCAAGGTGGCAAGCGCCTTCACGCCTGCGGCATCCAGCGCCGTCGACCCGACCGCACCGCCCAGGATCACGAGCTTTTCGTTGTCCTTGGCGTAGGCAGCGGCAACCTTCGAGGCGGCGACCGGGTCAGCGCTGACAGCGATGCCCGTAGGTCCCTTGAACAGATGCGCGATGCCTTCGATCGGCGTTCCTTTCAGAGCGCGTACCGCCAGACGGTTCTTGGCGACACGAAACGATGCCCCGTTCGCGCGGCAGCGCGAGCGGAGATCGGCCATGTCGGAGACCGTCATGCCGGAATAGTGGGCGACCACCACGGAGCCGGCTTTCGCAAAGACACCGTTCAGGTCTTCGACGACTTCCGCCTTTTTGGCTTTTTCCACTTTGCTCTCCTAACGTCGGCCCGCGTGGCGATCCACGTGCCAACCCTGTTGCTCATCTCTGCCCCAGGGTCCAAACCCGAACCGGCGGAAATCTCCGCAAATCCGGTTTCATTCCCTGTCTATGCTGGAGAATTTTAAGCTCCCTCGCCAAAGGCATCGGAGCTCCAGCAGTCTCGGACAGTCCCGGCGATCGCCCGCCGGAATTTAATTATGCAGGCTTGGGGCCGCTTCCGCTTCGCGGAGGCCCTCCACCTACAGATTCCAATTACATTCCGTCACCCTGTTGACCTGGCTATTCACCAGTCCGCTTGTGGTAACGGCACTTCGATTACGCAGCACCGCCCATTCCCACGGAAGCCAGCGAGATCTTCACGCCCGGTCCCATGGTCGAGGAGATGGAAATCTTCTTCATATAGTTGCCCTTGGCGCCCGACGGCTTGGCTTTGATCACCGCGCCGATGAACGCCTTCACATTGGCGGCTATGGCGTCTTCGCTGAAGCTCGCCTTGCCGATGCCGGCCTGCACGATGCCCGCCTTTTCGACGCGGAATTCCACCGCGCCGCCCTTGGCATCCTTCACGGCCTGGGTCACGTCCATCGTGACGGTTCCGACCTTGGGATTGGGCATCAGGTTGCGCGGGCCCAGAACCTTGCCGAGACGGCCGACGATACCCATCATATCCGGAGTGGCGATACAGCGGTCGAAATCGATCTTACCCGCCTGCACTTCGGCCGCCAGATCCTCGGCGCCCACCAGATCGGCACCGGCCTTCTTGGCTTCTTCCGCCTTGGCACCCTTGGCGAACACCGCCACGCGCAGTTTGCGGCCCGTGCCCGACGGCAGCGAAACCACGCCGCGCACCATCTGGTCGGCATGCTTGGGATCGACGCCCAGGTTCATCGACAGTTCGATCGTCTCGTCGAACTTGGCGATTGCGCGCGCCTTCACGAGCTTTACGGCCTCTTCCACCGTGTAGCTCTTGCTGCGGTCCAGGCCTTCCGTGATCTTCTTGTAACGCTTTGCGATTGCCATGGTCCTAGTCCCTCACCGTGATGCCCATCGAACGCGCCGAGCCTTCAATCAGGCGCATCGCATTTTCGATGTCATTGGCGTTGAGATCCTTCATCTTGGCCTGGGCGATCTCGCGCACCTGTGCGCGGGTGACGCTACCGGCAATTGAAATGCCCGGCGCCTTGGAACCGGAAGACAGCTTGGCGGCCTTCTTGAGAAAGTACGACGCAGGCGCCGTCTTCATCTCGAAGGTGAAGCTCTTGTCCGAGAACACGGTGATGGTCACCGGGATCGGCATGCCCTTTTCCTGGTCCTGGGTCTTGGCGTTGAACGCCTTGCAGAACTCCATGATGTTGAGGCCGCGCTGACCCAGAGCCGGGCCGATGGGCGGCGACGGATTGGCAGAGCCGGCGGGCACCTGCAGTTTGACGTAGCCTACGACTTTCTTTGCCATCTCTCGCCGCCTCCTTCTTGCGGCTTAGCGGTTCAAACGGGCGCAACGCCCTCCCGCATTTGCACAACTCGGGCGTTCGCTTCGCTGCCCTCGCCGTGTAGATTCCAATTACAATCCAATTACGTCTGTACTCATTCGTCCAAACACGGCCCTGGACCGGCCAACTACATTTTCTCTACCTGCGTGTATTCGAGCTCCACAGGCGTGGCACGACCGAAGATCGAAACCGCGACCTTCACGCGGCTGCGGTCCTCGTCCACTTCTTCGACCACGCCCGTGAAGGACGTGAACGGACCGTCTGCCACCCGCACCTGTTCGCCGATCTCGAAAGTGATGGTGGACTTGGGATGTTCCGCGCCCTCGTGCACCTGATTGAGGATACGGTCCACCTCGCCCTGGCGCAGCGGCATCGGCTTGTTGTTCTGTCCCAGAAAGCCCGTCACCTTGGCGACGTTCTTGACCAGGTGATAGACCTCGTCGGTCAGCTTGGCGTTCAGCAGCACATAGCCCGGCAAGAATTTGTGCTCGGCCTTGACCTTCTGGCCCCGACGCACTTCCAGCACTTCTTCGGTTGGCACCACCACATCGGCGACGAATTCCTCAAGGTCCTGCAGCTTTGCCTGGCGCAGGATCTCTTCCTTCACCTTCTTCTCAAAGTTGGAATAGGTGTGGACGATGTACCATTTGGCATCGGCCACGGTGCGGATTCCGGCTTCGCTCATCAGTACAGCCTCCGGGCGCCAATCAAGAGATACTCGCCATATTGCAGGACAAGATCGACCATGAAGAAGAAAACCATGGTCAGTCCAACCATGATGAAGACCATCATGGTCGTGAGCCAGGTTTCCTTCCATGTCGGCCAGGTGACCTTGCTCAGCTCCCGGCGCACTTCCTGGAGGAACTGCATCGGCGAGACGCGGCGGTGGGGCACGGGCGCTTCTGCGTCCCCGTCCACTTCCGTCTTTTTCGTCACTTCGGCCATTTCAACTCTTCAACTCTTCAAACTTGGCAGGGGCGGAGGGACTCGAACCCCCGGCCCTCGGTTTTGGAGACCGATGCTCTACCAGCTGAGCTACACCCCTAGGTCCAAAAACAACGCCGCCGTTCTGGTAACGACGCCGGCGCCGCCCGGCAAAAATCCTACTTCAGGATTTTCGCCACAACGCCGGCTCCAACAGTGCGGCCGCCTTCGCGGATGGCGAAGCGCAGCTTTTCTTCCATCGCGATCGGAACGATCAGCTCAACCTCGACCGACACATTGTCGCCCGGCATCACCATCTCCGTGCCCGCCGGCAGTTTGACGATGCCCGTCACGTCGGTGGTGCGGAAATAGAACTGCGGACGATAGTTGGCGAAGAACGGCGTGTGACGGCCGCCCTCTTCCTTGGTCAGGATGTAGGCTTCCGCCACGAACTGGGTATGCGGCGTCACCGAACCCGGCTTGGCCAGAACCTGGCCGCGCTCAACCCCATCGCGCTCGATGCCGCGCAGCAAGGCCCCGATATTGTCGCCCGCCTGACCCTGGTCCAAGAGCTTGCGGAACATCTCAACGCCCGTGACCGTGGTCTTGGAGGTCGGACGGATGCCGATGATCTCAACTTCCTCGCCCACCTTCACGATGCCGCGTTCCACCCGGCCCGTCACCACCGTGCCGCGGCCCGAGATCGAGAACACGTCTTCGATCGGCATCAGGAAGGGCTGGTCGATCGGGCGGTCCGGCTGCGGGATGTAGTCGTCAACCTTGGCCATCAGCTCCAGGATCGCGTCATGGCCGAGCTTGGGCTCCTTGTTCTCCAGCGCCATCAGCGCCGAGCCGCGCACAATCGGAATGTCGTCGCCCGGGAACTGGTAGCTCGACAGAAGCTCGCGCACTTCCATCTCTACCAGGTCCAGAAGCTCCGGATCGTCGACCATGTCGCACTTGTTCATGAACACCACCAGCGCCGGAACGCCAACCTGGCGGGCCAACAGGATGTGCTCGCGGGTCTGCGGCATGGGGCCGTCAGAGGCCGAAACCACCAGGATCGCGCCGTCCATCTGGGCCGCGCCAGTGATCATGTTCTTCACATAGTCGGCATGGCCGGGGCAGTCCACATGCGCATAGTGGCGCTTCTTGGTCTCATACTCCACATGCGCCGTCGAAATCGTGATGCCGCGCGCCTTCTCTTCCGGCGCCTTGTCGATCTGGTCATAGGCCGTGAACGTCGCCCCGCCCGTCTCCGCCAAAACCTTCGTGATCGCGGCCGTCAACGACGTCTTGCCATGATCAACATGGCCAATCGTCCCAATATTGCAGTGCGGCTTCGTACGCTCAAACTTTGCTTTCGCCATTGTTCTTCTCCGTAAATCCTTTGCTTAGGCGTACTTCGCCTTGACTTCGTCCGCGATCGCCTGCGGCACCTGTTCATAGTGATCGAACTGCATGGAATACTGCGCGCGCCCCTGGGACATGGAGCGCAGCGTGTTGATGTAGCCGAACATATTGGCAAGCGGCACCATCGCGGTGACCACCTGCGCGTTGCCTCGGCTGTCGGTGCCCTGCACCTGGCCGCGGCGGCTGTTCAGGTCGCCGATCACGCCACCCAGGAAGTCTTCGGGCGTCACGACTTCGACCTTCATTATCGGCTCCAGCAGCTTGACGGCGCCCTTGCTCGCCAGCTCGCGGAACGAGGCGCGCGCAGCAATGTCGAAGGTGAGCGCATTGGAGTCGACTTCGTGGTAGGCGCCGTCCACAAGGGTGGCCTTGAAATCGATCACCGGGAAACCGGCGAGAAGACCGGATTCCTTCTGGGCCTTGAGACCCTTTTCAACCGCCGGAATGAATTCCTTCGGTACGGAGCCGCCAACGACTTCATTCTCGAACACAAAGCCCGAACCTGGCGGCAGCGGTTCATATTCGATCTTCACCCGCGCGAACTGACCCGAACCGCCGGTCTGCTTCTTGTGGGTGTAGTCGATGTTAACCGGCTTGGAGAGCGTTTCGCGATAGGCAACCTGCGGAGCCCCGACATTGGCGTCCACCTTGTAAGTGCGCTTCAGGATATCGACTTTGATCTCCAGATGCAGTTCGCCCATGCCCTTGAGGATGGTCTGACCGCTTTCCTGGTCGGTGGAGACCCGGAATGACGGATCTTCCTGTGCCAGGCGCACCAGCGCCATGCCCATCTTTTCCTGATCGGCCTTGGTCTTTGGCTCGATCGCAACTTCGATGACCGGATCGGGGAATTCCATGCGTTCCAGGATCACAGGATGGTTGGGATCGCACAGCGTCTCGCCGGTGGTGGTGAGCTTCAGGCCTGCCAACGCCACGATGTCGCCGGCATTGGCTTCCTTCACGTCTTCCCGCGAATTCGCGTGCATCAGCAGCATGCGGCCGACACGCTCGGTCTTGTCCTTCACCGAATTAAGTGCGCCGGTACCGGAGGTGATGGTGCCGGAATAGACGCGCACAAAAGTGATGGAGCCGACAAAGGGGTCGTCCATAATCTTGAAGGCGAGCCCCGCGAAAGGCGCCTTGTCATCGGCGGGGCGTTCGATTTCATGGCCCTTGAGGTCGGTACCCTTGACGGGCGGAATGTCCAGCGGCGACGGCAGATAGGCGACCACCGCGTCAAGCAGCGGCTGCACACCCTTGTTCTTGAAGGCGGAGCCACACATGATCGGCACGAACTTGAAGCCCATGGCGCCCTTGCGGATCAGCTTCTGCAGCTCCTCGTGCGACGGCTCCTTGCCGTGCTCGAGATAGGCTTCCATTGCGGCATCGTCTTCCTCGACCGCCATTTCCACCAGCGCGGCATGCAGCTCAGCGGCCTTGTCGGAATACTCAGCGGGGATTTCGACTTCGTCGAACTTCGCGCCCAGTTGCTCGTCATGCCAGATCAGAGCCTTCATCTTGACGATGTCGATGATGCCCTTGAACTCGGATTCGGTGCCGACCGGCCAGGTGATCACCATGGGCCTGGTGCCCAGGCGGTCGATCATCATGTCTATGCAACGCTGAAAGTCCGCGCCGGTACGGTCCATCTTGTTGACGAAGCAGATGCGCGGCACATGATACTTGTCGGCCTGGCGCCACACGGTTTCCGACTGGGGCTCGACGCCGGCAACGGCGTCAAACACCGCGACCGCGCCGTCCAGCACGCGCATGGAACGCTCCACCTCGATGGTGAAGTCGACATGGCCGGGAGTGTCGATGATGTTGATCCGGTGCTCTTTCCAGAAGCAGGTCGTGGCGGCAGACGTGATGGTGATGCCGCGTTCCTGTTCCTGTTCCATGAAGTCCATGGTCGCGGCGCCGTCATGGACTTCGCCGATCTTGTGAGACTTGCCGGTGTAATAAAGGATACGCTCGGTTGTCGTCGTCTTGCCGGCGTCGATATGCGCGGCAATCCCGATATTCCGGTACCGATTAAGGGGCGTCGTGCGTGCCATGGTTGGGTGTCCGGATTACCAGCGATAGTGCGAGAAGGCGCGGTTGGCGTCGGCCATCTTGTGGGTGTCTTCGCGCTTCTTGACGGCGGAGCCGCGATTGTTGGCGGCATCCATGAGTTCGCCTGACAAACGGCCCTGCATCGTGGGTTCGTTGCGGCCACGCGCGGCCGTGATCAGCCAGCGGATGGCAAGCGCGCGGCTGCGGTCGGTGCGCACTTCGACCGGCACCTGATAGGTGGCGCCGCCGACGCGGCGGGAGCGCACTTCCAGTGCCGGCGAGACATTGCGCAGCGCTTCATGGAAAACAGCCAGCGGATCCTGCTTGGTCTTGGCGGCGATCGTATCGAACGCGCCGTAGAGGATGCTTTCGGCAGCCGACTTCTTGCCATCATACATCAGGGAGTTCATGAACTTGGCGAGGACGAGATCGCCAAACTTGGCGTCCGGGGTGATCTCGCGGCGTTCTGCGCGGTGGCGGCGGGACATCTAACTCTCCTTACTTCGGACGCTTGGCGCCATAGAGCGAGCGGCGCTTCTTGCGGTCCTTCACGCCCTGCGTGTCCAGCACGCCGCGGATAATGTGGTAGCGCACGCCCGGAAGGTCCTTCACGCGGCCACCGCGGATCAGGACAACGCTGTGCTCTTGCAGGTTATGGCCTTCGCCGGGAATATAAGTCAGGGCTTCGAAGCCGTTGGTCAGTCGCACCTTGGCGACTTTGCGCAGCGCAGAGTTCGGCTTTTTCGGCGTCGTGGTGTAGACGCGCGTGCAGACCGCGCGCTTCTGGGGGCACTGCTGCAGGGCCGGAACCTTGTTGCGCTTCGGCTTGGCGCCCCGCGGCTTGCGAATGAGCTGATTGACTGTCGGCATTCCCACTTCCCTTTTGCCTCTCGCGGACGCGCGAGGCTGAACGAAAACCAAAAACCGGACGCGGGAAGCACTCTCCCCGGTCCGAACTTGCGGAGGACTGAGGCAGAAACCCCTGCCTGAGTCGCGCGTCTTGAGCTCTTAAACTGGCTTCCCAGCAGCGTTTTTGCGGAATTTCCCGCAGACAGCCTGCCCTAGAAGGTGGCGGCTTATACCCATAGGGGTCCGGGGGGTCAAGCAGCGAAAGCCCGGCTTTTTCGGCCTTTTGGCCGGCCGGTCGATGTGACACATGTTTCCAGTGGAAATATATTCGAATCCAAGGCGAATTCGTCAGCCAAAAAGGTCCAGCCGGGTACCGCAGACCCGCGCCTCGTGCTCCAGCAGTTTGCGCTTGAGCGGCAGGCCGCCACCATAGCCAGTGAGGCTGCCATCCGCCCCGATCACCCGGTGGCAGGGCACGACCAGGGCAATCGGGTTGGCGCCATTGGCGGCCCCGACCGCACGAGCCGCCTTGGGGGCACCGATCCTCTTGGCCACGGCGCCATAGCTGGTGGTGGTGCCAAAGGGGATCTCCAACAGCGCCGCCCAGACCTTCTTGTCGAATTCCGGCCCGTCGGCCAGCAGCTCGAATTCGAACTCCCGCCGCTTGCCTTTCGCATATTGGTTCACCTGGCGCTGTACCTCGGCCAGCTTGCGAGGATTGTTTTCGGCCTCGCGGTCAACCCTGGCGGCACCTGTGGCGCGCAGATTGAAGCGGAGCAGCCTGCCCTCTTCATCCACCCAGGCCGCGAACTGCTGGAAGGGGGACTCGATCACGCTCCAATAGCGCCTGGTCATGCGGCCTCCTTGAGATAGGTCCATAGATGCATGGTTGCGATGCTGCGGTGGGGCGCGAACTGGCTCATCAGCCGCGCGGTTTCATCGGCATCCGGACGCTCGGGCAACCGGTGCAGCCGCTGCAAGGCCGTGGCCAGCGCACTGTCGCCCACTGGCGCCGCATCGGCAAAGCCGCCGCGCAACATCACATAGCGTGCCGTCCAGGTGCCGATGCCGCGCTGGCCGGTCAGCATTTTTTCTGCCGCAATCGCAGAGCCCTCGCTGAGGTTTTCAATGTCCAGCCGCCTTTCGGCCACGGCCTTTGCGGCGTCGATAAGATATTGCGCCTTGGACCGGGAATAACGTCTGGCCGCCAGCACCGACACGTCGATGTTGGCCACAGCGGCCGGCGTAGGAGGGGCCCGCATATCGCCCACCTTCTCGCCTGCCAGTTCCACGATCTCCCGGCGCAGGGATGAGGCGAATTTGACATTGATCTGCTGACCAATAATTCCCCAGCATAGTGCGTCGAAGCCGGTAGGAAGCAGCGGCAGGCGCAATCCCCGGCGCGGCGCGGTGAAGGCGGCATGGCGGGACTCGAACTGGCTGACATCGAGACTAAGACCCAGGACCCGCAAAGCCGCGCCATGCAGAAAGGCCATCGCATCGCCGCCCAGTTTAAGTGAAGCATGAACCTTCACCCAGGCCTGGCCGGATTCGATGCTGATTTCGATCACAGCGGGTCCGTCCGCGGTGTGCAGTGCCTTCCAGATGCGGTTGCCTTCGCTTTTCTCGCTCAGGCCCAGCGGATCGCGGGCGTGATAGGCCAACACTTCCTTGGGCCTGTAGCCCACGGGAAGCTGCAGCATGAAGACTTCCGCACCGTCCAGTGCGCGGTAGGCACCCGGTGTCATGCGCATCTGGTTGAGGAACTGGCGGTGAAAAACCGATTCCGATTCAAAGCCCGCGCCGAAGCCGATCTCAGCCACCTTGTCCCTGCCCGCAAGCAGTTCCCGCGCCGCACGCTTTACCCGCACGCGTCTCAGCCACGCCGCCGGCGCCAGATGGGCATGGTCGCGATAGAGGTCGCCCAGCTTGGTCAGGCTGACACCGGCCGCCCTTGCGAGCGATGACGCATCGGTGAACTCCTCGGGCCGCGCCGCAACCCGAGCGGCCAGGCCTTCGAACAGGGCCACATTTTCATCCTCGCCGCGATAATAGAGGTCAGGCCGGCAGCGCTTGCAGGCGCGCAAGCCCGCCGCTTTCGCCTCGGCTTCGGTAGTGAACAGCCGCACATTTTCAGGCTTTGGCGGCCGCGCCGCGCATGACGGCAGGCAGTAGATACCGGTCGTCATCACGCCGATGATGAATCGGCCGTTGAATTTGCCTTTGCGGGCTTGCGCGCGGTCCCAGGACATGGGTTGAGGTAGTTTCATGGGTGGATACTAGCTCGGCCCGATGTACCGCGCCTCCTGATTTACCCGTTGGATATAGGGTCCCCGTACCTGAAATCAATTTGCGCGAAGGCGGACTCAATTAGCGGGAGCGGTAGGCCGCATTCGCCAACGAAAAAGGGCCACCCTTTCAGGCGGCCCTGATTGCGTTGCGCCGCGAACAGCTTACTCGGCTGCAGGCTGCGGCGCTTCCAATGCCGCGATCGGCTGTTGCGCGGCCTGCTCTGCCTGGATTGCCTTGTCGCGTTCGGTGGCGATGTGGCGCAGGCGGGCGATGGCGCCGCCGGTGCCCGCCGGGATCAACCGGCCCACGATCACGTTCTCCTTCAGGCCCTCCAGCATATCGACCTTGCCATTGACCGCGGCGTCGGTGAGGACGCGTGTGGTTTCCTGGAAGGAGGCAGCAGAGAAGACAGAACGCGTCTGCAAGCTGGCCTTGGTGATACCGAGCAGGATGGCGCGGCCCTCGGCCGGCTTGTGGCCCATTTCCTCCGCCTTCTTGTTGGCGGCTTCCAGTTCCGAAGCATCCACATGCTCACCGGCAATCAGCGTGGTTTCGCCGCCGTCGGTGACTTCCAGCTTTTGCATCATCTGGCGGCAGATCACTTCAATATGCTTGTCGTTGATCTTCACGCCCTGCAGGCGATAGACGTCCTGGATTTCCTTGACCAGATAGATTGCCAGTTCTTCCATCCCCTTGATGCGCAGGATGTCATGCGGCGACGGATTGCCTTCGACGATATAGTCGCCCTTCTCCACATAATCGCCTTCGCGCACGCTGATGTGGCGGCCCTTGGGGATCAGATACTCGCTCGGCTCCTGCTTCTCGTTCCTCGGACGAACGATGACGCGGCGCTTGTTCTTGTAGTCCTTTCCGAACTCGACAAAGCCATCGGTCTCGGCCAGCACGGCCGCTTCCTTGGGCTTGCGGGCCTCGAACAGTTCCGCCACGCGCGGCAGACCGCCGGTGATGTCGCGGGTTTTCGCACCTTCGGTCGGAATACGCGCCAGCACGTCGCCCGCACGCACCGTGGAACCGTCTTCCACCGACAGAATGGCGTCGGGCGAAATCGCATAACGCGCCTCGCCACCGGCCGGCAGTGCGACGACTTTGCCCTTCTTGTCCAGGATGACGATGGTGGGCCGGATGTCGGGCGCGTTCTTCGAGCCCGTGCCGCGGCTGTCCATCACCACCTTGGACGACACGCCGGTCTTTTCGTCCGCGACTTCGCGCACCGTGACGCCGAAGATCAGATCTTCATATTTCGCGGTGCCTTCGACGTCGGTCAAGATCGGCAACGAGTTGGGGTTCCATTCCGCCAGGCGGTCGCCGCGCTTGACAGTCGCGCCCTCGTCCACCCGCAGGCGCGCGCCATAGGTGATGCGATAGGTGGCGCGTTCCTGCCCCTTGTTGTCGGTGATGACGATCTGCATATTGCGCGACATCGCGATCAGCTCGCCGTCGGAATTCTTGACGACGTTCTTGTTCACGATCTTGATCTTGCCGTCATACGACGCCTCGATCTTGGACGAGCCCGCAACCTGCGCCGCGCCGCCGATATGGAAGGTACGCATGGTGAGCTGGGTGCCCGGCTCGCCGATGGACTGAGCGGCGATCACACCGACAGCCTCGCCGATATTCACCGGGGTACCCCGCGCAAGGTCGCGGCCATAGCACTTGCCGCACACGCCCTCCGGCAGGTCGCAGGTCAGCACCGAACGAACGCGCACCTTCTGGATGTGCGCCGCCTCGACCTTCTCGGCCAGATCCTCGGTCACTTCCTTGTTGCGCTTGATGATGATCTCGCCCGTGTCGGGGTGCTTCACATCTTCTGCCGTGGTGCGGCCCAGGATGCGCTCGGTCAGCGACGCCACCACCTGGCCGCCGTCAATCTCCGCCTGGACCGTGACACCCTTCTTGGTGCCGCAGTCTTCGGAGGTGATGATGCAGTCATTGGCCACGTCAACCAGACGGCGGGTCAAATAACCCGAATTTGCCGTCTTCAGCGCCGTGTCGGCCAGACCCTTGCGGGCGCCGTGGGTGGAGTTGAAGTACTCCTGGACGGTCAGCCCTTCCTTGAAGTTGGAGATGATCGGGGTCTCGATGATCTCGCCGGAGGGCTTGGCCATCAGGCCCCGCATGCCGCCCAGCTGCTTCATCTGCGCCTGCGAGCCGCGGGCGCCCGAGTTGGCCATCATCCAGATCGAGTTGAGCTCGGTCTCGCGGCCGTCGGCGTCGGTCTTCTTGGCGGCGATTTCGGCCATCATCTCGTCGGCGACGCGGTCGGTGGCCTTGTCCCAGGCGTCGACCACCTTGTTGTACTTTTCGCCCTTGGTGATTAGGCCGTCGGCGTACTGCTGCTCATACTCCTCCACGAGCTTGCGGGTGGTCTCGACGATCTCCTTCTTGCGCTCGGGGATGACGATGTCGTCCTTGCCGAACGAGATGCCGGCCTTGGCCGCCTCGCGGAAGCCCAGTCCCATGATCTGGTCGGCGAAGATCACCGTCGCCTTCTGACCGCAGTGCCGGTAGACGGCGTCGATCAGGTTGG
>Ga0307475_10001941_pt1 | contig 12322 bp, 11 predicted proteins | sample atmos_gasesECM1C_FD_203317 | JGI IMG/M metagenome (GOLD analysis project Ga0307475, IMG submission 203317) | Hardwood forest soil microbial communities from Morgan-Monroe State Forest, Indiana, United States - atmos_gasesECM1C_515 | ecosystem: Environmental > Terrestrial > Soil > Temperate... | reverse complement strand
TTAGCGAGCTATTTGATTTCGTGATGGCCGAGTTGGGAATCCCTTGCGAGACACGCATAAAGAGCCAGGTTCTCTTGAAGCTCAACCAGTGGCTGTTGCAGCGTTACCGGGCTGGGAAGACCACCGTGCTCATCGTGGATGAGGCGCAAAATCTTTCTGACGAGTTATTGGAAGAGATTCGACTTCTAACAAATCTGGAAACTTCCAGTGAAAAACTTCTGCAAATTGTCCTGTCCGGGCAACCCGAGCTTGAGCAGAAACTAATGCAGCCCCAATTGCGCCAATTGAGGCAGAGAATCGTTTTCCGCAGTCGCACGGTGCCCCTGACCAAGGAAGAAACTTATGGCTATATCGCAGAGCGCTTGCGGATCGCGGGCAGAAACGGCCAGCCTGTCTTTTCCAAGGAGGCGATGGATTCGGTTAATCACTATGCTAAAGGAATCCCGCGGGTCGTCAATCTCCTGTGTGAACATGCCTTGATCAATTCCTTTGCCGAGGGGATCAAGCCAGTGCCGGCGATTATTGTTGAGGAAATCGCCAAGGAGTTCCAACTGGACCAGGTATCACCAATCGGTGTCCCAGGAGCGTGGTCGGATGTCAATAAGGAACCCGGAGAGCGAGTGCAAGGACTTCTCCGTGATCTTTTCACGATTTTGCGGCCAGAGGACCAACCGAAGCCCCTTGCGACAATTCTGCGGGAAAGGAAATCATGAGTAAGATTTACGAGGCACTGAGAAAGGCGCAGGGCGAGAAGACACAGGATGCGCCGGTCACACGGCAGCAGCTACAACCAGCCCCGCAAATCGCGTCGGCGCCGAAAGAGATCCTCGCCACTCCGGTCATGGAACAGCATCAGTCTGCACTGCGCCCCACTCATGCCGGAATCTCCGGACAATACCTCCGATTTGACGACCTCCTCAAGCAATGCGCAGAGCCAGTATGGCAACCCGACCCCAACACAATTGTCTTTTCCGATAGTCATAGCCCACATGAAGGGGCAGAGCAGTTCCGTACACTCCGTACGCGACTCTATCAACTGCGGGATGTTTCGCCTGTGAAAAGGGTATTAGTTACGAGCGCTGTCGCTGGGGAAGGGAAAACATTTGTCGCGACAAATCTTGCCCAAGCCATCGCCCGCGAGCGCGATCGAAAGGTCCTCCTGATTGATGGAGACTTGCGAAGTGCGAGATTGCACTTTCCGTTGGGGGCGCCCGTGTCCCCGGGGCTCGCAGAATATCTTCGCGACGAAGCGAGTGAGGCAGAAATCATTCAGCACGGGCAAGAGGGTAATCTTTGCTTTATCCCAGGGGGGGATGGAGGAGGGAGTAACGCGAGTGAGTTGCTCTCGAACGGGCGATTGCAAAAATTGCTTGATCGCGTTGCACCTCTTTTCGATTGGGTAATCATTGATTCGCCACCGTGCCTGCCGGTTGCCGATGCCAGTGTGTTGGCTGCTTTTGTCGATGGAGTGCTGCTGGTTGTGCGCGCCAAATCGACTCCATCTGCGATGGCCCAGCGGGCCCGGCAGGAATTGCGAAAGAGCAACGTGATCGGCGCGGTTTTGAACGCAGTGGAAGATGTCGATTCATACGGAGCTTATCACTCCGCCGGATATGGCAATGGGCACAAAAAGCGCGACAAGCAACGCAAGCAATCACTGGCCCCGGACCTCGCCGTCCCAATGATCGATGCTAGGTCGGACCGTGTTCGCCCAACGTTGAAGCAGAACCAGGGTGAGCGGTGAATACCCTTGGACCGAACGAGAAGAGGTTTTCCCACCCTTCGGAGAACTCCCTCAGAGCATGTCTGAGCGATTGAAAACAAACACTTTACTGGATTAGCTGTGGTCACATAATTGCACCCTCCTAGTCTTTGAACTTATCGGTAGTCGGAGTCTTAGGGTGGAGAGGCGCTTCAGCGAATCTCCTCCCGAATTTAGGAACAAATGCCGCGAATCGGATCACATGAGGTTCCAACCAGAACGCTACTGCTGATGTGCGTGGACGTCATGGCAACGGTCTGCGCATTGTTGGCAGCTGCCGCCGTACGCCTCCCAGTAACATTCCGCGCCAGTTTCCACGAGAGTCTCTTTTTCGCCAAGATTGGCGTGGTCACGGTCGCTTGCTGGTTGTCGCTTTACTTCAACGATCTTTACGATTTTCAGGTGGTGCGCCGGCGAGCCGATCTTCTCGCGCACACTATGCAAGCGCTGGGCACAGCTTGTTTGGCGTTAGCGGTAATTTATTTCACGGCACCAGGAGCGATCCTTGGCCGTGGAATTGCGTTGATGGCGGCTCCATTGATATTTGTTCTCCTACTCAGCTGGCGGCTTTCGGCGAATGCTACCAATCTCCTTGCGCGCGGAGCCGAGCGAGTACTTGTCCTTGGTACCGGTGAAAGTGGTGTGTCGTTAGTGAGACATGTTCTTGGCCACCCGGAATACAATATGAAGGTTGTGGGATTTCTGGACGAGAAGGGACAGGACATCGGGAAATCGCTGGTCAATCCGCGGATCATCGGCGCCACTGAAGACGTGGAAGAAATCGTCGCGCGTGAAAAAATCGATCGAGTGGTGCTTTCCCTGAAAGAGCGAAGGGGCGGTACCCCGGTACGGGAATTATTGAATCTGAAGCTTGACGGAATTCGCGTTGAGGACGTTCATAGTTGTTTTGAGAGGCTTTCAGGGCGGATCACTCTCAAGCATCTCTCTCCCAGCTGGCTCATTTTGTCGGACGGCTTTAAGAAGTCTACTGTAGTGCTGGCTGCTAAGCGGGCGATGGATATCCTGGTCTCTTCGATCATCCTTTTGCTGGTTTCGCCGCTGTTGCCGATCATTGCTATAGCCATTTACGTTGAGTCCGGGTTTCCGATTTTCTTTCGTCAGACACGCATGGGTTATCGGGGGCGCGATTTTCAGTTGCTCAAGTTCCGTTCGATGGTTCAGGATGCTGAGAAAAACGGACCGCAGTGGGCCGTCCGACAAGACATCCGAGTCACGCGGGTCGGCCGATTCTTGCGGAAAACCCGGCTCGATGAAATTCCCCAATTGTTCAATGTGTTTCGCGGCGAGATGAGTCTTGTAGGACCTCGTCCGGAACGCCCCGTTTTTTGCGAGATGTTATCAGAAACAATCCCCTTCTTTAACTTGCGACATTCCGTACGTCCCGGGCTGACGGGATGGGCGCAGGTGCGATTTCGATACGGAGCCAATGTGGAGGACGCTCGAGGAAAACTCGAGTTCGACCTGTTTTATCTGAAAAATCTGTCTCTCTTTGTGGATTTTGCCATCTTGTTTGAGACCGCGAAGGTGGTACTCCTTGGTCGGGGCGCGCAGTAGAAGTGTATCTATCGGAGAGTACAACCATCACTAAGCGGACTACACGGAACAGTAATTCATAAGATTGATAGAACGATCTAGACTTCTCTGAAAGGACAATGGCTGGAAGGATATGGGAGATACGAAGCAGGGAGTTTCGGCCCTAAATATTCTTTTCACCGCCGACTACTTTCTTCCGCACGCCGGAGGGTCGCGGGTGTATTACTCCAGCTTGTACTCGCGGATGGCTCGGAGATTTCCGGATCAGTTAACTATTCTGACAAAGAAAGTACCTGGTTGGCAGGAATTCGACGCTCGACAAAGCAAAGATTTATTTCGAATTGTTCGCCGATTCAAACCTCTGCCGAATTGGCAAGTACAGCATTTACCGAAGATTTTATTTCCCCTGTTATGGACCTTTGGCCACCTGTTGCGACAACGTGTGGATATCATCCATCCCGGGGATCTCTATCCTCAGGGCGTGATTGCGCGATGGATGAAGGACTTGTTTGGGATTCCCTACATCGCATACTGCCACGGAGAAGAAGTTACGTTGACAGACAGGTATCGCTACCAGCCTAGGGTGCGCGATTGGATCTACCGGGGTGCGGATGTGGTTGTGGCCGCATGCGAATTTGCCAAAGAAAACCTTCTCAGGATTGGAGTGGAACAACAGAAGATCGTTAAAGTTACTCCCGGCGTAGATTTTGTGCGTTTCGCGCCCAGGTCTCCGAGTAACGAGCTTACTTCCCGGTTTGGATTGCAAGGGCGCAAGGTGCTACTGACCGTGGCGAGACTCTGCCCTCGCAAAGGCCACGAAGCCGTAATTCGGGCCGTCGCAAAACTAGCCGAAACGAATCACGACCTGGTGTACTTGATCGTTGGATCGGGTCCAGAACGAGAAAAACTGCAAAGTTTGGCCGCTGAACTCAGGTTGAATGACGTCGTAAAGTTTACCGGATATGTTGCCGACGAACGTCTCGCAGAATTCTATAATTTGTGTGATGTGTTTGTGATGGCAAATCAAGAGGAAGACGACGGTGATATCGAAGGATTCGGTATGGTGTTCCTCGAAGCTAATTCGTGTGGGAAACCCGTGGTCGCCGGACGTTCCGGCGGGACAGCCGATTCGGTAATCGACGGAGTCACCGGTTATCGCGTGGATCCCAGAGACGTTGATGAGCTGGCGGCGACTCTCAGCCGCTTGCTGATGAACCCGGATTTGTGTGCCCGCTTGGGCGAAGCTGGGCTGCGACGGGCGAGAGAGGAATTTGATTGGGAGGAGCGAGCCACGCGAATCCGCGAGTTAAGCTTGGAAGTTGTGGAAAAGAGACGAGCGCAAAGGCACGGAGTTCCACAAGTTTCTGGCACGATACAGATTGACTAGAAAACCTTGGGAGAATCCATTGTCCACTGCAGACCAATATGTAGATCTGAGAGTCCGACGCCTCAAGCAAGAGGACTTGAAACGCAAGCCGAACAAGTGGCTCGCATCGCTGGCGCAATTCAAGACGGCAAAACGGGTGTTGGACATTGCTTGTGGAATGGGGTACGACAGCCTGGCTTGGGCACGGGAGGGTAAGAAGCCAGTCGGGATCGATTGGAACTCAGGACTCTTGAAGAACGCGTCGGATCTGGCGGCACAGGAGGGACTGGAAATCGATTTTCTTGTAGCTGATGCGACCCGGCTCCCCTTTCCCGACAATTCGTTTGATATCTGTTTCTCTGAGAATCTGTTTGAACACGTACCGGAATGGCAAAAAATTGTTTCGGAAGCGAGTCGCGTACTGAAAGATGGTGGAGTTTTCTTTGTGCGTACCAGCAACCGGCACTGTCCAGTTAACCGCGAGATCAATCATCTACACTTTTATCCTTGGCTGCCGGCTTCGCTGAAACGGCCCATCTTGGGCTGGGTACGGTCAAACCGTCCCGCGTGGATCAACTACTCGAGTTTCCCTGCGGTCAACTGGTTCACGCATCGAGGTCTGGCTAAAGCATTCAGGGCATATGGATTCTCAACATACGAAACATTTGACCTCGTCAGGAAGGATTTGCTCAGCGAGAAGCGGCGAAGAATTTACTTCGTATTTGATTTGATGAGAAAATTTCCATTACTCCGCTATCTAATCTATCCTCTGATGGGTTCCATAGAGATTGTGGGCGTGAAGGCAAGTCTTCTAAGCGACACAACGCTGCCTGAGATATCTCCGCGCGAGGTCGCGAGTGTGCTCTGAGCGTGCGCTGCGGGAAGAGTCCCCATTGTAAAGCCAGTCGCGGACTTCGGAGATCGTGGCAAGAAGAATACAAAAGGTGGTCGAGGACTGGCGGTCAATGAAACGACGTTGACCAAACGAGGCGGAGAGTCGGAAGGATTGGCAAGAGAATTTCGATGCATTTCGGAATATATCATCTCGAGCCCTTACTCATCTATATAGGGGCTATTGTTGCTTTCTTGCTTTCGATCCTCTGGAAGCCTCCCATTGGACTCTATTACTTGGTTCCTCTGCTCCCCATGCAGACAGTTAGGTATTGGCTTCACGAATTTTTTCTGGGAGAAAAGCTCGTTGATATTCTCCTGCTGGGCGTTCTCATCGGGCTGTTCCTACGCCGCGAGCGGCCGATATTCATAGCCTCGATGCTCAATAAACTCCTCATCGTCCTTTTTGCGCTGACGTACCTTTCCCTTTGGCAGGGCGCCTTTTATCTAGGGGGATCGCTGCCGATATCCTATCTCGATCCGCGTTTCTCTGATTGGAAAAATTATGTCGAGATGCTGTTCTTATTTTTTGTAGTGGCAGCGGCAATTCGCACTCCGAAACAGATGAGGATCATATTGGTGTTGGTGTGCTTATCCGTTTTGCAAGTAAACCGCACCTACCACAACACCATTGGAGATCGTGATTTCTCTCACTTTTCGTATGACCTTCGTGACGCCGGGCCGCTGGGTTACGCTGGCGAGAATGGAATGGGTGCTTTTCAGGCAGGGATGTCAGTCTTTCTGATCGGTTTAACAACATCCACGAAGAGGCGGATAGCGCGATGGGGCCTCTGGGCAGTTGCTGCCACTTGTATCTATTCACTCGTTCTCACATTTTCCCGAGGCGGTTACCTGGGATTCATGGCGGGACTCTTGATTCTAGGAATTGTCAAGGAAAGGAAATTGCTAATTCTTTTTGTGGGAATTCTTTTAAGTTGGCAGAGCGTGGTCCCGGGGGCGGTTACGGAGCGCGTTCTAATGACCTATGGCGATAGCCAAGGATTAGATCCTTCCGCGGGAGAGAGGGTTACTCTATGGAAAGACGCGATGCAAGTGATTGATCATGATCCTGTAATCGGGACGGGATTCGACACCTATAAGTTCATGGGCCGCGTGGGAGATTTCACGGACACCCACAACTACTACGTGAAAGTACTGCTTGAAATGGGCGTTATCGGGCTTCTCTTTTTATTGTACTTCTTGGGGGTCCTATCCAAGATGTGCTGGCTCCTGTTCCGTCAAGCTCAAGATCAGTTTTTGCGTTCCATGGGTTGTGCGGTTTTCGCCTTGAGCATCTGCACCATCGTTGTGAACTTCTTTGGTGATCGCTGGACCTACCTTCAAGTAAACGGATTCTTTTGGGTATTACTTGGATTGGTTGCCCGCGGGCTATTTATTTTGCGGCAAAATGAGGTAGCCCAGGAGGCAGCTGCATCGCAAGCATCGCTTACATCCGTTGTCACGGTAAATGCCTTGCCCGCATGAATAAATCACAACCAAAACGAGCTTCTCTTGGGTATTCGCCCATTCACATACTGTTCGTAATCGATCAGCTCTGTGAAGCGGGAGGGGCAGAGCGCATGCTTCTGAACATGATTCGGCTCCTTCCAAAAGAGCGATTTCGCTGTACCCTGGTCACATTTAAGATCGATGAGACGCTCGACCTATTTAAAGAGCTTCCGTGTCCTCACCTTGTCTTGCCCTTGGGCCGCACCTACGATTGGAACGCGCTTCAAACTGCGCGCAGGCTTCGAAAGTTCATCCGCGAGGGAGAAGTAAGAATCGTCCATACCTTTCACGAGACTTCTGACTTGTGGGGGGGGCTGGTCTCCCGCATGAAGGGGGGACCGGCTCTTGTATCCAGCCGACGCGACCTGGGGATACTTCGACTGCCAAAACACAACGTTGCATACCGCCTGATGAATTCAAGTTTCGATCTGGTCCTCACGGTATCTGAAGAAGTCCGACGTGCCTGCATCCGGATGGATAAGATTCCTGAGAACAAGATATGCACACTCTACAACGGGATAGAGCTGAGTAGGATCTCCCAAGTGAATGGCGCAGGGCAGCAGCTGCGGAACTCACTGAAGCTTCCTCCGCATGCGCCTGTTATCCTTACGGTCGGTCATATCCGGCACGTAAAGGGCATTGACGTCTTGGTGGAGGTGGCCGCAAAGGTAATTCCAGAGTTTTCGAATGCGGTGTTCTTGGTCATTGGAAGAAATTCAGACCCCGCACATTTTCTCCAGATCGAGGCGCGCATTGCCCAACTCGGAATTAGTTCAAATCTCAGATTTCTCGGAGAGTCCGAAAACGTCCTCTCTTTGCTTAAGATGGGAGATGTTTTCTTCCTTCCTTCCCGGAGTGAGGGATTTTCCAACGCCTTGATCGAAGCGATGGCCTGCGGTTTGCCGTGCGTGGCGACACGGGTAGGAGGGAATGCCGAAGCAGTCGAAGAAGGTCATAACGGGTATCTTGTCGAAAGCGAAGATGCCACCTCCGCGGCTGACCGGATTCTGAGACTCTTGCGGGATCCGACCGCCGCGAAAAAGCTGGGGGCGACCGGCAGAAAAATCGTTGAGAAAAGGTTTTCGGCGGAACATATGATCGGACAACTCGTTCAGCATTATGACCGGCTGCTGGAAGGGAGGAGGAATTAGAATGGTCCGAGTGCTGGAATTTGTTTTCTTTTTGTCCCTTGCGGCTCTGCTCTACGTTTACATCGGTTACCCGCTGCTCCTCGTTCTAATATCGCGATTTTTTCGCCGCCGACTTCCAGAAAAAAAACACGAGCCGTTTCTCTCAATTCTTATTGCGGCCTACAACGAAGAAGTAGGGATTCGGAAGAAGCTCGAGCAGACACTCTCGCTGGAATACCCAGCAGAAAAGATGGAGGTCATAGTTTTGTCAGATGGCTCCACCGATGGGACAGATGAAATTGTGCAATCTCTCAGGGATCCCCGCGTCCGTTTGCTACACATCACCGGGCGCAAGGGCAAGACGAACGCCCAGAATGAAGGAGTGAAACATGCACGGGGCGAGGTTTTGATTTTCTCCGACGCCACAACAACCTATCATCCGCAGGCTTTGCGCTATCTTGCTTCAAATTTCAGTGATGAACATGTGGGCGCGGTCAGCGGGCGATATCAATATTTCGATCCCGAGGGCAAATCGCCCACGGGGTTGGGAACGATGGCATTCTGGAGCTACGAAAACATTATCAAAATGATGCAGTCGCGTGTCCGCACGATCAGTGGTTGTTGTGGATGCATCTACTCCGTGCGCCGTGGAGCTTATACAGCTCTCGCCCCGGACGTGATAAGCGATCTGGTTCAGCCTTTGCATGTCATTCGGCAAGGCTACCGTGTCGTATTCGAAGACCGGGCGTTGGCTTACGAGGAAACGACACAGTCGACATCTGAGGAATTCTCAATGCGTGTACGTGTGATTACCCGTGGTATCCAGGGGCTTCTCAGTGTCTCGTCGCTCTTGATGCCGTGGAAGCATGGTTGGGTAGCTTTTCAGTTGTGGTCACACAAGATTCTTCGTTGGCTCGTGCCATTCTTCCTGCTTGCGATTTTGTGCAGTAGCCTTTTTCTATTGCAACTGCCCTTCTTTCGGGTGTTTTTTCTGGTCCAAGCGGTTTTCTACCTCATGACGATTTTCTCTCTTTTTGTTCCGGTCCAGCGAGTTTGGGCGCCTTTGGGCATTCCACTTTATTTTTGCACCCTGAATGCTGCTGCATTCTGTAGCGTGATGGAAGTCTTGAGGGGTAAGAAGTACGTCATTTGGGAGACGGTGCGGACCTAATTCGACATGCGTATTGAATTCCTAACCCAGGATGATCCCCTTTACGTTTTGCCATTCTTTGACGAGTTCGTCCGCCACTTCAACTCGGAGTTTGAGATTCTTCAGATCTCCACTTCGCCGACTATGGGGAAACGCTCTCGGTCCCAGATGGCCAGAGAGCTTACCCAACTCTACGGAATCGTTGGGATGGCGCGTTTGGTCGGGCGGCTGTTTGTCTCTCATGTACTAGGTATTTTTCCCAAGAAGGCGGGCGCCGCTCGTTTTTGGACCTTGTCACAGCTATCTCGCGGGTATGGAATTCCTCACGTCCAGATTGGCAACCCCAACACTCCGGAGTTTGTTGCATCGGTAAGGCGTAGGGCGCCTGATCTGTTGATCTCGGTTGCCTGTCCCTATATTCTCAAGGAGCCATTGCTCTCGATCGCTCCGCAGGGTGCGATCAACATTCACCACGCTCCTCTGCCAAGATATAAAGGAATGATGCCGACGTTTTGGCAGATGTTCCACGGAGAAAAGACCGTCGGACTAACCATTCATTACATGGTTGCCAGAATAGACGAGGGTGAAGCACTTTTCCAGGATGAGCAAGCCATCGAGCCGGGGGAATCGCTCGACCACTTGATTCAACGCTCTAAGCGTCACGGCGCACATTGCATGGCTAGCGTTGTTCGAAAGATCCGCGATGGCTCTGTTTCACCCATCATGCTGGATCATTCCAAGGGTAGCTACTTCTCCTTTCCTACGTCCGACCAAATTCGCGAGTTTTATCAGCGTGGCCTTCGAGCCATCTGATACGAGCCTATGCGTGTTCTTTCATTTGCAAGAAGCGGAGGGCGGGCCGGAATGCAGTCCGATTTTCAAGACCGCCTAAGAATATGGGCTCGCTGGTTGTGGATCTATTTTCTCTACGCGAGCGGGCTCACACGTTGGGCTCGGAACAGACTCAAAGCGTCCCGAGGGATCCTCGTGCTGACACTTCATCGCGTACTGGACGAAGCGGATTTTTCAGCGACGAACTCTCCACCCGGAATGGTTGTACGCAAGAGGACTTTTCAAGACTTGTTGCGGTATTTACAGGAGCACTGTGAGGTCGTGTCTATAGGGGATGCGTTGGAGCGGCGAAACGGCAGCCCCAGCCGGCCGCTGTTCGCCGTCACTTTCGATGATGGGTGGAAGGACACCGCACATGTTGCTTTCCCCGAAGCAAGAGAAAGGGGAATACCAATCGCCCTCTTTGTTTGTCCTGGCTTGCTTGGCAAGGTCCTGCCCTTCTGGCCGGAACGGGTCCTGGCGGTTTGGAAAGCCGCAGTTTCAAAGACTGGTTTACGAGATAAGCTCGCGTCATGCTGTCGGTTGGCAGGGCTGACGAATCCGTTCTCTTCCAATGCCGACGGACCTCGGCATCCTGAAACACTTTTGGCGCAGTTGAAGGGGCTTCCGGTTGGTGATCTTGAGGCATTTGTCGAAGAAATTAATGATTTGGCGAAGACATGGGGGTGTACGGAAACCATTGGTCAAATGGAAGCGACGATGACCGGCCGCGAAATGGCGGAACTCTGCCAGAGCGGAGTCGTCATCGGTTCCCACACTCAGCACCACCCCATTCTTACTCGCGTACTAGAGCCGGTGGCCACAGCCGAGGTGGCGGAGGCCAAGCGCGAGATCGAATTGACTCTTGGTTGCCCCTGTACCCAGTTCACCTATCCAAACGGTTCCTGGTCTCCGGCGATTAGGGAGATTGTACGGGAGAATGGGCATAGCCAAGCCTTTATAAATGAACCAGGCATATGGAGTTCGAGCACGGATCCATGGCTCATTCCCCGCGTCAACATTTGGGAAGGCTCAATCGTCGGCCCGTCGGGGCGGTTTTCTCCCGTACTATTCCAGTACAGTACATTTTGGCGAGCCCATCGTGCCGAGAAACGCAAGCTGCGAAAGGGGATGCGTTTATCCCGTTAGCGTCTGCAAAGGCACCGACATCCGCTCCAAATAGATTTCTCTCCCTCGCCCCCCAACTCACCATTACGTCTCAATATAAGATTCTCTGGACATCGACTTCTCGTTATCGCGAGGATTTGCCGAAATAGTCAAAATTCTCGATCAGACGTGTCTTCCGGCTGGGCTGTCCTCGCTATCCCGACGTACAGGGTAACAACCTGTTCGAACTCTGTACGTTGAGTCAGTAGCCAGCAGACTTTCAGCGCTGCTAGGATGCTCTCGGACGAGGCGGGGGTATCTGCGAGACGCAACTGGCTGTGGGGTAAGTAGATAGAAGTTAAGTTATTACTTCGTACATCGGACCCGAAAGCACTCCGGACCATTAAGGCATCACTCAGCAAGAATGGGGTAAATCGATGAATCGAGTCGTTGACTTTTACCGCAAGAGACTTCTGTCCGCTAGTTTCAGCAAGTATGGATTGTTCTTTATAGGATTGTCCCTGCTGAGCACGTCGGGGACTTATGCGGCCACGACTTCCACAGCCCCGCCGCGACTGTTTTTTACGGACTTGGACAGCGGGCCGAACTCGGGTGGTGAAAGCGTCAGCGGATTCTCTGGTGCCTACGTCACTCTGTATGGGAATTTCTTCGGGACGAACCCGACAGTTACGCTCAACAGCGCAAACTGCCTGCGCGCGGTGGGGGCTCCCGTGGCGCATCTGTGGTATCAGAAGCTAGTCGTACAGCTTGGCTCAACTTGCACCAGCGGAAGTTTCATCGTCTCCAACCCACAGGGCACGTCAAACGGAGTCTCCTTTACCGTGCGAGCCGGAAACATCTTTTGCGTATCCCCAACCGGAAGCAACTCCAACAGCGGGCATTTTCCAAGTTCGTGCTGGGCTGCGCCAGCGTTCGCAAAAAACACCATGGCTCCGGGAGATATAACTTACATTCACGCTGGCACCTACACCGGCGCCGACGGCGACGGCGCATTCATGGAC
>Ga0307475_10001939_pt1 | contig 12332 bp, 10 predicted proteins | sample atmos_gasesECM1C_FD_203317 | JGI IMG/M metagenome (GOLD analysis project Ga0307475, IMG submission 203317) | Hardwood forest soil microbial communities from Morgan-Monroe State Forest, Indiana, United States - atmos_gasesECM1C_515 | ecosystem: Environmental > Terrestrial > Soil > Temperate... | reverse complement strand
GCGATCGAAACGTCGCGGGCGCTGCGGCCGAAGATCGGCTCGCCAATGGCGCGCAAGGCTTGCGCAAATGTCTCGACCGGATGATGGGGCGGGACGAAGGAAAATTCATAATGCAATTCGGCCACCCTGCGATAATCGCGCTGCAGGAAGCCCGCCAGCGTCCCTGCCATGAAGCGGCGCATTCCGGCATCAAGTCGCCCCATGATGCCGAAATCCACCGCCGCCAGCCTGCCCTGATTGTCGATGAAGAGATTGCCAGGATGCATGTCGGCATGAAAGAAGCCGTCGCGCAGCGCCTGGGTGAGGAAGCTGCGCATCACCAGCGCGGCCACGGCGCGCGGATCGCGGCCGGCGGCGGCGATTGCTGCGGTGTCGCGCACTGATATGCCGTCAATCCATTCACTTGTCAGCACCGATTGCGCCGTACGGCTCCAGTCGATGTGCGGCACGCGGAACTGCTCCTCGCCGCGGGTGCGCTCGTACAATTCAGAGGCCGCCGCCGCTTCCATGCGAAGGTCCAGTTCCAGCGCGACAGACGCCCCAAGCGTCTGCACGACGGCCGAAGGCCGCAACCGCCGCGCCTCGGCCGACAAGCGCTCGGCGATGCGGGCGAAAAGCGCAAAGGCTTCCAGATCGCGGGCGAAGTCCTCGCGCACATGGGGCCGCAGGATTTTCACTGCCACCGTGACCGGTGGATTGTCGCTGGTCTGGGCCGGGTGCACCTGGGCGATGGAGGCTGCCGCCAAGGGCGCGTCGAAGGTCGAAAACAGGGCCTCCACGGGCTTACCGAACACGCTTGCGATCTCGGCACGCGCTTTGCTTTGCGAGAATGGCGGCAGCCGGTCCTGGAGGTGTTCGAGCGACCCTGCCATCTCCGCGCCGACAATATCTGGCCGGGTCGCCAGCATCTGGCCGAGCTTGATGTAAGCGGGCCCGAGCTTTTCCAGCGCCCTGCTGAGGCGCGCGCCTGCATCGACGCGGCCCTGGCGGAATGCCAGTACTGGCCCGCAAAGCAGGCATGCGGCATGGAGAAGGCGGAAAGAACTGGTCAGGCTGCGCATCAAAGGCGCCAGGCCGAATGCATGGCTGCGATGCCGCCGGAAAGGTTGCGCACTTTCACCTGCTCCAATCCGGCATCAGCGATCATCCGGGCGAATTTGGCCTGCGGCGGGAAGCGCCGGATGCTTTCGGCAAGATAGCGGTAAGAATCCTCGTCCTTTGCCACCATCCCGCCGATCTTGGGCAACAACTTGAACGAATAGGCGTCGTAAAGCGCATCCAGCCCCGGCACTTCCACCTTGGAGAATTCGAGGCATAGAAAGCGTCCGCCAGGCTTGAGCACCCGCCGCGCTTCGGCGAGCGCGCGGTCGATATGGGTCACATTGCGGATGCCGAAGGCGATGGTGTAGGCGTCGAATGAAACATCCGGAAAGGGCAGGCTTTCGGCATTGCCGCAGATCCATTCGATCGCCGTCTCGCCCTTTTCCTCGGCCCGACGCCGGCCTTCGCCCAGCATGTCGGCATTGATGTCCAGGACCGTGACCTGGGCTTGGCCGCCCCGCGAGCGGCCCATCTCGATCAGGCGGAAGGCGATGTCGCCGGTGCCGCCGGCCACGTCCAGCACCGCCCAGCCCGGTTGCGGGTTCAGCCACTCCACCATCGTATCCTTCCAGATGCGATGGATTCCCGCGCTCATCAGGTCGTTCATCAAATCGTAGCGCGCGGCCACGGAAGAGAAGACCTCCTTGACCAGGCCTTCCTTCTCGCCTTCCGGCACGTCGCGGAAACCAAAACTGGCGGTTTTCTCCGTCATGGCCGGAACATAGCCGCCCCTCACCGGCTAGGCTACCGTTGCGGGCCACAACCGGCTAATACCCCCGTCCTCAAGTAGCGAAGCGGTAGGACATTAAATAGCCTCCTCAAGTAGCGAAGCGGTAGGACGTTAAAAGGCCCATGCCCGAACTTCCGGAAGTCGAGACCGTACGCCTGGGCCTTGCTCCCGCCATGGAGGGTTACACCCTCACCCAGGTGCAGACGCGGCGCGGGGATTTGCGCGTGCCCTTCCCGAAGGATTTCATCGCTCGTACCAAGGGCCGCAAAGTGCAAGCTTTGCGGCGGCGCGCCAAGTATATTCTGGTCGATCTCGACAGCGGCGAAACGCTGGTGATCCATCTGGGCATGTCCGGGCGCATGAGCGTCTACACCGACGGCCGCCCGCGCAAGTTGGGCGATTATGTCTACGATCCGGCACCCGATGGCGCCGGTAACGGCAAGCATGACCACGTCGTGTTCGAGACCGATGCGCCGGCGCGGATCGTCTTCAATGACCATCGCCGCTTCGGGCTGATGACGCTGGTAAATACGGCGCGGCTTGAGGAAGACAAGCTGTTCAAGGGCATCGGAATCGAGCCTTTGTCGGACAGGTTCAACAGCGGCTACCTGGCGCATGCGCTGGAAAGAAAGAAAACCCCCATCAAGTCGGCGCTGCTGGATCAGCGCGTGGTCGCAGGCCTGGGCAACATCTATGTCTGTGAGGCGCTGTTGCGGGCCGGCATTTCACCCAAGCGGCTGGCTGGCGGGGTCAAGCGCGAACGCATTGGTCCGCTTGTAGCGGCGATCAAGAAAGTGCTGAAGGATGCGATTGCCGCGGGCGGATCCACCTTGCGCGATCATGCCCAGGCCACAGGCGATCCCGGCAATTTCCAGCATCATTTCCTGGTCTATGGCCGCGAAGGGCTGAGATGCAAGAACATGGCCTCAAGCAGCGTAGCGCCAGATCATAAAAAGAGCTGCCCAGGGACAGTGAAGCGCATTGTCCAATCCGGACGCTCGACCTTTTATTGTCCAAAATGCCAGACGTGAGGCGGCCATGAGCAATATCAAAACTGAAGTCAATGGTGCGGTCGGCATCGCCACCTTGAACCGGCCGGAAGCGCTCAACGCGCTGAACACCGCCCTGCTCAACGAACTGGCGGATGCGCTGGAATCCTGGGACCAGGGCACGCAAGTGCGTTGCATGATCGTCACGGGCAGCGGGCGCGCTTTTGCCGCCGGCGCCGACATCAAAGAGATGGCGCCCAAGAGCTTCTCCCAGATGTACCGGGAAAATCTGTTCGCCGATCAGTTCGACCGCATTGCCCGAATCAGGAAACCGGTGATCGCTGCGGTCGCCGGTCATGCCTTGGGTGGCGGCTGCGAGCTGGCGCTGGCCTGCGATTTCGTCATCGCCGCCGATACGGCGAAATTCGGCCAGCCCGAAATCAACTTGGGCGTCATGCCGGGCTTGGGCGGGAGCCAGAGACTCACCCGCATCGTCGGCAAGTCGAAGGCCATGGACATGTGCCTGACAGGCCGCGTCATGGATGCGGCCGAAGCCGAAGCCAGCGGCCTGGCGGCCCGGGTCGTGCCGGTCGAGATGCTGATGGCCGAGTCGCTAAAGACCGCCCAAAAGATCGCCGCCCAGTCCTCGCCCGCTGCCCAGATGGTGAAGGAAGCGGTCAATCGGGCCTATGAGACCAGCCTGGCGGAGGGGCTGCATTTCGAGCGACGGCTGTTCCATGCCATGTTCGCCACCCACGACCAGAAGGAGGGCATGGCCGCCTTTGGGGAAAAGCGTAAACCGGGTTTCAAGGACGAGTGAGCCGGAATTAGCAATCGCCGACCGGCGATTGCCCGGCGAACGTCCCCGAGCTCGGGCGAGGCGGCCCGACAGCCAATTTTGTTGACCCGGAGGCTCTCCGGAGCTATACGCGCCCCTCCTTTCGGCAATTTCCCAAGGACTGAAGATGCCCAATATCGCCTCCGCAAAGAAGCGCGTCCGCACCGCGGCCAAGCGCACCGCCATCAATACGGCGCGCAAGACCCGGGTGCGCGGCTTTGTGCGCAAGGTCGAGGAAGCCATCGCCTCCGGCGACAAGAAAGCCGCGCTGGCCGCCCTGAAAGCAGCAGAGCCGGAGATCATGCGCGGCGTCTCCAAGGGCGTGCTGCACAAGAATACCGGCGCCCGCAAAGTGTCGCGACTGACCAAGCGGGTCGCGAAGCTGTCAAAATAGGGAACTGGCTGGAATCCTTTAGGGATTTAAATCAAGATCAAGGCCCGGGCCAGGATTCGGCCTTTTTTATTTGTCAGTACGCTGATTGTCTGCAAAAAGTCACATTTTTGCGGCGCAACACGGATCAATTGAAGGCTAAGCGACTGATTCAAAAAAGCTTGATCACAAAGCGGCATTTTCCGTATACGTCACAATGCCTTAGTGATGGTCACAAAACCGAAAAAAATTTCGAATCATCCCCTTTGTTCGCAGTTTGATCTCTTGTTCCTGCCGCCGCCCTGGGCGTATCTTTACCAACAGACGGGGCGGACGTTGAATATGTCGAAGAATTCAATAAGTAAAAACAAAGTATTCGACTGTTCACTTGGCGGTGTCGGACCTATCCGACAGTATAATTGCCCCTAAATTCTCCAAAATATAAAGCATTTGTGCTGGGTGCACATCCCGGCAGTTCTCGAATTGTCTCTCAGGTTCAGTCATGGTCCCAGCCTCTCCTCTCGATTATGCCGGCGACATCAGCGCCATCGAGGCGTGGGAAAGGCTAAAAAGCGACCCCAAGGCCCAGCTTCTGGATGTTCGCACACGGGCGGAGTGGAACTTTGTCGGCCTGCCCGACCTGTCCTCCGTCGGCCGCCGCGTCCATTGCGTGGAATGGCAGGGATTTCCGACCGGCGCGCGCAACCCCGGCTTTGTCGGCGAGGCGGCCCAGCAGCTCGAGGATCCCGGCTCCCAGGTGATACTGCTCTGCCGGTCGGGTGCGCGCTCGCGGGCCGCGGCCATCGCCCTCACCCAGGCGGGCTTCACCCAGGCATTCAATATCTCGGATGGCTTTGAAGGCGATCCCGACGCGGAAGGACACCGCGGCAAAATAAACGGCTGGAAGGCGTCCAACCTTCCCTGGAGGCAGGGCTAGCTGGGCGAGCGAAATAGCGTGGCATTTCCGGACAGGAAAACCTGCCGGCCGCCAGACGCCTCACGCGGATGGCAATCAAATCAAACAACTGACAGACGGGTAACAACAGATGATGCAAATTGGAAAATCCTTGCCGGATTGGCGAACGGCGTGGGCACAGGTGCGCGAGCGCATGCGGCGTGAGCTGGGCGATCCGGTATTCGAAGCCTGGATCGGGCCACTGAGCCTGGAATCCTTCGATCGCGACGAACTCAAAATTGGCGCCGCCAAACCCTTTGTCCGAAACTGGGTGGCCAACCATTATGTCGGCCGCATCGAGAAGGCATTCGTGGCGGAAGGCTTCAGCCCTGCCTCGATTTCGATCGTGATCGCCGCCGCGCTGCAGCACGCAGTCGGTGGACAGGTTCCGCGCGAGCCACAAGCCCAGGAGAGCGCGTCCGCCAGCGTCGCCTATATTTCTCCGCGCGCCGATGGCCGCACCGACGAAGATAAGGGTCTGTGGAACCGGATGTTGCATCCCCAACAGACCTTCGACAGCTTCATTCCGGGCAGCGCGAACCAGTTCGGTCATGGCGCGGCCAGGGCCTTTGCTGATGGCCAGCATGCCGACATCCCGCTGCTCTACATCCATGGCGGCTTCGGCTATGGCAAGACGCACCTTCTGAACGCGGCAGCGCTTGAGTTCCGCAAGCGCGGCAAGCGGACTCTGTTCCTGCGGGCCGAGGATTTCATGCGCCACTTCCTGGGCGCGCTCTATCGCAAGGACACGCTGGCCTTCAAGGAGGAGATGCGCACCGCCGAGGTACTGATCATCGACGATTTGCAGCACATCTGCCGCTCGACCGCGACCGCCTCGGAGTTCCTTTACACGGTCAACGCATTTGCTGACCTGCGCCGCCGCGTGGTGATTGCCGCCGACCGCAGCCCTCAAGCTCTGGAAGGCCTGGGCGCCGACGTGAAATCACGGCTGGCCGGCGGGTTGGTCGTGGGCCTCGACAAGCCCGACCGTGACACAAGACTGGCGATCCTGAGATCGCGCGCCGCCGAATTTACCCGTCACAAGCCGGATGTGGCGCTGCCGGAAGCGGTGTTGGAGCGTATCGCCGACATGGACGATGCCAGCCCGCGCGAGCTGATCGGTGTTTTCACCAAGCTTGCGACCTATGCCGACCTCACCAAGAAGCCGGTGACGCTGGAGACCGCTGAGGAAGCGGTCGGACTGCGCGCCGGACCGGGCGCCAAGACCTCCATCGAGGACATCCAGAGGAAGACGGCGGAATTCTACAAGCTCGACGTCAAGGACTTCCACTCGCCACAGCGCGCGCGCCGCGTCGCCCGGCCGCGCCAGGTGGCGATGTATTTGTCGCGCAAACTTACCACCCGCTCGCTGCCAGAGATCGGGCGCCGGTTCGGCGGCCGTGACCACACCACAGTGCTGCATGCCTGCCGCCGTATCGAGGCCCTGATCGTGGAAGACGCGCTGTTCCGCCAGGAGGTGGATTTCCTCAGCCAGATGCTGCAACGGCGTCCGGAAATGTAATTGGCGTAAGGCCCGAAGAGATCCGGGCCTTTTGCTATCGGCACACGGGTATGGGCTGAGTTGGCCCTACACGCGGCGTTCGGAATGGTCGGCCGTCCTTGCCAATCTGCTCAAATGCTTCGGCGCTAACATTGCCCGTCACTGTCACATAGGCATTTGATCGGCCACTCGCCGCGTCGTACTGGCTTAGATAGCGTAAAGAAATTCGGCCATCCTTGCCGATCTCGACGTCCTCCGCGGCCGCTTCGTCCAGACCTCCTTCGCCGGTATAGCTGATGCGCGCGGAATCCGAACCGGGGACCCGCACCAGAATGAGCCGTCCACCATCGGCGTCTCCACTCTCTTTTTCCCAACAGAGACTGGAATAGACAAACAGCCCATAACGCGGCAGCGGCGAAGCCTGAGCAGGCAAAGAAAGGCTCGCAGCGGCGAGCCCCAAAACAAGCTTTCGGATCCCCATACTCCTGCTCCTTTTTGGGCTTGCCTCGAGAGTCAGTTTAACAAACCACCGACGCCCCAAAAATGGGCGGAAAAGCGGGCAAAAAAGCCCTTTTTTGGGGTGCGATTTCTTTGCCCTTTGGACCCCTTTTTTGGTATGGTCTGCCGCTTGAGTCTTGGGGCCATCTCCGGCTCTCCCAAACACAAGAAAATGGGGCGATTTCGGGCCGTGTTGGCGCCGGAAAAGCAGGTCAGCTAACCGGTCGGGTGAGAGATGAAGATCAACGTCGAACGCGGCGCATTCCTCAAGGCGCTGAACCACGTCCAGAGCGTGGTGGAACGCCGCAACACCATCCCGATCCTGTCCAACGTGCTGATCGAGGCGGCCAAGGGCCAGATCAAACTCACTGCCACTGATCTGGATATCGAGATCGTAGAGGCGCTGCCGGCCGACGTGTTGCGCAACGGCTCGGCGACCGCGCCCGCTCACATGCTCTACGATATTGTGAGAAAGCTTCCCGAAGGCGCCCAGGTCCAGGCCGAGCTGCTTTCCGGCGAGGGCGGGCGCCTGGCGGTGTCGGCAGGCTCGTCGCGCTTCGAACTATCCTGCCTGCCGCGGGAGGATTTTCCCCAAATGGCGGCCGGCGTCCTGCCCCACAAGTTCCGTCTGGCGGCCGACGACCTCAAGCGCATCATCGACAAGACCCGCTTTGCCATCTCCACCGAGGAGACCCGCTATTACCTGAACGGCATCTATCTCCATGCCGCCAAGGAGGCAAAGCCCGCCGTGATGCGCGCCGTGGCCACCGACGGCCACAGGCTGGCGCGTTACGAGCTGGAGCTGCCTGACGGCGCCGCCGACATGCCCGGCGTGATTGTGCCACGAAAGACGGTGGGTGAATTGCGCAAGCTGTTGGATGATTCCGACGGCGCCATCGACCTGTCTCTGTCCGACACCAAGATTCAATTCGGATTCAATGGCGTGGAACTGACGTCCAAGCTGATCGATGGCAATTTTCCGCCCTATGAACGCGTGATCCCATCCGGCAATGACAAGTCGCTGGCTCTGGAAGCCAAGGAATTCGCCCAGTCGGTGGATCGTGTCTCCACCATCAGCGCCGACAAGACGCGGGCGGTGAAGCTGAACCTGGGCAAGGACAAGGTCACCCTGTCGGTGGTGAATCCGGAAAGCGGCACGGCCACGGAAGATGTGGGGGCGACCTATACCGCCGCGCCACTGGAAATCGGTTTCAATGCCCGGTACCTGCTTGACATCACTAGCCAGATCGAAGGCAAGGAAGTGCGCTTCCTTCTGTCGGATGCGGGATCGCCCGCCATCATCGAAGACGCGGAGGACGGCCGTACCCTGTACGTGCTGATGCCTCTAAGGGTTTGAATTGACGCTTTCGCCTGACACGCGCCCGCAAGGCGAGTCTTTGACCGTTTCCCGGCTGGCGGTGACGCGTCTCCAGCTGACCAATTTTCGCTCCTATGCCATGGGTGAACTTTGCGTGAGCGGCGCGCCGGTGGTGCTGGCAGGGCCCAATGGTGCCGGCAAGACCAATGTGCTGGAGGCAATTTCGCTTTTGTCGCCGGGCCGGGGCCTTCGCGGCGCAAAACTCGCCGAGCATACCCGCAAGGGACCGATTTCCGGCGAAGAAACCCTCTGGGCTGTCGCCGCCACGGTGGCGCGCGGCGGCACCGAATATGAAATCGGCACGGGGCTAACCCAGATGTCGGCTTCCCGGCAAGTGCGCCTGAATGGCGTGCCCGCGGCAAGTTCTGCCGAGCTCGGCGACATTGTGCAGCTGATCTGGCTGACGCCCGCCATGGACCGCCTGTTCATTGAAGCGGCTTCCGGCCGGCGCCGCTTCCTCGACCGGCTGGTGCTCGGATTTGATGCCTCCCACGCCCGCGCCGCCACGCGCTACGAAACCGCGATGCGCGAACGCGCCCGATTGCTCAAATTCGGCCCGCGCGATCCGGCCTGGCTGGACGGGCTTGAAAATGAGATGGCGGAGGCAGGTCATCTCATCGCACAGGCCCGCGCCATCACTGTGGTAAAACTGTCGCGGGCGCTGGCCGAACGCGGCAGCCCGCGAGGCGCGGCGGCGTTTCCGGCGGCATCCCTGGCCCTGACCGACGAGCTGCATTTTTTGAGCGCCGATGACCTGCGCGGCCAGCTTGCAATGAGCCGCATGCGTGATGCCGAGGCCGGGCGCACGCTGGTTGGCCCGCACACGACCGATCTGGCCGTGCGCCATACAGCAAAGCGCGCCGAGGCGCGGGACTGCTCGACCGGCGAGCAGAAAGCGCTGCTGATCTCCATCATGCTGGCCGATGTGCGGGAATTGGCTCGCGCGCGTGAAGGCCTTGCCCCAATCCTGCTACTGGACGAAATCGCCGCCCATCTAGATGGGTTGCGCCGCGCGGCTTTGTTCGACGAAATCCACAGTCTGGGCGCCCAAGCCTGGATGACAGGCACGGACCTGTCGTTATTCGAGGGCGCACGCTGCCAGGTCTTCGACGTCCGCGACGGTGTATTCCACCCGCAAGGCGGGCATCCATGATCCCGCTGCACAACTACCTGCTCTATTGCGGTCTTTACGCCGTGGCAATTGCGGTGCCGGGGCCCGGCGTGATCGCCATTGTGGCGCGCGCCGTGGGCTCGGGCTTCCGCTCGGTGGTTTCCGGCGCGCTGGGAATATTGGTAGGCGATCTTTGCCTGATGTCGCTATCGGCTTTCGGTCTGGCGTTGATCGCCCAGGCAATGGGCCACCTGTTCCTGATCGTGAAGATCGCCGGGGGCTTGTATCTTTTCTATCTCGCCTACAAATGCTGGACGGCGAAGGTTGAAGACGAAGGCGAGGCCGTGCCGCAAAGTGCGGACCGAGGATTCCTTGCCTATCTGGGCCTGACCTTGAGCAATTCCAAGGCCATCGCATTTTTCGTGGCGCTTCTGCCCGTGGCGGTCAATCCGCGTGAATTGAACGCTCTCGGCTATTTGCAACTTTGCTGCGCCACTTTCGTGCTGATCCCCACGATCACGCTGGGCTATGCGGCACTCGCATCGCAACTTTCCCGCTTCGTCGCCAGCCGAAAGGCGCGGAAGCGGATCAACAAGGGGGCGGGCGCGGTCATGGCCGGCGCCGGCTGCCTTATCCTCGCAAGTTAGGATCAATCAGATGTCAGAACCCAATATGAATGCCTACAACGCCGACAGCATCAAGGTGCTGAAGGGTCTGGATGCGGTGAGAAAGCGTCCGGGTATGTATATCGGCGATACCGATGACGGCTCGGGCCTGCACCACATGGTCTATGAGGTGGTGGACAATGCCGTGGACGAGGCCTTGGCCGGTCACGCCAACCGCATCGACGTGGTGTTGAACCCGGATGGTTCCTGCACCGTGCGCGACAACGGCCGCGGCATCCCCACAGACATCCACAAGGAAGAGGGCGTGTCGGCGGCGGAAGTGATCATGACGCAGCTGCATGCCGGCGGAAAGTTCGACGAGAACGCCTACAAGGTCTCGGGCGGCTTGCACGGCGTGGGCGTGTCGGTTGTCAATGCGCTGTCGGAAGTCCTGGACCTGCGCATCTGGCGCGAGGGCCGGGAATATCACATGCAGTTCCGCAACGGCGATCCGGTCAAACATTTGGCCGAAGTCGGTTCCGCCGATGGCAAGAAAGGGACCGAGGTCACCTTCCTGCCCTCGCCTGCCACTTTCACCAAGACCGAGTTCGATTACGCGACGCTCGAGCACCGGCTGCGCGAGTTGGCCTTCCTGAACTCCGGCGTCTCCGTCACCCTTGCCGACAGGCGTGGGGTCGAACCCAGGGAGACCCATCTGCATTACGAGGGCGGATTGAAGGCCTTTGTGGAATATCTGGACCGTGCCAAGCAGCCGCTGATCCCCCAGCCCGTGATGATCCTATCGGAGCGGGAGGGCGTGACCGTTGAAATCGCGCTGACTTGGAACGACAGTTATCACGAGTCGACGCTGGCCTTCACCAACAACATCCCCCAGCGCGACGGTGGCACACATGTCGCGGGTTTCCGCGCCGGCCTCACCCGCGTCATCACGAAATATGCCGACGACATGCCGCAGACCAGGAAGGAAAAGGTGGCCCTGACCGGCGATGACTGCCGCGAAGGCCTGACCTGCGTGCTGTCGGTCAAGGTGCCTGACCCGAAATTCTCGTCGCAGACCAAGGACAAGCTGGTGTCGTCGGAAGTGCGCCCGATCGTGGAAGGCGCCATCATCGACCAGCTGGGCGCCTGGTTCGAGCAGCATCCCGCCGAAGCCAAGACCGTGGTGGGCAAGGTGGTGGAAGCGGCCGCCGCCCGCGAGGCCGCACGCAAGGCGCGCGAACTGACTCGGCGCAAGGGCGCGCTGGACGGCGCGTCTCTCCCAGGCAAACTGGCCGACTGCCAGGAACGCGACCCCGCCAAATGCGAAATCTTCATCGTCGAGGGCGACTCAGCCGGCGGCAGCGCCAAGCAGGGCCGCAATCGCGCCAACCAGGCGGTGCTGCCCCTGCGCGGCAAGATCCTCAACATCGAGCGCGCCCGCTTCGACAAGATGCTCTCCAGTGAGGCGATCGTGAACCTGATCACTGCGCTTGGCACCGGCATCGGGCGCGAGGAGTTCAATGCCGACAAGCTGCGCTATCACAAAATCATCATCATGACCGATGCCGATGTGGACGGCGCCCATATTCGCACCCTGCTCCTGACCTTCTTCTACCGCCAGATGCCGGAGCTGATCGATCGCGGCCATGTCTTCATCGCCCAGCCCCCGCTCTACAAGGCCACGCGCGGCAAGTCGGAACGCTATCTGAAGGACGAGCCGGAACTTCAGGATTACCTGATCGCAGAAGGCGCATCCGGCGCGGTGCTGACGCTCCATTCGGGTGAAACCATTTCTGGCGCGCACCTGGATGAGCTGATCGCCCATGGGCGCATGGCTGTCGCCGCGCTCAACGGCTTTCCCCGGCATTATCCCCGTTTCGTGCTCGAACAGGCGGCCATCGCCGGCGCGCTCAATCCCGAAATCCTCTCCGGCGCGGCGAAGGCAGCAGAGGCGGCCAAGTACATTGCCCAGCGGCTGGACACTCTGTCGGAGGAATATGAGCGCGGGTGGCATGGCGAGCCCACCACCGATGGCGGGCTCAAATTCTGGCGGGAGGTGCGCGGCGTGCGCGAGGCCGTGGCCATCGACGGTGCGCTGATCGCCTCTGCCGATGCTCGCAAGCTGGACAAGATGGCGGCCGAATTGCAGACCGCCTATCTGCGCGCCGGCCATCTCAAGCGCAAGGACGAGACAAGAGAGATCCGCTCGCCTTCGGAGCTTCTGGACTCGATTTATGAATGGGGTAGGAAGGGCCT
>Ga0307475_10001936_pt1 | contig 12336 bp, 5 predicted proteins | sample atmos_gasesECM1C_FD_203317 | JGI IMG/M metagenome (GOLD analysis project Ga0307475, IMG submission 203317) | Hardwood forest soil microbial communities from Morgan-Monroe State Forest, Indiana, United States - atmos_gasesECM1C_515 | ecosystem: Environmental > Terrestrial > Soil > Temperate... | reverse complement strand
CTTCGGAGCTAATAAGTGTCCGGCCCCGGATTTTGGTTATCCTTGGTCCGGAACCATCCTTAATCATTTTGTAAAGCAGACTTCTGCTGATCCCATGTTGCGCTGCGAACTCAGGTATCGACGACATCAAGCTGGGCAATGGTTCTCCTCGGTAGTTTGCTGGGATGTTCCCGCATCCAGGATTGTCTCAGACGAAGAGGCCCTCTGTGATCGAATAGGTACGGGTCAGGTATGCGGCCTACGCGGATCGGGCCTGGGGGTGAAGCGGCACGACGTCCGCCTCCAGTCCCTCTGCAAACCGCGCCCAGGCGTACAACAGGTCCCGTCGCTTCTGGAAGAGATCGCCGCGCCGGTAGGCAGCCTCGACCTTATCCGAGACCGCGTGCGCTAGAGACATCTCGCGGACCTCGGCCGGGAAGTTGGTCTGTTCCGCGCACCAATCGGAGAAGGTCGATCGGAACCCATGCGCCGTGACCCCCTCGTCGACCCGCTGGAGAGCCTTTAAAATCGCGTGCTGCCCCAAGCCAGGGAACACTCTTGCTCCTTCGCGCGGCAACGCCGTTAGGATCACCAGCGCGGGCTCCGAGAGCGGCACTCGGTGGTCGCGCTCGGCTTTCATACGCGCCGCGGGAATGATCCACAGGCGGCCGTCCAGATCGATTTCCGGCCACTCGGCAAACCGGACCTCGCCAGTGCGGGTCGCAGTCAGGATCATCAGCTCGGCAGCTCTGGCGCCAATCTCGGATTGCTGGCGCAATGTAGTCATGAACTGCGGGAGCCGGCTGTATGGCAATGCGGAATGGTTGACCACCTTCTGCACCTTGGAGCGTTTCGGCAGCACCGCGTCGAGGTGGCCTTTCCATCGCGCCGGGTTGTCACCTGTCCGCAGCTTTCTCGCCTTCGCCCAATCGAGGATCAAGCTCATACGGTTGAGTACGCGGGTCGCTGTCTCAGTCTTGTCCTGCCACAGCGGCTCGACGATGGTCAGCACGTCGTGCGTATCGATGGCGCTAATCGGCCGCTCGCCGATCACCGGCAGTACGTAGCGATCCAGTGAGTTGCGCCATTGGCGCGCGTGATCTGCCGATTTCCAGCTCTTCTCGTGCCCGGCGATGTATTGCTTCGCCGCAACCCCAAAGGTTATCGGGTCGCGCGCCGGCTGTTTGGCGTCGCGGGCAGCAATCGGGTCGATCCCGTCGAGTAGAAGCCGACGCTGCGCCGTCGCCCTGTCGCGGGCTTCGCTAAGCGAAACGAGCGGATAGGGGCCAAGCCCCATCTCGCGCGACCGGCCGTTGAGCGTGAACCGGAGGGACCACGACTTGGAACCGTTCGGCCCGACCTGAAGCCAGAGGTTCGCTCCGTCCGGGTGTTTACCAGGACCGGCCGCCTTGACCTTGGCGACCGTCAGCCGGCTCCCGATATGTGCTCCCATCGCAAGCCTCTCCGCCTATCTCAACCCACATTCTAACCCCACTTTCAACCACGGACAACAGCGGATTTCGGGGGACAAATGGGGATGAATAGGGACTATCGGACGCCCGCAATCGTGGCTGTTTTGCTTAGAATTTCAGGGGATAAGTGGTGTAAGTTCAAGAGCTTGAAATAGGAGCGGGCGGGGAGGCATGGGCCCCGCCTCCCCCGCCGACCCCCTGGGCGAACCGCCAGGGTAACCCGGGATCCCGCGGCTCATGCCCAAGCTCATTCGGACACTATAGCTCCTTCTGCTTACGATGTTGAGAGTCTCGGGTTCGGCTCTAATCATTCCGGCGGGATCGGCGCCATGACGACGCCGCTTGGGGCGGATAGCGACGACCGGTCACGGTAACGGCGAGTTCCCGCCGCTAAACGGCTCGCCGAACAACACGCAGACAGGAAATTCCCGGAGCAGATCCGAAACGCGAACGCGCTCTTGCAGAACCAGGCTGCGGCCCGTGAACACGTCTCGCCAAGCTCGGTCCCCGGGGAGAACGATCTCGGTCGCGCCCCAATCGGGGGTCGGACCACCGTGATACAGTGCGTAGACCAGTCGCGGTACAGCGACTATGAGCGACGCGCCGTCCCGATTGCGGGCGAAAGCACAAAGATGCCCACTCCTCCTCCCTTCCACCTCGAGCGGTTGGTAATCTCCTTCGCTGAACAACTCGGGATGAGATCGCCGCGAATCGAGCAGCCGTCGTGTCACGAATAGTTTCTCGCGTCCGTCCTGCCAGCGTTCGGCGAGATCGGTCAGCGAGACGGCGGCGACCTGGTCCAATAACCTCCGCCGAATACCCCAATCCACCGGCCCACGGTTGTCGGGATCGACCAGACTGTAGTCCCACAGCTCTCCGCCCTGGTAGATATCGGGCACACCAGGCACAGTCAGCTTGAGAACGAGTTGCGAGAGCGAGGCGACCGCGCTCAACCGGGCTAGCGATGTCACGAAGGAATGGAACTCCGTAAGGAACGGGCTTTCCCGAGACCCGTCGAGCACGGCGCGGACAAAGCGCTCAAGGGCTGCTTCATAAGCGGCGTTCGGGTTGCTCCAACTCGACTGCTGCTTGCCCTCGCGAACCGCCTTGATCATATAGGCTTCAAGGCGCTCGCCGAGTCGCTTGATGCCGGCCACGTCATCCGGAGCGAGATTCGGCGGCCAGGCGCCGAGCAGCGCCTGATAGAAGAGGTATTCGACATTGCGTTCCGGCACGATTTCGCCATCGACCTCGGCTCGACGCGAACGGTTCAGTCGGAGCCATTGCGTCAGCCGGTTACTCCAAAGGCGCGGCATCTCGGACAGCAATGCGAGCCGCACGCGCGCGTCCTCGCCGCGCTTCGTGTCGTGGGTGGCCGTCGTGACCATTGCCCGCGGCCAAAACCGCGCGCGCTCCTGGGTCAGATGGTGGAAGGCGGCGGCCGATATTCCAAAGCGGCGTGGATCACCGCCAACCTCGTTGAGCGCCAACAAACGGAAGTAGCGGTAAAACGCTGTGTCTTCAAAAGCCTTCGCCATGACCGGCCCGGTCACTTGTTGGAAATGCAGTGCCGCTCGTAGTGTGCCAGCTCGATGTAGGTGAGGGTTTTTCCCCGTCAATGCGCCGGTGAGCACCTCGTGGAGAAAGTCGAAGATGCTCAGGTCAGCCGCACGCCAGCGTTTCTTCGCCAACGCCAGAGCCCAGTCGATATACCGGCGATCGTCGTCGCCGGCGCCCTGCGGCGACACATAGGTTCGGTACACCGGAAAAGCGGCGATGACCTCTTCCAGGGCAGCCAGCATGCCGTTCAATGTGAAGTCCCGGGTGCGCCACTCGCTCATCGACAGATCGTGGAATTCCTGGGCGAGCACGTTCATCTCGCTAGCAAGGTTGACCTGCATAATGCGTTTCTTGCAGGCATAAAGGATGTCATCGAAGCTCTCGTCCGGATTAGCGAACCGGCCGTAAATACGCGTCATCGCCGCCTCGCCTTCCGGGTCGACAAAGAGCTCCAGCACCTGATTGACAAAGTCGTAGCCGGTGCTGCCTGCGATCGGCCAGTCGGGAAGTTTTTCGTAATGGGCAAGAACTTTTTCGACGATGATGTAGAGTGGCGTCGCAGAACGCAGTTTTAATTGCTCGCAGTATGCGCGAGGCTCGAAAAGCCCATCGATATGATCGACCCGCAGGCCTTGCACATCGCCGCGCTCGATCAGCCTAAAGGCCAATCGATGGATATGCTCGAATAGCTGGGGCAGCTCCACTCGCAAGCCGGCAAGCTCGTTGATGTTGAAGAAACGACGGTAATTGATCTCCTCCGCGGCGACCCTCCAATAGGCGATCCGATATGCCTGAGCTTCGAGCAGGCGATGCAATCGGCGAAAGCTCGACGGGTCGCCGGACTCACCGGTGAATCGTTGCAGCGCAGTCGTGATCGCGGCCGCGATTGCGGGATCTTCCGCACTTTGGACGAGGCGACGTTTCAGCTCGGCCACGCGTTCGCGCACTCGGGTCGACCGCCTTACATCGATCGCCGCCCATTCGCGGGCGAATCCGGCAAGCGTCTCGCCCCCGGCCTCGAGAACTGCTGTGTAACAGCGGGGCGAAATCGGAAAGCGATGATCGGAATACCAAGCGCTGAAGCTCCCCTCCTGAGGATCGAAGCGGAGCACGATCTCGCCATTCTCGAGGATCACGCCGTATTGATCGCCGAGCACCGGGAGAAGCACGCGGCCTTTGAGGTCGGTGCGACTAGCATCCCAGTTAATATCGAAATACGTGGCGAATGGCGAATCCCGACCCCATTCGAGGACATCCAGCCACCAGGCGTTATCATTTCCGCCGACACCCATATGGTTCGGCACGAAATCGAGGATCAGGCCCATGCCATTCGCATGCAACGCATCGATCAGTGATTGGAAATCCGCCTCGCTGCCGATCTCGGGGTTGAGCCGGTTGTGGTCGATGATGTCGTAGCCATGGGTCGAACCGGGGCGCGCCTGCATGATCGGCGAGGCGTAGACGTGACTGATGCCGAGTGTCGCGAGATACGGAACAAGGCCGGTTGCGTCGCGAAAGGTGAAGTGGCGGTGGAACTGTAAGCGATAGGTGGCGCGGATTCCGGTAAAGCCGTCGGAATTTCCGCTCATCCCCTGGCAGAGCGCAGACGCCCCTCCTGGATCAACGCCGCGATCCGCGGCAAATCGGCGCCGGAGACGAGCTCTTCAAGTGAGCGGGAGGCGCGGCGACGCCAGTTCGGATGTGCGTCTATCGTTCCGGGAAGGTTTGCCTGCTCGCCCTCGCCGACGACATCTTCAAGCTGGATCAACATCAGACGAGCGCGCGAACGCGCAAGATAGATCAGGATCGCGTCGCCCAGCTCGGTCGAATAGGCCGGATCACCGCTCTCAGAAAGAAACTGGCCGATACGCTCAGGTGCGAGCAGCCCCTCGCTCACGAGCGCGTCGAGCAGCAGACGCCGGTCGCGGCTGCGCTCCCTCTGGTCCGCCTCGGCGATATCCGCGTCGGGATAGAGATCAAGACGACGGCGCCAGGTAATATCATGGCCGAGCCAAAATCCTTTTAGGGTCGCGATGTCGTGGGTCGCGGCGGAAGCGGCGGCGAGGGGCGGGTACCCGGCAGCCGGTATAAAGCCCCTGTCGTGCCCGCGTTCGAAAACCAGCACACGGTAGGACAGCACGGTGGCCGAGCGCATCGTCTCGCGAAAGCCGACGGGCACGGTTCCGAGATCTTCGCCGATCACGGCACAAGCCTGCCTATGGCTCTCGAGGGCGACGAGCCGCAGCAGATCGTCGAATGGATAAGACACGTAGGCACCGGCGCTTGCTTCCATTCCGGACGGGATCCAGTAGAGCCGATTGAGAGACATGACGTGATCTATACGCAGGATCCCGGCATGACGCATATTGGCTCGCAGCAAGGCGATGAATGGCGTGTAGCCCCGCCGTTGGAGGATCAGCGGGTTGACCGGTGCCAACCCCCAATTCTGCCCGGTCCGATTGAACGCGTCAGGGGGCGCACCGATCGATGCTCCGGGTGCGATGAGCTCTTGGTCCGCCCATGCCTCGGCGCCGTTGGGATCGACGCCGACAGCGAGGTCGCGATAGAGCCCCAGCGACAATCCGGCCTTGCGGCCGGTCGCCGCCGCCGCGGCAATCTGCCGGTCAGCTTCCCATTGCAGATATTGAAAGAACTCGACACTGTCGCGATGTGCGGCCACGAATTCGGCGACCTCCGGTGAACGCGGGCTGCGCACCGACGCTGGCCAGTCTTGCCAGGAGAACCCTCTTCCTGCGCGGCAGTAATGTTCGTGGAGTGCTTCAAAGACCGAAAAATCGGTGAGCGATTGTCCGCCGTCGCGTTGAAAGTCACGGAAAGCCCGGCCGAGCTGGGTCTTTGCGGCACCTTCTGTACCCAACTCGTGCGTGCGGAAGCGCCGAAACAGCGCCTCCAGCACCGGCCGCTTGCACGCAGCGACCGCGCGGTAATCGACGAGCCGAGCCGAGCGCGCAGCCGCGAGTGTCACCGCGAACTGTTTTTCTTCAATGAGTTTGCGCACCGCTTCATCTTCGGTAAAACCGGGCACAGCGGCTACGTCGATGTAAAGATAGTCAATGTGGGCGCGGCTCGAGGGCGCATATGGACTGATGTGCAGTGGCTCGGCGCCAAACAGCGCGTGGAGGGGGTTTATGCCGATCGTCACCGCGGCATAGGACCCGGCGGCGCGGGCAAGCCTTGCAAGGTCTGTGAAGTCGCCAATTGCCCAATTGGTAGTGCTGCGCAGACCATAGAGCTGGCAAGTCAGGCCCCAGCGGCGAGCGCCCGGCCCGAGCTCGGGGGGAAGGTGGCACTGAGCCGGGGCGACTACAAGGCTGAGCCGCGCTGTGACGCTGCCGGCCTCAAGATCGAGCTGGTGATAACCAAGCGGCAATCCCGGCGGCAGTGGCATAGCGAATCGCGCTCCGGCCGAGGCCGGCGCCAGTCGACCGGAGCGTTCCTCGCCGCTTTCGAGGTGGCACGCCCAGAAGATTTCTCGACAGCCATCTGGAAGGCGTAGTGCAAGCTCGGGATGCGCTGCCTCGGCATTAACGAGGTGGACCGGACCCAGCCCCAGCGGCACGCGTCGCCGCTGCTCGGCCAGCTCGCGCCGAGCGACTGCCGGATCCTGCGGAAGACCAAAGGCGCCGATCAGCGCCAGCAGCGCCTCGTCGGAGACGTCACGAGTTTGACCAAAGGTATCAGTGTAATGCGCCTCGATACCAACGAGCCGAGCGAGCTGTTCGATCGCGGCGCGGTCACTCATGTCACAGCGGAGCCGGTGGCACGAGAAAGAAGGTTGCGCTGAGGGGCGAGCCGGGCAGCGCTTCTCGCTCTACGGAAGAATAGAGCAGCCGTCCGTCGGACATCGGTGGGATGGGTACCCGCTCGTCAGCGAAATTCGCGACCAGCACCAGTTGCGAGCGGTCACCGAGCTGCCATCCCACCAACACAGCCTTGGGTCCGAGCACCCGGTAGTTGCCCGCGAAAGGCGGGATGGCGGCGAGGCGAGGCACGATCTCCCGCGCCCGTATGGTCAGCAGCCGACGGTATCGGCCAAACCAGCGCAAATGATTTTCGCGGTTCAATTCCCCCCAGTCGAGCCGCGACTGCGCGAACGTCACGAATGCTGTCGGGTCCGGAATCCGGTCGCGCGCTGCCTCATCTCCGAACTCGGGCAAGTGGGCGAATTCGCGGCGACGTCCAGCCCGCACCGAAGCGGAAAGGGACGGCTCGAACTCACAGAAAAATAGAAAAGGCCTGATGCTCGCCCACTCCTCGCCCATGAACAGCAGCGGGATTTGCGGCGATAGCAGCACGATCGCAATCGCGGCGTGCAACGCCGGCTCGGTCGCATCACCCGACAGCCTTGTTCCGAATGGGCGATTACCGACCTGGTCATGGTTCTGCAGAAAGGCGACAAATGCCGTCGCCGGCAAATCGGGCGACGGCTCGCCGCGCGGTTCTCCGCCACGAAACGGTGAAGGTGCTCCCTGAAAGGCGAACCCTTCGGCGAGCGCACGGCCGAGATGCTCGGCCGGTGCAGTCGAGTAATCACCATAATAGCTCCAGTCCTCACCGGTGATGAGAAGGTGCAGGACGTGATGAAGATCGTCGTTCCATTGCGCAGTATATTGCTCGACTTGGCCGCGAGAGCGCGCCAGGCGGTGCGCCTCGTTGCGGTCGTTCTCGAGGACGAGATGAACCTCCCGGCCTGTGATGTGCCGTCGCACGGATTGGGCGATTTCATCGATGATGTCGGGCGAGCTTTCGTCGATGATCGCGTGGACGGCGTCGAGACGCAGGCCATCGAAGTGGAACTCTTCGAGCCAATAGAGCGCGTTGTGTATGAAAAAGTCACGCACAGGACGACTACGCTGGGAGGAGAAATCCGGCGCGGCGCCCCACGGAGTATGGTACCGCTCGGCAAAGAACTCGGGTGCGATCGAAGGCAGGTAGTTACCTTCGGGACCGAAGTGGTTGTAGACGACATCGAGAAAAATGGCGAGCCCGCGGGCATGGCAGGCCTCGACCAGCCTTTTCAAATCCTCCGGCGACCCATACCGCGAAGCGGGCGCGTAGAGGAAGACACCGTCGTATCCCCAATTTCGACTTCCTGGGAACTCGGCGATCGGCATCAGCTCGACAGCAGTTGCGCCGAGCTCCCGGATGTGATCGAGATGCCGGATCGCTCCAGCGAAGTCGGCGCTGTCGCAAAAGGTACCGATATGCAATTCATAGAAGACGATTTCTTCCCACCGGCGACCGCGCCAGTCGAGGTCGCTCCAGACATGCTCCGCGGGATCGACAACCTCGCTCGGACCATGAACGCCGGCGGGCTGGCGGCGCGACGCCGGATCAGGAACGTCCTTTCCCCCGACGACATAACGGTAGAGCGTACCAGGCCTCGCAGCAGTAGTCGTTAGCGAGAACCAGCCGTCCTCCTCAGGGACCATTGGGATCGCAAGAGCGGCCGCATCCTCGATCCGCAGCGAGACGGCGCTCGCGCTCGGCGCCCAAAGGCGGAACCGAACACCGTCGGCTGTAACCTCGGCACCAAAGGGAAGCTCATGATGGCGTAGCATCATCCGTCCCCGGGCTGTGGGCCATCAGCCGGCATCCCGTTGGCTACGATCGCCTCGCTTGGCGTCAGCTCCGGTCGCGGCGCGCGATTGATGAAGAGCGCGAAGGAATGGCCGTGCAGCCGATAAACCTCTCCCGTGACATAGAGCCTACCTCCGGCGACGCGCCCGGTCGGCTGCGAGGTGTCGACGAGAGGCTCCCAGGACATTGGCGCGGTGAGCGACGGAATGTGGAAATCGAGATCTTCGGAGTAGGCGTTAACCATCACAAAAAAACTCTCGTCGACATCGCGCTGACCGCCCGGCGTGTAGAACTCGCCTGCCGCGCCACTCAAAACATAGCCGAGCGACAGTGCGACCGGATTGTTCCAATCGTCGTCCGCTGCCTCGTTACCTGACGGGGTCACCCAGGTGATGTCTTTGACCCCGGCCTCGGAGAGCACCTCCCCACGAAGAAATCGCGGGCGTGAAAAGACGCGATGGCGACGGCGGAAATTTATAAGATAGCGGACGAAACGGCGGAGATTCTCGTCTTCGGGTCTGATATGCTCCCAATCAATCCACGAGATATCGTTGTCCTGGCAATAAGCATTGTTGTTGCCGCGCTGCGTCCGGCCGATCTCGTCTCCAGCGAGCAGCATCGGAACTCCGAGCGACAACAGCAGGGTGGCGAGCAGGTTGCGCTTCTGGCGGTCGCGCAGGGCAACGACGTCCGGATCGGAGGTCGGTCCCTCGACCCCGTAATTCCAGCTGTTGTCGCCGTCGCTTCCGTCGCGGTTGTCCTCGCCGTTGGCCTCGTTGTGCTTATCATTGTAGCTAACCAGATCCTGCAGCGTGAAGCCGTCATGGACAGTGATGAAATTGATGCTCGCCCAGGGACGCCTTCCGCGTGAGGCGAAGATGTCGGACGAGCCGGCGACGCGCGAAGCGAGATCGGCGACGAGGCTCTTGTCGCCCCTCCAAAAACGCCGAACCGTGTCGCGGTACTGACCGTTCCACTCGGCCCAACCGGGTGGAAAATTGCCGAGCTGGTAGCCGTAGGGGCCCAGATCCCAAGGCTCGGCTATCAGCTTGACCCCGGACATCACCGGATCCTGTCCGATCGCATCGAAAAACGCGCTGCCTTGCCCGTAGTCGCCGTTCTCGCGCGCCAGCGCCGCACAGAGATCGAAGCGAAAACCGTCGACATGCATCTCCAGCGCCCAGTAACGCAGGGACTCCATGACGAGCTGCAGAACCCGCGGGTGGTCCAAGTTCAATGTGTTGCCGGTGCCCGTAAAATCCTCATAGAAGCGTCGGTCGGCCTCCAATCGATAGTATGAGGCATTGTCGATGCCGCGAAACGACAGAGTTGGGCCGAGGTGATTGCCTTCACCACTGTGATTGTAAACGACGTCTAGGATGACTTCTATCCCGGCATCGTGCAGCCGCTTGACCATGGTCTTGAAGCCGGCGACCGAATTTGTCGCCAGTAGGCGCGGATCCGGCGCAAAATAGGCGATCGAGTTGTAGCCCCAATAATTGACGAGCCCACGCTCTAACAGATGGCGGTCGTCGACCGCAGCGTGGATCGGCAGCAACTCGACCGTGGTCACCCCGAGCCCGAGCAGGTAGTCGATCATCGCGGGTGAGGCGAGACCGGCAAACGTGCCGCGGTGCACGGGATCGACCTCGGGATGTTTGAACGTGACCCCGCGTACATGCAGTTCGAGGATGATCGTCTCTTGCCAAGGGATCTGAGGACGGCGATCCTCGCCCCAGGTGAAGGCCGGCTCGATGACCCGGCATTTCGGGATTTGACGCGCATTATCGCGGCGGTCGAATGACAGGTCCGCGCGCTGGCTGCCAACGCGATAGCCAAAGAGGGCGTCGCTCCACCGCAGCCTGCCGTGCAGCGATCGGACGTATGGATCGATCACCAGTTTATTGGGATTGAAGCGGTGCCCGTTCGAGGGATCGTACGGCCCGTAGACGCGGTAGCCATAGAGCAGGTTCGGACGGGCATCCGGCAAGTAAGCGTGCCAGACCTCGTCCGTGTATTCCGGAAGCACGATCCGTGCCTCCTCGCGGTTGCCCGAGCGATCGAACAGGCACAGTTCGACCTTTTCGGCGTGCGCTGAAAAGAGAGCGAAATTGACGCCCTCGCCGTCCCACGTCGCCCCGAGCGGGTAGGGACGGCCCGGCCATACTTTGGTCGGCGCCGCCATCGGACTTAATCCGCGGTGAAAATCAGAGCGCCGAGCGGCGGAAGCCTTACACGAACCGATTGATGTTGGCCGTGCATTGGATGGGGTTCGGCATGCACTTCTCCGGCATTGCCGACCCCGCTGCCGCCATATTCCGTCGCGTCGGTATTGATGCGTTCACGATAGCGGCCGGGCCGGGGCACGCCGATGCGGTAATTCTCGCGCGGCACCGGTGTGAAGTTGCAGACGACGACGCAAAGCTCGTTCGGATCGCGGCTGCGGCGAAGGTAGGAAACGATGCTCTCGGCCGCGTTCGCCACGTCGATCCACTGGAAGCCCTCGGGATCGCAATCGAGCTGGTGCAATGCCGGCGTGCCGCGATAGAGAGAATTGAGGTCGCGCACTAGCCGTCGTACCCCGTCGTGAAACGGATCGGCGAGGAGCTGCCAATCGAGTCCGATATCGTGGTTCCACTCGCGTTCCTGCGCGAACTCGCCGCCCATGTAGAGGAGCTTCTTGCCGGGATGGGTCCACATATAGGCGAAATAGGCGCGCAGATTGGCGAAGCGTTGCCAACGGTCACCCGCCATTTTGCCGATCAGCGACCCCTTGCCGTGCACAGTCTCGTCGTGGCTGAGCGGCAGGATGAAGTTCTCGTGAAAGGCATAGAGCAAACCAAAGGTAAGGTCGTTGTGATGGTATTTCCGGTGGATCGGGTCCAACGCCATGTAGTGCAGGGTATCGTGCATCCACCCCATGTTCCATTTGAAACCAAAGCCGAGGCCGCCAACATAAACAGGGCGTGACACCATCGGCCAGGCGGTTGATTCCTCGGCCACGGATGTGGCACCGCTCGCTTCCGTAAAGACCAGCTCGTTCATTCGCCGCAGGAACGCGATCGCCTCCAGGTTCTCACGTCCACCAAAGCGGTTGGGGATCCATTCCCCAGCCTGGCGGCTGTAATCGAGATACAGCATCGAGGCGACCGCATCGACCCGAATGCCGTCGATGTGGAATTCACGCAGCCAATAGAGCACGCTCGACAGCAGAAAATTCGCTACCTCACGACGGCCGTAATTGTAAATGAACGTGCCCCAGTCGGGGTGAAAGCCCTGCCGCGGGTCGGCATGCTCGTAGAGTGCGGTACCGTCGAAGCGGCCGAGCCCGTGCGGGTCGTTCGGGAAATGTCCCGGCACCCAGTCGAGCAGCAAGCCCAGCCCGGCGCCGTGGCAGGCCTCGACAAACGCACGGAAATCGTCGGGCGTCCCGTACCGGCTGGTCGGCGCGAACAAAGAGATCGGCTGATATCCCCAGGAGCCGTCGAATGGGTATTCGGTAAGCGGCATGGCCTCGATATGAGTGAAGCCCATGTCGCGCACGTAAGGGACGAGCTGATCGGCGAGGTCACGATAGGTCAAATACCGTCCATGCTCGGCAAGATTGCGGCGCCACGAGCCGAGATGGACCTCATAGATCGCGATCGGAGCCCCACGATCGTTGCGGCGCCAGCGTTCCGCCATCCACGTGCCGTCGTGCCAGACATGGCGCGACGGAGCGACA
>Ga0307475_10001934_pt1 | contig 12343 bp, 9 predicted proteins | sample atmos_gasesECM1C_FD_203317 | JGI IMG/M metagenome (GOLD analysis project Ga0307475, IMG submission 203317) | Hardwood forest soil microbial communities from Morgan-Monroe State Forest, Indiana, United States - atmos_gasesECM1C_515 | ecosystem: Environmental > Terrestrial > Soil > Temperate... | reverse complement strand
CACTATCACGCCGGACTGCGGTTCTGGTTACAGTCCTTGCCCGCAGCTAGAGCCGAGGCATTCGGGATATCGGCGTTCGCGGATTTCGTTCTCGGGGGACCTTGCGGAAGAGTTCAAGTGCGAGGTGACGTCTATGGTTATTAAGTCAAATTCTTCAAAGAGTCTTGCTGTAAGTTTCTTGCTGGCAATCACGCTGGCGCTGTCGGCTTTTCCCAAGGCTGCGAGAGCGCAGATTGGGAATGCCACGCTGGGCGGCACAGTAACCGACCCGTCTGGAGGTGTCATTGCTGACGCTGAGCTGACCCTCACCAACAAGGCGACCGGTTTCGAGGCGAAGGCTACATCCAACGAGCGGGGTGAGTACACCTTTCGAAATTTAACTCCAGGGACTTACGACCTGAGAGTGGTCAAGAGTGGATTCGGAACTTACGTCCAGAAGGATATCCTGCTGACGATCAACCAGTCGGGGCATGCCGACGTCGCTCTCAAAGTCGGCGGTGCAACCGAGACCGTCACCGTGGAGGGTCAGAATACCCTCATCAACTACGACAATGGGACACTGCAGGGGGGAGCCGATCCGGAAACGATCAAGGACTTACCGCTGGTCGTTGAGGGCAAACCACGTTCTTCGGCAGCTCTGGCCGTGCTTCTACCAGGCATCACGACCGGCAGTTCGAGTGAAGCCTTCCAGGCGCGCATTAACGGGGGACAGGAGTCCGGCGATGAGGCTCTGTTGGACGGTGCAACCATGCAAGAAGGTTTCATGAGCCAGAGCGGGATGGTCTCGATTCAACAGGACTTTCAAATGTCCCCTGATATGGTTCAGGAAGTTAAGGTGCTCACATCGGACTACGCTCCCGAGTACGGCTCGTCGACTTCGGGTCAGATTACGATGGTCAGTAAGGGCGGCACGACACAATATCACGCCGCAGCTTTCGAATACGCGCGAAACAAAGCGCTGAATGCTAATACCTGGACGAACAACTTTCATGGGCTACCCCGGCCCCCGGACAATGAGCACAACTTCGGCGCCAACATTGGCGGTCCAGTCAAAATACCCTTTCTCTATCATGGAACTTCAAAGCATCACTCCTTTTTCTATTTCGACTGGGAGTCCTACCACCAGGCCGGTGGCTCTAATACGCCAACGATCTCGATTCCGTCGGTATTAGAACGAGGGGGAAACTTTACGGACTGGGGCTTGCCCATTTACATGCCGGGCAATGCCAGTACAACTTGCCAGACGGCAGCCGGAGTGGGACCCGGGAAACAGTTCCCCGGAAACATCATTCCGTCGGCTTGCGAAAGCGCCATTGCCAAAGCTTATATGGCGCAATTGCCGACTCCGACCAATTCGAATGCCACGAGTAACTACACGGCGCCCAAACCTGTGCCAGATACGCTCACCAGCAATTCGAACGTTTACATGACGCGCATCGACCACAACTACGGCGATAAGGATCACTTTTATTTTTTCTGGTGGCGTCAGTTTACTGGCTACAACAGGGCTACTTTGCTTCCCGTTTCCATCGCGACAGAGTCTCCCACGAGACCTCAAAATTCGCCGATCTCAAGGTTTAACTGGGAGCATACCTTCTCGACAACCATGACCAACCATGCAACTTTTGGATATTTGAATCGCAACGAAGGGTACGGATCACAGAACCTAGCTTTTCTCAGTGGATCGAACGCCTTGCCACAGGTCACCGTGAATGGCGCACCCAAACCCAATGCCCTACCAGCCTTTACGTTCAGCCAGGGGTTCAATCAGCTCTCAAACAGCAACGGCCCTCCAGCAACGAATATCACCGTTCGTCCGACCTGGGTATTCAACGACTTGGTGAACAAAATCCATGGGCATCACACCTTCACTTTCGGCATGGAATGGCGATCGGTGCAGGGCAATATTCATCAGTCCAATAATCAATCTGGGACTTACAGCTTCGACGGTTCAGCCACAAGCTCGCCCAGCGGCAACAGTGGGAGTCCGGTTGCGGACTTCTTCCTCGGAGCTGTCAACGGCGGCTCGGCTGACCGTCGAGTGGTGAGCGCCTGGTATCCCCGCCAAACGGTCTGGGCCTTGCATGCCGACGACTCGTGGAAAATCACTCCAAAGCTGACCTTCAACGCGGGGTTGCGGTGGGACTACTACACACCTTCTCGAGAAAAATATGATCATTTTTCCTTCATCGACCTCGTCGGAACCAACCCCAATGCCGGCGGATTACCGGGACGTTTGGCTTTCGCCGGCAATAACTCCACTTGCCAGCCTGCTTCCGCATGCTACGGCGCCCCTTATCCGGAGAAGCCGTGGCACAAGGGGTTTGCGCCGCGACTGAGCGTGGCCTATTCGTATGACCAGAAGACGGTCGTTCGCGCAGGTTACGGCATTTTCTTTGCTCAAGCGTTCTACCCAGGTTGGGGCGGTGGAATGGCGCTCGATGGCTTCAATCTGCATCAGACGTTCGGCACCAGCGTGGACCCCGTAACCGGCCAACCTGATCCGGCATTCTACCTGGACAATGGGGTCCCTGCCCCCGCGCAACTCCCTCCATTTATCTCGCCGGGATTCGACAATGGTCATTCCCCCACCGCTGCCAACGGTAATGGTTCGGCATACCGCCCGGTAGACGCGAACCGGCGACCCTATTCTCAACAGTGGAACCTGACGATTGAGCGTCAACTTCCCAAAGATGTTTTCTTCAGCGTCGCCTATGTGGGGAACAAGGGCTCGCGCCTGACGTCAAGCCTAAATCCGGCCAACGTATTGAATCCCTTTGATCCAAAGATACAGGCTCTTGAGGCAAACACAACTTCTATCGACCCCATTTGCGCCACCACCAACAAGCCACCAAGCAACGTCAATTGCGGTTACGTGCCCGAATTGAACGTCCAATTCACGTCGGATAGCCAGACGCTTTTCGGCGTTAAATCTCCTTACAACGGATGGGTTAACGATTTAACTAAACCCGGCTCCGCTTGTTCTCCCACTGTGGCTCAGGCGCTGTTGCCGTTCCCGCAGTTTTGCGGCCCGCTCCAGGGGTTGAACGAAAACCACGGGAATTCCATCTATCACTCCCTACAGTTGAAGGCAGAGAAGAGCTATAGGCATGGGCTTTACATGCTCGTGTCTTATACGAATTCCAAGCTTATATCCGACGCCTCGGACAATACTCAGCAGCTCGGCGGTTCTTGGAACGCCACGCAGGGTGTAATTTCGCCTTACGAGAAAGTCCGCGCGCGTACCCTGTCATCCGATGACGTCCCGCAGGTGCTGTCGGCCGCCTTCGTTTACGATTTGCCCTTTGGTAGGGGCAAGAAATACGCGAACCAAGGTGGCGCCGTCAACGGGCTGGTAGGCGGCTGGCAATTAGCCCCCATACTTCATTGGTCCACGGGAACCCCGATGTGGTTCCGTTCGGGCGCGTGCGAAGTGGTTCCGCAATTCCGCCAGAATTGCCTCCTAGGTCTTGTCAAGGGCCAAAATCCTTTCCTCCAGGACCCGAATAGCTACAATCCAAGTAAGGGACCTCTACTTAACGCAGCGGCATTCGAGCCCCTAACGGCCTTCCAACCGGCCGGGGCATGCCCAGGCTGCACCGGAGTCTTCGGCTACACCGGCATTGGACCGCGCATTTCGAATCTGAGAGGTCCAAACGCCAAGGACGTGGACTTTTCGATAACCAAAAACACTAGGATTGGAGAGCGGGTCAATTTCCAGCTGCGCTTTGGGTTCTTCAATGCGTTCAACCAGCATTATTTCTTCAACGCCACCAACGTAAACAACCAAGGTTCAAGTTTCGCATTTCATAATGACATCAGTATCAATAATTTCGGTACCTGGGACGGTAGTGTAAGCTCACCGCGAACGATTCAGATAGGCGCGAGACTTGAATTTTAGGCAAGGCGAATTCTTGACGCCTAACACCCCGAGAAACGAGCAGTGCCCGATGAAAATCGGCGCGCTGCTCGTTTGGACGAACCTAACGTGTGCTACCTCGGCGGCAAGGAAGGATTTGGTAAGGGTTGCAATTCGCTAGCCTTTTTTAGCTCCTGGAAGCGATCGGCCTCCGCTTTGGAGAGCGAGTTGTCTCCCAACCGATGATAGATGCGGCCAAGCAGATAGTGCGGTTCAGGATAAGAAGGATCAAGCGTAGTGGCTTGGTTGAGGGGTGGAACCGCTTCTTCATAGCGGCCCTGCATCTCCAAGGCTCGCCCTAGCTGATAGTACGCCTGCGGTAGCTTGGGGCCGTATTCAATTGCTTCGCGCAGACTCTTCTCCGCGTCCGGCAGTCGGTTTAGGGCCATGAGGGAAATGGCCAGATCCACATGGGGCCAGGGCGAAGGTTTTGGTTGAAGCCGGTTCAGTTGGACGGCGCGGTCGTAATTCTTGATGGCTTCCTCGAATTTGCCGAGGTAATCGAAGCACAGGCCTAAGGTGTCGTACGCGCGCACCATATCTGGATCCAGCTCGATAACCTCTTGCAGGCGGGCGATGGCCGACGCATAGTTTTGCGCATCGTAGTCCAGGCGCGCGAGCCAATAGGTGTAGAGTGAATTCCGCGGCTCGGCAGCGGCAAGTTTCTCGAGTTCCGGACGGGCCCAATCGCGGCGGCGGAGCTCGATGTACGCCATGGCGAGCGTAAAGCGGCTGCGCTCATCAAGAGGAGTGATGGCTTCGGCCCTTTTCCAGGCAATGGCGGCATTCAGGTACTGGCCGTCGAGAAAGAAGATTCCTGCGGCCGTGACCAGCAGTTTGGCCGTTCTCGTTGATTTGGGGTGGCTTTCAGCTTCTCCGACAAGAATCGTTTCCGCCTGTTTGTAATTGTGACCGTTTAGGGCGTTTTCGAGTTCCTGGCGGAGCGCGTCGCTGAGTTGCAGGTCCGAGAAATCACGGCGAACGCCTAAGGGCGCAGGGTTGTCTTGCCAGTTAGCGCAGGTTCGCGGCAGAAAGATGAGGCTAAGGAACGCGGCGACAAAGGCAGAGGCGAAACAACGGACAGTTCTTCGCGTCTCGTGCTTGCAGGAGGATGCAGCAATCATGGCGGTCCAGTGGCAGCGGCCCTTGCCGCTTCGATTCTGGCTTTGGCGTCGAGTGCCGCTTGGCTCCCCGCCACGAGGCCGAGTTCGACGTTGATCGCGGCGAGGGCATCATCGAATCGTTTCAGTTCAAGACAGAGCAAAGCAATGGCCAAATGAATCTCGGGCAATTTGGGATCGTACTGTGCAGCCTTTTGAAAAGCGGAGAGAGCCAGATCATATTTTTCCTGAACTGCATACTCCTGTCCAAGGGCCTGCTGCAGCCTGGCGGAGTGAGGATCAAGCTGGGAAATCTGCTGGTACGACCAGCCGGACAGTTTCATCCAGGCCCTGCCCGGTTGATAGGAGTACTCGGGCTCCTGAGGAGCCAGCTCCACGAGTTTCTGAAGCTGCTCGACGGCCGCGATCCAGTTCTCGAAAGCCTCGTAAGCCTTGGCTAGTTGCAGGTAAGCTTGGGGCTCCTGAGGCATTAGTTTGACCGCGCGCTGCAGTTCGCGCAGGGCCTCGGCATTTCTTTTCAGCGCCAGGAGGCTGGAGCCCAGGAGGAGGTGCGCCGGGCCAAAGCCGGGCTGCAGAACCAGAGCCTGGCGAAATCGCGTGACGGCTTTTAAAGGTTGTCCACGCTGCTGGGCGATGATGCCGAGGTTTTGATGGACGAGAGGGTGCTTGATGCCCTGTTGGAGGGCTTCGGAGAAGACCTTGTCGGCGCCATCCAGATCGCCAGACTTCAGCGCGGCAACGCCAACCGCAATCTTTGCCTCTGACGAGGGAGGAAGATATTCCTGGGCAAGCGTCGCTCTGGTTAGACTGAAGAGAAGCCAGAGGATGGCCGCGCGGATTGCGATTCTCGCCAGGTGCGCGGTGGATTGTGAATCCATGATGTCTGGGGATGTGTTGATTGCCAAGGTGACTCCGAACCAGGCGCGCTTGCACTCAATAATCAAGCGCGCACAGACGAAAAACGCAGTACAACGGAGATTAGTATAAAGCAGCATGGGATGGGCTCTCATAGCCAATTTGTAAGGCTCACGAACGTGTTTTCGAGTTCGAGATTTCTTGGCAGGAAATATCCGGCGAACCGTTTCGCGGCGCCATGGCGGTGGGTCATTTCTGTCGTGGCGCTGACCACCTTGATCGGTCGTGTGGGTAGCCCGCTCGCCAACGCGGAACAGAACAACCAGAGCGCAAGAGAGCAAAAAATCTTGCAGATCCAGCAACTGATAGAGGAGCACAAACTGGAAGAAGCACAACGCCAGCTCGCAGAGGCGACCAAACAGTATCCATCGGATGAGGGGTTGCAAAACCTGCTGGGGATCGTCGAAGCACAGCAAGGCAAGTATGAGGAGGCTGAAAAGAGCTTTCGTCAGGCGATTGCAAGAGCACCGAAATTTACGGCGGCCTACCTCAACTTGGGACGCCTATATCAAGAGAACCTCCCAGCCGATCCGCAGACGCAGCGCAAAACGCTCGAGGTCTACCAGCGCGTGCTCGAATATGAACCTGCTAATGCCGAAGCAAATTACCAGAGCGCTGTACTTTTTTTACGACAGGGTGAGTATCAGAACTCGCTCAGCCACGTTTCGCGCCTCCCGACAGAAACCCAAAACAGCGCCCAAGCATTATCGATCCGGTGCGCCGATTATGCCGGGCTCGGGAATCGCCAGGAGACCGAGGCCACTGTGACACGACTGCTGGACGCTCAGGGCTTTTCCGAAGCGGACGCCCAACAAGCGTTGCTTGGACTGGTCCCTGCCGAGCGTGACGACTTGATTCTCTCTTTGCTCGAGGCCTTGCAACATCGCGAGGCACTATCTCCTGCGCTCCTTCAAACGCTGGGAGTCAGCTACGAACGCGTGAACCGGCTGGCCGAGGCCCGGACCACTCTTGAGAAGTCTTTTGCGGTGGGAAAGCCTTCCGTTGACGTGCTGCTGGAATTGACGCGCATCGCGCGTCTGCTAAAGGACTATCAAGGCGCTCTCGGCTACCTGGCGCATGCCCAGGAATTGGATCCAAGCAATGCGCGCCTCTACTACGATTTCGGCGTAGTGTGCGTGGACTTAAGCCTCATCGCCGAGGCGCGGAACTCTTTCGAAAAGGCCGTGAAGCTCGAGCCGGAGAATCCCGCGTACAACTACGCGATGGGGGCGGCTTCTGCTTTCCGCCATGATCCTGCGGAAGCAGTTCCGTATTTCGAGAAATATCTCAAATTGAAGCCGCAGGACCCGCGGGGCAAGCTCGCCATGGGCGTGGCGCTTTTTCGCGCCAAAGACTTCGACGCCGCACGTCCCTGGCTGAAGGAAGCTGCCGCAATCCCCGCGACCGCATCGAAGGCGCATTACTACCTGGGGGTGATTGCCCTGCAAGAGGGCCGGCCTGACGAAGCTGTGGCCGAGTTGCGGGAGGTACTGAAAGATCGCCCTGACGACGCAGACGCTCTAGCCGAACTGGGACAGTATTGTTTGATGCGAAAAGAGTACAAGCAAGCGGAGAAGCACCTCGAGCGCGCATTGAAAGTCGACCCGGATCATTATGCTGCGAACTTCTATCTGCTGACGCTGTACACTCGCACGAAAGATTCGAGACGCGCAGCGCAGGAGCAACGCTTCGAAGCGCTAAAAAAACTGCTAGCGGAAAAAACGCAAGATTTTCTGCGCATCGTGGAAGTGCGTCCTTTCGAAAATCCATGAAGACACATGGTTCCATGATCAAACTCGCCGCCGCTCTATGGAGCCTGCGACCCCCCTGGCTCATTGTCCTGCTGGTTTTCGTTTTGGGCCCAGCGCATGGACAATCTTCCGCTCTGGCAGAATGTACGCAAACGTTCTACCGCGGGGATTACGGAATTACAGTTCAACTTGCAGAGAAGCATTTGCGACAATACCCGAAGGACGTGCCTGTCCGCATCCTACTCGCCCGGGCAGAGCTTGCCCAAGGAAAGCTTCGGCAGGCTTTTGAGGAGTTGCAGAAAGCATTGGCTTTTGACCATAGGAATATCGACGCCCTTTATTACCTGTCTCTTGTTTCCAGGGAACTTTCTCAAAGAGAGTATCAGCGTCTACTTGCGCTAGCCCCTGGATTCTCTACCGGGTAACCGATGGAAAGCAAACCATCTCGGAGCCCGTCTCTTACTCCTTCGGAAATGCACGCGTCGCGGAGACCTACGTGTTGCGCCACAACGGAAAGCTCTACGAAGGCCGCGTGAGTTATTACACTGCCATCGACGGCTTGGACTGGACGATCGGTGATGCTCCGAGCCCACCGCCCAGCTTAGAGGAAGCGATGGGACGCGATATCAGCGGCGACGAAGCGCGAAACTGCTTCAGTTGTCATGGGACCTGACCTGTGAAGCTTGCCACGGACCGGGACAAAAGCACGCGGTGGTGATGCTCTCCGATGTTCGAGCAGACCCCTTCATCTTCAATCCCAAAACGTTGGATCCGGACAGGCTATCGCAGGAGTTTTGCGGAGCCTGTCACCGGGGCGTGGACACAGTGGCCATGATGCCGGACCTCGGTGGCATCAGTAATGTTCGTTTCCAGCCTTATCGCTTGTACAACAGCCGCGGCCACGATCCAAAGGATGCACGCCTTGCTTGCACGGCCTGTCATGACCCGCACTCAGTCCATCCCTCAACGCTGCGAGAGTTGTGCCTGGAACACAAAGCAAAGGAGCAGTCGCCAATCCGGGCTCCACGGGAGCGGCGAGCAAAACATGCCCTGTCGCGAAAGAGCGATGCGTTGGTTGCCATATGCCGAAGGTAGAGCTGCCCGGGGCGCACTTCAAGTTTACCGACCATCGGATCCGCATCCAGCGGCCCCGCGAGCCATATCCTTTTTAGACGCCGGTTGTCGCGGTAATCACTTCAAACCTAAACCCTCGACAATGGTGATATAGCGATTGACGGGAAGATCGGTGAAGGTTTCCACACGTCCGCTGGGTTGGGGCCAGTGAATCTCCAAGCGATCCACTTTCGTCCTCGCACCGATGCCCAGCACTTCCCGAGGATCATGCGAGGAAAGATAGCTGCCGCCGCCGACCTTGAGCCGGCTACGTTTGAGATCTCCCGACTGCCAGATGATTTTTGCTCCGATCGCGTCGGGATTGGATTTCTTGCCCATCAATCGCACTCCGAGCCAGTGATTTTCAGGTGCTGAGACGTTCTTCAACAACAGTGGCACGCCGTTGTTGATTGCAATTAGCACGTCGCAGGCGCCGTCGTTATCAAAATCGCCTAGAGCCATACCGCGAGCGGCAAAGCTCTGCGAAAAAGCCGGGCCGGCAACACCGCTCACGTTCTCGAACGAACGGCCGGTGTTGTGGAATAACAACAAGGGCTCCTTATAGCTGACATGGCTGGAATGTGCCTCAATCTTGTCATCGGGGTGGCCGTTGGCAATGAACAAATCTACATTCCCGTCGTTGTCGTAATCAAAAAACTTCACTCCCCATCCGCTCATCAGGCGCGTCAGGCGGCCAAGGCCCATGGGACCTGCCTCGTCTTCAAAAGTCAAGTCGTGATTGTTGCGGTAAATCGAGTACATCTCCTGATCCACGTTGGTGACAAAGAGATCCTGCCACCCGTCCTGATCGAAATCAGCCGAGTCCACACCCATACCAGAGCGCTCGCGCCCCGACTGGCTATAGGCCACTCCCGCCTCAAGTCCTTTTTCCTCAAACTTTCCGTTGCCCTTGTTGACAAAAAGAAAATTCGCGACCGTGTCGTTGGCCACAAATAGATCCATCCAACCGTCGTTGTTAACGTCCGTCGAGACAACGCCCCAGGTCTTTCCTAGGGCCTTTGCGATCCCCGATTCGGTACTGACGTCGGTGAACGTGCCGTCGCCGTTGTTACGGAAAAGCCAACTGTGCGACGGCGAGTAAACACGCGGTACGCAGTAAAAGCGTTCTCCCGTCTTCCCGTCTCCGCAAAATTTGTTCTTTGATTTGTCGAAGTCGACAAAACGGCAAACGAACAAGTCCAGGCGGCCGTCGTTGTCATAATCAAACCATGTTGCGCTGGAAGCCCAGCCAGGAGCTGCCACCCCAGCCTTTTCCGTCACGTCGCTAAACGTTCCATCGCTATTGTTGTGGTAGAGGATGCTGCTGCCGTACTGCGTGACATAGAGGTCAGGCCAGCCGTCGGCATCAAAATCTCCGACAGCGACCCCCATGCCATAGCCGCCTCCGGCAACGCCCGCTCTTTCTGTCACGTCGCTGAAAGTGCCATCGCGGTTGTTGTGGTACAGCGCGTTGCGCAGCGGGGGATCTGGGGCAAAGAAGTCGCACTTTCCACTGTTAACCAGGTAAATGTCCATCCATCCGTCGTTGTCGTAATCCAGAAAAGCGCAACCTGCCCCGGTTGTTTCCGGCAAATAATAGTCTGGGGAGCGGCCATTCACATGGCGCCAATGGATGCTGCTCAGGCTGGAAGGTACTTCTACAAATAAGGGCTTGTTCATGACTTGCTCGGGCTTTACCGAGAGTCGAGAGCAGATGCTACTCAATGGAGGAACGGGGAGGCCGGCCAAACATCCGCCGGCCGCGAGAGAAAAGCTGTTGGCGAATTGTCGTCGACTCCACCGCAGCATCAATGTTGTTCGAAGCGCCCAAACGCAAGAGTGGGAGTGCCCAAAGGATTCACACGCTGACCTTAGCATACTGCGACATCCTTGGGGAAAACCTGTGCCGGTGGCGCGTAACAATCAAAGCCGCCCGGCGGCAAAAAACTTAATAGCCCTTCACTTTGATGACGAAGTACGTGAACTCGTGAGTGCCCTCCAGCAAAACTTGATGTGGGACACGCGGGGGAATACGCACGATGTCCCCAACAGAAAGCTTCTGCCGCGAGCCACCCTGAATCGTGCCATTCCGTTTTTCGTGCGGCCCCACGGTCTCGCCTCCGATTAGCGTGCCTCCAAACAGAAGCGTTGCCGAGCCGGACTCCACGACGAAAATATCGGTTTCTGTCTCATGCCACTCCACTTGGCCGTCGGCAACCCTGCGCGCGAGCAAGAAATATTCGTTGGGATACGTAGAAAGCTGCTGGACCGCAAAGTGATGCGGGTCGGAAGTAGCAGGCACCGCTAGCGACTGACTTATCGTCGCAATCGACGCCGGTGTCCAGTGCTCGAAGCCTTCGAGCGCGGTAGCTTGCGCAAAAACCAGGTTCGGAAGGCTCAACAAAAAGAAAGCCAGAACCTCATTCACGCGGTCATTTCTCATTGCAAGATCTCCAATCTCGCAGCACGTCGAGCCTCCACACAGAGCTTACTTCGACCTTACCGCTGTACTTTCTGCATCAAGAGTTGTAGCAGGACGCCGCCACGACTCCGGCAACTGCTTGGCCAAGTGTTTACTATGAATATTGAATAGCCTGTTGGCCATGGACATTAGGAACCGGCTTTTGCGGTGTCAATCTGAAAAATTTAAAGTGGTGGTTTAGCCTGGCTAAAATGGGTGCGGTTGCCAGTCCTGCTAAATTGCCGAGCCAGGAGACGGCCAGGGAAAAGTCCTCCTATGAGCTGGCACAGGCAAGGCGAACGCGCAGTATCAATATTATTCCCGGTCGAAGATTGCGGCTTGCTAGGCTTCGGAGTGCTCGTAAATTATTTTGATCGATTGAACTTGTCCGTTTCCCGGGATGCGCTCCGCACTGCGTTTGGAATTTCCCCGGCCATGTTTGGGTACCTTCCGAGCGCCTGCAGCTGGACTTACGCCGCCTCTCAATTGCCGTCTGGTCTTCTGCTCGATCGCTTCGGCGTACGCCTGATGGGTCGTATCAGTAGCTTCCTGTGGAGCGTAGCTTCTTTGGGCGCGCTTTCTTTGCCGCATGGTTTTTGCTGGGGATCGGAGAAGCCCCCACGTTCCCGGCCAACGCCAAAACGATTGGCTACTGGTTTCCCAATTCTGAGCGCAGCTTGGTAACAGCGATCTTCGATTCGGCGGCAAAATTCTCATCAGCGGTCGGAGTCCCCTTGCTTGGAATCCTGCTCCTGCATTTTGGCTTGCCATGGAGTTTTGCTGCAACTGGATTTGTGAGCCTGCTTTATTTTGTCATGTTTTGCACTTTTTGCCGTAATCCGAGCGATGACAAGTTATTATCGGTGACGGAACGCGAATTCATTGCGCAGGGGGGCACGCAACCGAAGGACGTCGCCAAACAGGCGATCGCTAAACCTACGAAGATTGCGTGCCCAATGACGTCGTTTAGAAATGACGCGAGGGAAAAACGCGCTCTTGGGAACGGCCGCGGCGAGATGACATAGTTCATCACTAGATATACCGCCGCGCCATAGGTGATGCC
>Ga0307475_10001933_pt1 | contig 12343 bp, 11 predicted proteins | sample atmos_gasesECM1C_FD_203317 | JGI IMG/M metagenome (GOLD analysis project Ga0307475, IMG submission 203317) | Hardwood forest soil microbial communities from Morgan-Monroe State Forest, Indiana, United States - atmos_gasesECM1C_515 | ecosystem: Environmental > Terrestrial > Soil > Temperate... | reverse complement strand
GAGATCCAGTCCGTAGAGGTAGGCAAGTAGTTCATTTTACTCGCTAGAATACATCTGGCTGCTGAAACCGACCCGCATTCCAGTGGCACAGGCACTCCTGTTTACCCTGAGGTACGAAGGGCCTGTGCGCCTTTCCTCTCACTACCGCTGCTCCTCGAAAACAATCCGACCGCCCGCCACCGTCATCGCGACACGTGTCGAGAGCAGATCGCGCGGCGGAATGCGCGTGATGTCCACAGGAAACACTACAATGTCGGCCAGCATTCCAGGTGCAAGCGTTCCTTTCCGCTGTTCTTCAAATTCCGCATAAGCCGAACCCGCCGTGTAAGCGCGCAGACAATCGTCCATCGGAAGTTTTTCCTGCGGTTGCCACCCGCCCGGCGGTCCGCCATCCGGAAGTTCCCGCGTAACGCACGCGTAAATTCCACGCAGCGGGTTGATTGGTTCCACAGGATAATCCGTTCCGAACGCCAAGTGCACGCCGTCCTGTTCCATCGTGTGCCACGCATACGCGCCTTTCACACGTTCGGGGCCCAGGCGATCGGCAGCCCATCGTTGGTCGGTCAACTCATGCGACGGCTGCATGGAAGCCAGAACGCCTAAAGAAGCGAAGCGCGCGAAATCCGCCGGCGCCGCCACTTGCGCGTGCTCCACTCGATCGCGCCGGTCGCGCGGACCGTTTGCCTTCGCCGCGGCGGCGAATGCGTCGAGAGCGATTTTATTCCCGCGGTCGCCGATGGCGTGCAGAGCGATTTGGAATCCGGCGCGATCGCGCTCCACCGCCATCCGCATAAGCGCCGCCGGATCGAGGCGCAGAATCCCTGAAGCGCTCGGATCGTCAGTGTAAGGAGCGAGCAGCGCTGCCGTCCGCGAACCAAGCGAGCCATCGACAAGCGCCTTCAGCGCGCCGGTTTTCAGCCACGGATCTGTCGTGCCTCCTGCGCGTCGCATCTCTTCGAGACGAGACACCGGCAGAGTAAACTGGAGCCATTCAGTGATGCGGATCTTTTGTTTGCCATCGTGTTTCAGTTGTTGAAGGACCAGGAAATTCTGCCAGCCATAATTGTCGCCGTCGTCTGCCGACATCATCGAGTTGTCCTGAATGGATGTGACGCCGTTTTGCGATGCTTCGTCCATCACAAGAGCGAATGCCCGCAGGCGCTGTGCTTCAGAGAAGGGCGGTACGCGGTCGTAGACAAGATTCATCGCCGCATCTTCTTCCAACATTCCGGTCGGCTCGCCCGTGCCCGGATCGCGCTCGATGTGACCACCGGGCGGATCGGGAGTTTCGCGAGTGATACCGGCAACTTTAAGCGCTTGCGAGTTCACCACTGCAACGTGGCCATCCACGCGTTGGCAAAATATCGGATGCTCGGTCAAAATCGCGTCGAGATCCTGCCGGCTGGGAAATTTCTTCACAGGCCATAGCGTGTGGTCCCATCCCGGAGCTATGATCCATTCTCCCGGCCCAAAATCTTTGAGCCGCGCACGAATCCTCTGCTGAAACTCTTCGACGGATTTCGTACCTCTCAGGTCCACTTCCAGCTTCACGTACGCGCCGGCTGCGAGATGGGCATGAGCATCATTGAAACCGGGCATCACGAACTGGCCGTGCAGGTCGATCACGCGAGTATTCGGGCCCAGCCAGGATCTTATTTGTGCATCGCCATCGGCTCCCTCGCCCGCGATCGCGACAATGAATTCTCCGCGAATCGCCACGGCGCTGGCCCACGGCTGAGCAACGAGGCCGGTGTAAATTTTCCCTCCGGAGAGAACGAGGTCGGCGGGCGCCTGAAGTGGAGAGGACTGCGCAGCAGTTTGCGAGAGTTGACCTCGGCGCGGCGCAGCAAAACTTGTCCCCAGCAGAGAGTCACGCGACGACAGAAATCCTGCACCAACTAACACGCAAATCAGAGCGAGAAAGAAGTATTCGAATTTCCGCCGGGACATTCTAGGGCTGTACTCCGGCGAGGGCCACTGCGATGAGCAGCACGCGCTTCAGTCCCAGTTCACGGCCCGTCGGGTCATACCACTCAGCCAGCGTGTGCGAACCGCTTCCCTTCCCGCCACCGCCGATAGCAACGGCAGGAATTTCTTGCGAGAGCGGAATGTTCGCGTCGGTGGAGCTGCGCTCGAGGCGCGAACGCGTGCCGAGAAAACGGTCCACGTTGCGCACCGTTTCAAGAAGCGGCGAATCCTCGGCCAGCTTTCCCGATGGCCTGGCTCCCAGAGAATTAATTTCCATCTTCAGCGAATCAGCGCCCGTGCGGCTCGCGGCGATTTCGTCTTTCATGCCCGCTTGCATCGAGTCCCGAAGCGCGCTTTCCAGCCTGTCCAATTCGGATTCTTCTTCCGAGCGGAGATCGATTTTCACCGTCGCGCGCGAAGGAATCGAATTCACCGAAGTGCCGCCTTCAATGACGCCGAAATTGTAGGAGCTGCGCGGATCGTCCGGCACTTTGACCGACGAAAATTTCACGACGCCGCGCGAAAGAGCCGTGATGGGATTCGTCGCGCCAAAATCCGACCAGCTGTGGCCGCCGGGTCCGGTGATCGTCACCTCGAAACGGCGTGAAGCGATTCCCTGTGTGGTGACGTGTTCGATCGAAGGCCCATCAATCGCAATCACGGCGGACAATCGCGGACCGAACTCGTCCACCAGCGCGCGAATCCCGCGTAGATTTCCTTCGCCTTCTTCACCCACGTCGCCCGCGAACACCAGCGTCTTTGTCGTGCGGACGCGGCCTTCCGACAGCGCGCGAGAGACTCCGATCAGCGCAGCGAGCCCGGCGCCGTTATCGGAAATGCCCGGAGCTTCCAGCCGCGAGGCGTTGCGCTTCACGGTTACATTTGTTCCAGTGGGAAAAACGGTGTCCAGATGCGCAACCAGCAAAACGACGTCCTTCGAACTCGAACCCGGGCGCTCACCGATTACGTTTCCGATCTTGTCCATGCGGACGCGAAGGCCATTGGCTTCGAATAATTTTTTCAGGGCCTCGCCGCGTCGCGCTTCCTTGAATTCGGGCGCGGGAATTTCCGTCAGCCGAATCTGCTGATCGGTCACCCATGCGGCATTTTTGTCGATCCACTCGATCGCACGGGCGCATGTAGGATCCTGCGCGAGCTTCTCAATGGATTCGTCGGCGGCGCGGGCTGAGAGAGTGGCCATCATCAAAAAGATACAGCAGATGGAGGTGAGTTTCACGAGATTCGTTCGCGAATTTCTAGCGTCCGCAGGCCGCTCTGCCTGCCGCTGTGATGTAAGCGCACATTTGAGGGGATCAATTTGTCCGGGATTTTCCCGCCGCAATGGCAGGACCGATGAGAGCGATGATCTCGTCTTCGGTGAAAATGCGTTCGGACTTCTTGGCTGCGTCAAAAATTCGGTCAACCAGCTCATCGGTTGCCGGGATGCCGCGCTTTTCGAGCCAGTAGATCACGTTGGAGCGTCCGCTCAGCGGACCGATTTCGATAATTTGCTCGAGGCCGAAGTGGTGCGACGGAACGCCGCTGTAAATCGAGTTGGCTAGTTCTTCGTCACCTTTTTTGTAAGCCTTCACGATTGCGGCCGCGTGAACGCCCGTAGCGGTTCGGAACGCATCGCGACCCACCACCGGATAGTTCGGCGGTATCGGCGTGTGCGTTGCTTTCGAGACGGTGGTGGAATATTTCTTGAGATTCGAGAGGTCTTGATCGATCAGGCCGAGCAACTTCAGATTCACGAGCATCAATTCCATAGGCGTGTTGCCGACGCGTTCGCCGAGCGCGAGAGCTGCGGCGTGGACCTGGTCTGCGCCGGCAGCAATTGCCGCTAGAGAATTTGCGACTGCCAGGCCGCGGTCGTTGTGTCCATGCCAATCGACGCGAATCTTTTCTCCGGACGGCTTCACCACTTCATCGATCGCGAATTTCACGAGATTGAAGGCGCCGCGAGGAGTGGCGTGGCCGACGGTATCGCACAACACGATGGCGCGAGCACCGGAGCGAATCGCTGTGGAATACAGCGTGATAACCGTGGAGGGATCCGTGCGGATCGTGTCTTCGGTGACGTACATCACTGGAAGCCCCGCGGATGCGGCAAATTTCACCGCTTCCTCGGTGGTGCGCTGCAGATGATCCACGGTCCAATCTTCGACGAGCCTCCGAATTGGGCTTGATCCCAGAAACGTGGCCGCCTCGAGCGGCATGCCCACTTTTTCCGAGATTTCGATGATGGGCTTGATGTCGTTCTTGTGCGTGCGGGCGGCGCAGTTCGGGCGAATTTTCATTTTGGACTGAACAATTTCCCGCGCAAGAGCTTCGGTGTCCGCATAGGCGCGAGGACCGGCGCCGGGGAGGCCGATATTCACGGTGTCGATTCCGAGCGATTCCATCAAGTGAAGGATTTCGATTTTCTCGCTGATGCTCGGGTCGTGCACCGACGGATTCTGAAGGCCGTCGCGAAGCGTCTCGTCATTCAGCATCACGCGGCGGCCGGTGGGGATTTCGGCGCCGGTAAATGTGTTCCAGTCGTGGATGAGTTCGCTTTTCATTTTTTCGCGCGAGACTTTAATACCGCAGCGTGTAGCTGTGCGGCATCTTGGAGCGATCCGGTTTGTAAATCGTCTGGCAGAATTCGCAGCGATATACTTCCGCTTTCTTGCCCACCAGCGCTTCGATTTCTTTCGGGTAGTCGTACCAGCGCTTCAGATGGCCGCAGCAGAGTTTGCCTTTCGCATCTTTTTCATCGCAGGCGCGCTGCGTGGCTTTCTTCGGCTTCACTTTGGGCGGAGCGGGCACTTCGGGACCGGTGGCAACTGCGGTCGCGGCAGGCGCCGCGGCAGCCGTTGACGCTGGGGCGGCTGGCGGGGACACGGGCGTCGCTGGAGGTTTCGCCGCTGGAGCAGGAGTTGTTGCCGGAATCTTCGCTGCCGGAGCAGTGGGAGTCTCTGTCGACGAAGCCGCAGTCGGAGCGGCGGGCACGGCTGCGGGCGGTTTTGCCGGAGCTTGCGGCTGCGACGGAGTTTCCGGTGCGTTTTCGTCTGGCATCAATTCGCTCCCCTTTTCATGCGCATCAGGATCGTCACGATTCAAATCCGGCGACGCCGCGCAATCAGACCGCGAGCGCCGCGCTTGCCGACCATCGCTTGAAGCCGACGTTTCCAGCTTGGCGCAAACAGTGCCTCGACCATGCAGCCTGCTGCTGCGGCAAAATCGTCGGAATAACCATACCACCAAGGTTTCGCAAATCGCGGCAACCTGTCCACGTCCACGTATTTTACTTGAACCATTTCGAGCAGTCCAAGGCGCGAATGCGTGCGGCCCCAACCGCTCCAGCCGGGACCGCCGTGCGGCGCTTCGGAAATGCCGTAGTAACTCGCGACGTCGTTGATCATCACCGAGCCGGCGCGAATCCGCGAGGCGAGTGCCCTGCCGCGGCGCGCGTCGCCTGTCCAGATGCTGGCGCTCAGACCGAATGATGAGTCATTCGCGAGCGCGACTGCTTCGTCGGCGGACTCCACAGAACGAATCGCGAAGACGGGGCCGAATGTTTCTTCGCGCATGAGCTGCATCGAGTGGTCCACGTTGGTGACAACGGCAGGCTCGATGAAATTTGCGCCGAGATCAGGGCGACGGTTGCCGCCGGTGAGAATCCGGGCGCCGCGCTGCTCGGCGTCGCGAAGTTGCTGTTCGACTTTTTCGAGTTGGCGCTCGCGAATCATCGGTCCGATGTCGGATTCGGGGTCCTTCGAAGAACCAAGCCGCAATTTCCTGGTTTTTTCGACGCACAGCTGCACAAACTTTTCAGCAGCCGGTTGCTCGACGTAGATTCTTTCGACGGACAGGCACGCCTGGCCACAATTCGTGAAGCCGCCCCAGACTGCTGCGCTCGATGCGAAGTCGAGATCGGCGTCGGCGAGAACGATCATGGCGTCTTTGCCGCCGAGTTCGAGAACCGAGGGAATCAATTTGCCGGCGCATGCTTCCGCGATTCGGCGTCCGGTGGCAACGCTGCCAGTGAAGAAAACTTTCGCGGGGCCGGCCTCGATGATTGCGGCGCCAAGTTCGCCGCCGCCTTGCAGGATCTGCACGAGACCCTTAGGAAATCCAGCGGCGGCGATTGTTTCACCCACTAGCGCTCCGCTGGCAGGGGTCAGTTCGGAGGGCTTCAGCAGCACGGCATTGCCAGCGACGAGAGCAGGTATCAATTCCGTCATCGGAATTGCGAAAGGGAAATTCCACGGCGAAATAACTGCTACGACGCCATGCGGCTCGAACTCGAGCCAGCCGGATTTCGCCTTCAGCGCAATGTTGTGGTGCGGGACGCGTTCGGGGCGCAGCCACCGCGGGGCCTGGCGCGCGAGGAAATCGGCGGTGTCGAGAGCGAGAAGCACTTCGGCGAGGATGGCTTCGGCGCGGGGCTTGCCGGTTTCGCGAGTGACGATGTTCGCAATGTCGTCGCGACGTTCGAAGACTTCATTGCGAAGCTCGCGGAGCATTGCGCAGCGTGCGCTTAAAGGCTGCGATGCCCACGTTTTCTGAGCTGCGCGGGCTGCTTCGAAGATTGCTGGAATTGCGGTTAGCGGCGTCGCTGGGATGCGCGCCACCACTTCGCCGGTGGCCGGGTTTACGGAGTCTACAAAATCTTGGCCAGCGTCTGATTGCGCGCGAAGGGCTTGAGGGGAGACTGCCATTTCCTCTCGGATTCTAACCGATTTAGATGGGTGGCGGACAGCCTCCTGAGAACTCACCCCTCTCATTGGGAGCCCCTCTGCGGCGCAGTAGTGAATCGATGAAAATGCTGGAATGTGCGGTCTTGTTGCGGTTAGAAAATACGTAACTATTGTTTCTGCGGGATTTAGGTGAATTTCTAATAATCGACTGTTGCGATTAGAAATTTCGGATTGAATCGCGATTGCGCTCAAATGCCCCGACGAATCGGAACTGAAAAAGCCGATCCGTTCTCGATTAGACTTGGCGGCAATGGTTTGTTTTATTGGGGATGTGGAGATTTTTAATCGCGCGTTCGCGATTAGAAATCCGCCGCAGCCGACAGGCCACCGCGGACGAAGAACAATGCGAGGCGCGGAAATGGCAGAAGCGATGGGGCGCCAAAACCGGCTGCCTGCCCCTCTCTGCTCTTTCGGCGAGTTGTGGACAGCGTGCACGACTGACGTTAACATAGGAGTAACCAAGTATCAAGGATAGAAACAGGCGATTTCAGGGCTAACGCTCCGCGTTGTCGTTTTTCTTATGTCGCCCCTGAAAGGGGCGACCTACAAGGCTTTGGTTACGAGGGGGAGCTTGGAACGAGAAGGGCGCCAGCGAAATCAGCCACGGATGGGTTAGCGGGAAGAAGACCGGCGGCGGGAGGTGGAGTGGGCGCTGGATGTGGAGGCGAGTGAGTCGGTGGGATCTGGGTATTCGAGCGAGACTAAGTAGAGACCTTCGGCGGGGACGGTCGGGCCGGAGCGGGAGCGGTCGCGGGCTTCGAAAATTTGGGCGATGTCGGCGAGCGCTAGCCTCCCCTTCCCTACTTCGATTAGCGTGCCGACGATCTTGCGGACCATGTAACGGAGGAACGAGCGGCCGCGAACTACATAGGTTAGTTCGTCGCGATCCGGCTCGCGAATGATTTCCGAGGAATAGATGGCACGAACGACCTCGCGTTCGCGATCGTCGTCTTCAGAGCCGGATGAGGCGGAGAAGGATGTGAAATCGTGTTCGCCTTCGAATTCGCGGGCGGCTTGGGCCATGGCGGCTTCGTCGAGCGGGCCGGAATAGTGGAACGCGCGCTGGGATTCGAATGGAGGCAGGACCTGGCCGCGCCAGATGCGGTAGCGGTACGTTTTTCCCTGGGCTTGCCAGCGAGCGTGGAAATCGGGGCCGACTTCTTCTGCGGCGATGATGCGGATTGCGGGCGGAAGCAGGGCGTTGAGGGCGCGCTGGAATTCGGTGGCGGGGAGGGCGGATTGCGTTTTGAAATGCGCGACCTGTCCGAGGGCGTGGACGCCAGTGTCGGTGCGGCTTGCGCCATGGATAAAGATTTTTTCCTGGGTGATTTGGCTGGCGGCTTCAGCGATGGCGCCTTGGATGGTCGGTTGGCCGGGTTGGATTTGCCATCCGTGGAAGGTGGCGCCGTCGTAGGCGATGGTGAGTTTGAGGTGGCGCATTTGGCGATGGCTTAATTATCGCATGGGGGTTGCCACGGAGGCACAGAGAGACAGAGCTTTGGGGGACTTCTGCCAATCTGTTGCGATTTTTTGCAGCTAGTAGTGTAGAGTTTTTTGACTTATGAACTGGTATCTCGAGGGACTTAGAAAATACGCGGTGTTTAGCGGACGCGCTCGGCGCCGGGAATTCTGGATGTTCGAGCTGATCAATTCGCTGATTACTTTCGCGCTCTTTGTTGTCGCTGTTCTTGCTGGCAAGCTAGGATTTGGATACCTCCTCGGCTTGCCGTTTCTATACGCCCTGGCCACCACAATCCCATCTTTCGCCAAGCTTGTCCGCAGGCTTCATGACACGAACCACAGCGGGTGGTGGTTTCTCGTAGGCTTGATTCCTGTAATCGGTACGCTAATGCTGCTCGCTCTTATGATGAGGGACAGCGACCTGGGCGAGAATCGGTTCGGCCCCAACCCGAAGGCAGTGCCGGTGGTGGCCACCGTTCCCGATATGGGTTACCTCGCTCCTCCGCTTTCGCACGATCGCTCGTGAAGCCAAACTCTCCGACTCCTTCTTCGACTCTTAGAGGCTTCGACAAGCGGTCGAGTCAAGCAATGACGGCGTTCGGCGCGCAGACTTGCGGCACAGGCGCTTCGTATCTCAGGGTAAGCGGGACGCCAGTAGTACAAAGAACGATGCCGTGAACGAGGCAAGGATCGAGGGGCGTTGACACTTAGCGGCTTGGGGCACAGGCAGGATTGCCTGTGCTACTTAACAGCGACACACGAGAGCTAGGATGCGGCGGCTTCAGGAATGGGCGCGGGAGAAGCGAGAGCCTGGGCGGGTGGGCATGCCGCCGGCGCGGCATTGGGGGCATTCGTCGGGTTCGTAGCTGGGGACGTTGAGTTCGAGGAGGGCGCGGGAGGGAACGTTGAGTTCAATCGCGCCGCCGCTGCGATCGATTAGCGCTCCTGCGGCTACGGCTAGGCCACCTTCCTGTTCTACGACGCCGATGGTTTCGCGCGTGGAGCCGCCTGTGGTCCAGACGTCCTCGATTACGAGGACGTGCTCGCCGGGCGTCAACTCGAAGCCGCGACGGAGGGCCATCTGGCCGGAGCGGTCGCGTTCGACGAAGAGAGCGCGAACGCCGAGAGCGCGGGCGACTTCGTGTCCGATGATTACGCCGCCGAGGGCGGGCGAAACTACGCAAGCGAATTTGTGATCGCGGAAAATTTCTGAGAGAGCGCGGCCGAGGGAATCGGCGTGCTGCGGGAATTGCAGCACAAGCGCGCACTGGATGTAGGTGCCGCTGTGACGGCCGCTGGAGAGTTCGAAGTGGCCCTGGCGGATGGCGCCTACTTGCTCGAGGAGTTTTAGGATTTCGTCGCGTTTCATGGTCACGCTGGCGCGGCGCGTTGAGTGCATTGGGGGCGCCAGTGCGGGTAGCCTAATGGCGGCGGGGGGAAGTGTCAAGCGGGCGAGAGTGGAGGAGTGGTCGGCTTAGCGAACGGTCGTGTGTGCCGGAGTCGCGGGCTCGGCGTCAAGAAAAACGCACAGGCAGGCCTGTGCCACTGAAGGCGAGTGTTTGCGCAAATTGACAGGAGTGCGCGGGTCGGATATTCTTTTTGCTTCCGATTACATTGCTAAGGAGCACTGAATGGCTCAGGGTGGGGCTGTAAAGCACAAGAAGAAGACGAAGTCGGTGTTGAAGAATATTCGGCAGGCGGAGCAGCGGCAGGTGGTGAACCAGATGAACCGCACGCGGGTGCGTTCGGCGATTCGCCGGCTGCGGACGGCGCTCAGCTCGGGCGATGTGTCTACGGCGGAGAAGCTGACGTCACCGACATTTTCCGCGTTGGATAAGGCGATTCGCAAAGGGACGCTGACGGAGAATACGGCGAATCGGTACAAGTCGCGTTTGGCGCTGGCGCTGAACGGGCTGCGCGCGAAGAAAAAGGCGTAATCGCGCGATTCGATTTTGGTTGGATTTCGAGAGGCGTCCTGAGTAATCGGGACGCCTTTTTTTTCGCCGTGGGTTAGGGCTAGGCGGCGGATGAGGCCGGTGAGGCGAGCCGCGCGATCAAGAATTCCATGAATGCGCGGGGATTGGGATTCGAGGATTTTAGCTGGCTATCGGCGTCGGCGAGTGCCACGAGACCTGCGAGCAGATCGGCTTTCGCGACTCGATGCGCGTTTCGAATTGCGGCCTCCGCATCGCTCGGACTCATTCCCAGCTGGCGCGCGGCCTGGTAGCCGTTCATTGTGCGCGGCAATCCACGAGCTTCGACGAGTTTGCGGTAGCGAAATGCGAGCGCGCCGACGAGGCGTATCGGCTCTTCACCTTCGCGCAGGAGATTATCGAGGAATTCGAGAGCTGTGGCTCGCTGCTTGGAGGCCAGCATGTCGGCGAGCTGCCAGACGGTATTTTTTCGCGCTGCTTTCACGAGGGCTTCGACGTCTGCCGTGGTGATGCGGCCGCGTTCGAACGCGTAGGCCGCGAGCTTGTCGATTTCCATGTGAATGCGGGCGGGCTCGAAATTCAAACTTTCTGCCAAGAGCGATGCGGCCGCGCGATCGATGTCGATTTTCAGTTCTTTTGCCATTTGCGTGGCGAGACCGGCTGCCGATTCCGGACCGATTGTGAGCTCGACAAGCAGCGCCTTCTCAGCCAGCAATTTGCGGAGCTTCTGACGGCCATCGAGCGCGGCGGCTTCGATCAGGAGCACGCTGAAGGGTGCGGGTGCGTCGAGATACGCGGCGAGGGCTTTGATGATTTCGTCTCGCGATTCGTCGCCTAGTTTTTCGATCAGCTGCGCGTCTTCGATGATGAGCACCTGGCGCGGGGCGAGCATCGGCATGGTTTGGGCGCGCTCGAGCGCTTCATCCCAACCCGCCGCGTCGCCGCGAATTCGAGCTACGGCCCAATCGCGCGCAGCTTCGGGAACGCACGCTTCGATGATCTGCTTGCGGCACAGATCGCTGAGGTAGGCGTCACTCCCGATCAAGACGATGGCGGGAACGGGCTTGCCACCCACAAGACGCGCGACTAACTTTTCAGCCGAAACTTCTGCCATTTACGACCCTCATGATGCAGCGTCAGAAATTCTCTACCACATTGGAGACGAGCTTCGATGCGAAATCTTTGGACATGCGACCCAGGGCTGGGCTCTGCTCGTCGAAAAAACTCTGGACGTCGCTGGAGATCTGGTACTCGTCGCGAAAAACCATGTCGTCGTTCTTATAGACTGACTTCGAAGTCTTATTATCGACAAGCAGCACTTTCGTGTGAATGGTGACGATCATCGTCTCGACTTCGCCGGTGGTGGAGTTGAAAATTACCGGGCTCGTTTCAATCGAGAGAACTTCGCCGTGCAAGACTCCGTCGGCCGATTCCACATTTTGCACCACGCGATATTTGGTGCGCTCGATGAACTCGCGAATCACCGCTTCGGTGAAACGCTGCTCGATGCGATAGCGCGTCGTGTCGTTCTTGAACGCCGGAATTGCGATCGAGCTCCAATCGGACGGAAGGCGCGAGGCACGCCCGGCTACATGGTAGCCACAACCGGCGCAGGCAATTCCAAGTAGAATTGCCAGGCTGAGCGCGATTCTGCCAACGCGGACGTGCAAAGGGCTCGGGAGCTGGCGATTACGCAACGGCTTTCGCAAGCAGCTCCTCCGCAATCCGCACCGCGTTCGTGGTTGCCAGTCTTAAATTATCTGCAACTCCCCAGAGCCACACGCCCGCAGCAACGTTCGGGTCTGCCTGAATCGGCGCCAACTGAATTTCGCTTTCACCGGCGACGCCGATGTTCGTCGGCGCGGGATCTTCCGGGCCCGCGATCTTGACTCCCAGATTCTGGAACGCGGCGGCTAGCTGCTCGAGCGAAGGTGGCGCGGCAAATTCCGCATAGGTGGAGAAAGCATAGCCGTAGAAGACCGGCGTCTGAATCAATTGAATCGCGGGAACGGGCGCGCGGCCTGCGAGATATTGAGCGACGTCCCGCGCGATGGCTGCTCGGGTGGATTCGAGGCTGGGTTTGCTTTCGTCGCCGTACTTCGAAAGAAGGTTGAAGGCTACTTGCGTGTCGAAAATCGTCTGCTCGATGGGACGGAACGAAAGCAGGTTAGTGGTCTGCGTTTCGAGCTCGTCGATTCCGGCCTGATCGCGTTCGGAGACTGGCGGAAAAAGCGT
>Ga0307475_10001932_pt1 | contig 12344 bp, 8 predicted proteins | sample atmos_gasesECM1C_FD_203317 | JGI IMG/M metagenome (GOLD analysis project Ga0307475, IMG submission 203317) | Hardwood forest soil microbial communities from Morgan-Monroe State Forest, Indiana, United States - atmos_gasesECM1C_515 | ecosystem: Environmental > Terrestrial > Soil > Temperate... | reverse complement strand
CATCGTCGGTGGCGCTTTCGTAAATATTCTTCACCACGTGCATCAGCACATCGAGGCCCACAATGTCCGCGGTGCGAAATGTAGCTGATTTCGGCTGACCGATAGCCGGGCCGGTGCAGGCGTCCACTTCTTCTATGGTCATTCCCAATTTATTCATCAAGCGCAGCGCGTTCAGCATGGAGAACGTGCCGATGCGGTTGGCGATGAAGTTTGGGGTGTCCTTGGCCACCACTACGCCCTTGCCCAGACGCCGGTCGCAAAACTCGGCGAGGGTCTCCAGCACTTCGCGCGAGGTCTTTGGCCCGGGAATTAATTCGACCAGCTTTAAGTAGCGCGGCGGATTAAAAAAGTGGGTTCCTGCCCAATGCTGCTGGAATTCTTCACCCATGCCTTCGGCGATCAAAAGCACCGGCAGCCCCGAAGTATTGGTGGTGACAATTGCTCCGGGCTTGCGAAATTGGGCGACGCGGGCGAGCAGGCTCTTTTTGATTTCGAGATTTTCGGCCACGACCTCGATAATCCAGTCGGCGTCCTTGCAGTGCTGCAAGTCATCTTCAAAATTTCCAATGGAAATTTTGTCCGCCAGGGCGGCGGTGAAAAACGCCGCGGGCTTGGACTTTTTGGCAGCATCCAGGCCGGCACGCACAATTTTGTTGCGCTCCGCCGCTGCGTCGGATGTCGAGCCAGGGGGAACGATGTCCAACAACAACACCGGGACACCGGCGTTCGCGAAATGAGCCGCGATTCGCGCGCCCATCGTGCCCGCGCCGAGCACCACGACCTTTTCGATGCGACGTTTCATGGCTAGCCTTTTTTTCTGATTTGTACGAACGGACAGGTTACAAAACCAACATACACAGGTCAATCGAACTGACACAAACGGCATTAACGCCTAAACTGGTTACGGCATGCCTGAACCTGTCATCTCGAGCGTATTACGCCGGTGGCTGGACGAAAAAGAGCGCGTTTTGTCGTCTGGAGTGACCAGTGTGCATCAAGTGCCCGCGCGTCCAAAAGTCGGCCTGGCGTTGGCTGGGGGGTTCGCTCGCGGGATCGCGCATATTGGAGTGTTGCGCGTTCTTCGCGACGCGGGGATTCATATTGACGCGGTTGCGGGCACCAGCGTAGGCGCACTGATCGGGGCGGCCTTTTGTGCGGGCACGCCTCTTGAAGAGATGGCACGCATTGGCCAACACACCAGTTTCACCGATTTTGGGCGCTGGACACCATCGTGGCTCGGCCTGGCTACCAACCATCGCCTGGAAAAATATTTGGCACGTCTCACACCGGCAACAAATTTCGAGGATCTGGTAACTCCGCTGGCCATAGCGGCCACGGACCTCAACGCGGGAATCACCATTTACTACACTCGCGGGCCGTTGGTGCCTCCGCTGCGCGGGTCCTGCGCGTACCCCGGTCTCTTTGTACCGATCCAGTTTGAAGATCGCACTTTGGTGGATGGCTTTCTCACTTCGCCGGTTCCGGTCGAAGGCGTTGCGTTGCTGGGCGTCGACATCGTGATCGCTGTGTATCTTGAACCTGCGAGTTTAGAGCCGCCGCGCACATTTACGGATGTATTGAGCCGCTCGTTCAATATTATTCAGCGGCACGCGGACCTGGCGTGGCGGCAGCAAGCGGACGTTATTATCGAGCCGGATATGAAGACATTTTTGTGGGATGATTTTACGCGCACGCCGGAGTTGGTTGCGGCGGGGGAAGCCGCGGCTCGGGAGGCTTTACCGAGGATTCGCGAATTGCTTGGAAGCGATTCGCCTGGGGCGGGCGGAACCGATGCGGCTGGAAAAGCTGGAAAAGATATTATCTCGCGTCAGTGAAGTGAACCCCAAGGACCGAACCTAAGACTAAACTCCAAAGACTGAACCCCAAAGACTGAACCCCAAGCCCCAGGTTCATAACTCAACTGCGAACCTGGGGCACCCCATCCGTGATTTCTTAATTTTTAGCTGAACATACGGGAAAAATTTCAGGAATTACTTCGCGCTTCTGTTGTATGCGTTGGCGCTCCAATAGGCGCTGGCTTTGGTTTCGGCTCCAACGGCGTGACTTGCACGATTACCGGCTGGCCTTCGCCTTTGCCGCGTTGCGTTAGCCACGCGCCCAAGCCTTCGGCGAAGCGTTCGGGAGTGAGACGGAAGCTGATTTCGATCCAGCCATCGGCGAGCGGCAGAGTGTCATCGAATTCGGCGGCGTTGGTGAAATTGCGCATGCAGAATTGATCGAGCCATTCGAGCGGGCACGGCTTGGCCTCGCCGCGAATCACGACGTTCACGTTAAATTTTTGTGCGTACATGTGGGCTAGAACAGCGTTGAAACGGACATTTTAGTCCGCCGAAAACGACTTGAAACATAGGATGCGCACGGGCGCTTCAACTTAGTGCGCGTGAAACAACTTAGGATGCGCGCGGGCGCTTCACGGAATGCGCGAGGCCCATGGCTTCGAGCATCCAGATGAAATACCAGCCAATGTCCGGTTGCCACCAGCGCAGACCCAGGCGCGCGGAGCCGGCGTGCGTGTGGTGATTCTTATGCCAATTTTCACCCCAGGCCGTGAGTTGAAAGGGGCCGAGCCACCAGACGTTTTTGCTGGAATCACCTTCCGCGACGTGATCGAGATGCGTCAGGCTGTTCACGAAACATTGCATGTGCAGGGTGTACACCAGACGAATGGCGCCAAGCCAGAAAAAGCCCATCCAGCCGAGGCCCAAGATCGGCCCGATAAAAATGGACAAGACAATTACCGGCGTTTCGGCATAGCCCCAGATTCTGTAAACGCCGCGATTCACTTCGGGAGCCCAGCGCTCCCGGTCAGCCGGCGGCGTTTGATACAGCCAACGCAAATGGGCCCACCAGAAGCCGCCTTGTTTGGGGCTCGAAATGTCGTTAGGCGTATCGGTGGTGGAATGATGCTGGCGGTGATAAGCGACCCAGCTGGCGGGATGACCGGAAGCGTTGAACACCGCCCAGAAAATCAGCATCTGCTCGATGAAGCGATTGGTCTTCAGGGTTTTGTGCGCGAGCATGCGATGGTAACAAACGGTGGTTCCGAGTCCGCCAAAAGCGATAAAGAGCGCGGCGAGTCCGAGTACTTTGAGGCTAGGCAAGGGAAACAAAATAATTCCCACGATGGCCAGCACGTGAATGATCAATAGAAAAGCAAAAACTCCTTCTTTACGCCGAACCGGTTTCCAAAATGGACGGTCCCATGGCCTGGCTGGTGCGGTTGCTGCTTGATTCATGTACTCTCCGGATGAGCTTGGGACAGGGCCAAGCGGTTAGTTATATAGAGGTGTAGCGTCTTTGTGAGACGTATACACAATACCATTTTCTTAGAATTGCGCGATTGCTTCTGTTCAAAAAGAGACAGTTTTAGTTACTGGCCTAGATTAACTAAAGTTAAGCTTCGAACGAATAGCAACAAAATCCCACGAAAAGATTCCCGAAACATTATTGCATCTATCGCAAAATAACATAGACGGGGTATTTCTAAAGCTCGCTGATAATCATTAAACTTTACGTCTCGGTATTTTGAAAGGAATTCCGCACCTTGCGCTATTTTTGTCTGATTTCTGATTACGATGGAACCCTGGCCCACGATGGCCAGGTGACGGCCAGCACGTTGCAGGCGCTTAAGCGCGTCAAAGCTTCGGGGCGGAAGCTGGTGCTGGCCACTGGACGCGAACTTCCTGAGTTGCTGCGGGTTTTTCCTGAGACATCTCTTTTCGACCTCGCGGTCGTTGAAAATGGAGCGCTGCTTTACAATCCGGCCACGGGAGAAAAACGGTTGCTGGCCGAAGCCCCGCCAGCTGCTTTCGTCGAGAAACTTCGGCGCCGCGGCGTGAAGCCTTTGTCGGTCGGCGAATGCATCGTGGCCAGCTGGCATCCGCATGAAACGGAAGTGCTGGAAGTGAGTCGCTCCATGGGGCTCGAACTGCAAGTGGTCTTCAATAAAGACGCTGTGATGATTCTGCCTTCGGGCATCAATAAAGGAACGGGCGTAAAAGTTGCGCTCGATGAGTTGGGACTTTCGACACACAACACTGTGGGAGTCGGAGACGCGGAAAACGATCACGCTTTTTTGGGGATTTGCGAATGCAGCGTGGCGGTAGGCAATGCCTTGCCGGCTTTAAAAGAGCGCGCCGATGTGGTGACCGGGCACACGCACGGCGCGGGTGTGGAAGAAATCATCGAGCAATTATTGGCGGATGATTTGCGAAGCCTGCAGCCGCGTTTGAGGCGCCACGATATTCTTCTGGGACACAAAGAAAACGGCGGGGAATTTTGCCTGGGGCCTTACGGCACGCGAGTTGCGGTGGCTGGGCCGTCGGGTGGCGGAAAGTCGACTGTGGTTACCGCCATCGTGGAGCGCCTGATTCAAAAACAGTATCAGGTGTGCATCATCGATCCGGAGGGCGACTACGACGATGTATCGCAATTCGTTACTTTGGGCGCGTCCGATCGCATTCCGGGAGTCTCGGAGATTCTGGAAGTGTTAAAAAACGCCGGTAGTTCAATCAGCGTCAATTTGCTTGGCGTGCCTGTGAGTGATCGCCCTGGTTATTTTGTGGGACTGCTTCCGCGGCTCCAGGAGTTGCGCGCCCGCACGGGCCGCCCGCACTGGATTGTGATTGATGAGGCTCATCACCTGCTCCCGTCGGAACTGGATTCCGCAAGCTTGAGTATTCCTTCAAGCCTGGGCAGCTTTGCCTTGATAAGCGTGCACCCGAAGAGCGTTTCCAAAGCTTTGCTGGACACCGTGAATTGCGTGATCGCCATAGGGCCGCAGCCCGGAGAAATCATCGCGGAAGTTAATGAAGGCTCGGGCAAAGCCTGGGCGATGCCGGAGCCGATCAGGGAGTCAGGCAAGGGGGTGGGTTCTGGGGAAATGATGGTGTGGCAGCTTCCCGAATCAAATCCCCCGGAGAAGGTCACGCTGGAACCGGCCAAAATCGAACTGCGCCGGCATAAACGTAAGTACGCAGCGGGGGAGTTGGGCGAAGACAAGAGCTTTTACTTTCGCGGGCCGGAAGGAAAGTTGAATATTCGTGCGCACAACCTGAACCTTTTTGCACAAATCGCGGAAGGGGTGGACGACGACACCTGGTCGTACCATCTGAAGAAGCACGATTATTCGGTGTGGCTGCGGGAAGCGGTGAAAGATGACACGGTCGCGGATGAGATCGCGGCCGTTGAGGGAAATGCGAACTTACCACCGGCGGAGAGCCGCGAGCGAATCCTGGAAACGATCCGCAAGCGCTACACCAGCGCGGCATGAAGGCATTTCAAAGGGCGCAAGTTCCTGACGTCAATTAACGTTTTTATCAGGGCCAGTTACAGCAAACACCTTATTGTAGAGTTTGAAACCCATCGCTATGTTTGGTTCATTATTTTGCTTCAAATACCTCACAACGGATAGGCGCTTGGCCCCGAACACAAGTGCCTATCCCCCACCTTTTCGATTCATTTAATAGAAAAGCCAAATTGAGTGATGATTTAGTGTTTACTAAATATGGCTTTTGATTTGCTGGTACGTGACTGAAACTAATGCAAATCAGGTGAACTTGCGCGTGAGTGAATTCCTAACATAAACTGGATTGTCGCATCATGCCGCTCTGCCGCTTCAGGTTTCTTCCCGCCGCACTGTCCGGGTTGGCAGGGCTGGTTATCACGACCTGAACCACGCGATTTAATTACTCCCGGCCCAGACGACCGGTGCGCGGTTTTAAGAGGAAACAGCTTGGGCACTCCATTGGAAAATTGGGTGAACGAAGCGGCGCAGTTGACCCGGCCGGACCGCATCGTGTACTGCGATGGCTCGGAAGCTGAAAATCAGAGCATCCTGGCCGAAATGCTGCGTGGCGGGGACTCACTTAAGCTGAACGAAACCACCTACCCAAATTGCTACCTTAGTCGCAGCAGCCCGAATGATGTCGCCCGGACCGAACACTTGACCTTTATTTGCACACCCCGGAAGGACGACGCCGGGCCCACAAACAACTGGATGGATCCGGACGGGGCCAAACACAAGGTTGGAGCGCTGCTTAGTAATGCGATGCGCGGCCGGACCATGTACGTCATTCCGTACATCCTGGGGCCGGTGAATTCGCCACTGAGCAAGATTGGAGTGGAGGTCACGGATAGCCCGTACGTGGTGGCCAATATGCGCATCATGTCGCGCATGGGAAAAGTGGCCCAGGATCGATTGGGGACTTCCGCGGATTTTGTGGCGGGACTGCACTCCCTAGGCGATCTGGACCCCATGCGGCGGTACATTCTGCATTTTCCACAGGAAAATTTGATCTGGAGCGTGGGGTCGGGGTACGGGGGCAATGCCCTCCTAGGAAAGAAGTGCTTTGCCCTGCGCATCGCCAGCGCCATGGCGCGGGATCAAGGTTGGATGGCGGAACACATGCTAATCCTGGGCCTGGAAGCGCCCGGCGGGAAAGTCACCTACATGGCGGCAGCATTCCCCAGCGCCTGCGGCAAGACGAACCTGGCCATGATGGTCTCCGCGCTCGAGAGTCAGGGCTACCGCGTCTGGACCGTGGGCGATGATATTGCCTGGATGAGGATTGGAGCCGACGGCTATCTGCACGCTATCAATCCAGAAGCCGGGTTTTTTGGGGTTGCGCCCGGGACGGGCTACAACACCAATCCCAATGTGATGGAGGCGCTGCGTCGCAATACCATCTTTACGAACGTGGCCGTGACCCCCAAGGACGAGCCGTGGTGGGAAGGCATTGGGGAAGCTCCCCCGGCCGGTTTGATCAATTGGAAAGGCGACGTGTGGGATTCGTCGAAGGGTTCCGCGGCGCATCCCAATGCGCGTTATACCGTGCCAGCCAACCAATCGCCGAGCATTTCACCACAATGGGAAGCACCGGAAGGCGTGCCCATTTCCGCATTCATTTTTGGCGGGCGCCGGGCACGGCTGGCGCCTCTGGTTTACGAATCCTTTAACTGGCAGCACGGCACGTTTGTCGGCGCCACCATGGCGTCCGAAACTACCGCAGCCGCCACCGGCGAAGTTGGCGTCACGCGGCGTGATCCGATGGCCATGCTGCCCTTTTGCGGCTACAACATGGGGGATTATTTCGGGCACTGGCTGGAAATGGGCAAGAAGATCCCACACCCGCCAAAAATTTTCCATGTGAACTGGTTTCGGCGCGGCGGAGACGGGAAATTTCTGTGGCCGGGTTACGGCGAAAACGTTCGCGTGTTGAAGTGGATATTGGAGCGCGTGGAAGGCCGTGGGTCCGCGCAGGAGACACCGATTGGCTACGTGCCGGGTCCCGGCGGGTTGACGCTGGATGGCTTGAAGATTTCTCCAGCCGCTATTGAGGAATTGCTGCGAGTAAATCCTGATGATTGGCAATCAGAACTGGAAGACACGCGGCAGTTTTTCGATAAGTTCGGCACGCGGCTCCCCCGCGAATTGAGGGAAGAACACGAACGGCTTACCAGCCGCCTGCAACGCACAGTTACCGCATAACAGACGCCGGAATTACGAGAGGGTTTCGAATTTTAGAGAGGAGACTTGGGCGCTGTTCCGAACGGCAGTAGGAGCTGCGGCACCAGTCAGAGGTCGTTTCTTGTATCGTCTTACCAACGTGTTCAACATCGACAAACACACTCGCGCCTTTGCGGTTAGGTCATCGAGGTCGGCCCCTACGACGGGAATACTGACCGGTTGGTAAGCGAAACTGGAAAGCGTGTAACCAGAAGCCACCTCCATCGTTCGAGGCCCTTGCTGGCCAAGAGTATGTCGGCCACTGAAGAACACAGCGGCGAGACAAACTGTCAAGATGACGCGTGGTAGGCGAGGCATGTACCATTTTTGTCAGAGAAGACCTAAGGAAAAATAGTACTTCCGGTTCATGCGCCGCGAAAAACTCCAAAGCGTAAACAAATCTGTGAGAGCTCTTAGAAGTAAATTATTTTGCGTCCATTCGAAAGGACCCTGTACCGCGGGTCAAGAACAATGTCCCAGTGAACATGACGGGCAGGGTCTGGCTGATTTTATCGACGCCAGTGCGGATCACATCATCCCGCGCGACGTTTCTACTCTATGCGCAGGGCCTGCATGGGCGATATTGCCGCTGCGCGACTGGCGGGAATAATGGCCGCGAAGAACGAGCAGACAGCGAGAGCGCTGGCGGCGACGGCTAAGGCAAGCGGGTCCCAGGAAGAAACACCGTAAAGCTGAGCGGAGATCAATCTTCCTGCGCCAACCGCCAGAGGCAATCCTAATAGCAGGCCGACTAGCACGCGCTTGAAAGCGCCGCGCAGCACGAGGCGAATCACCTTCAGGCGGTCAGCGCCTAAAGCCATGCGCACGCCGATTTCGTTGGTGCGCTGATTCACGGTATAGGCGGTTACGCCATAGAGTCCCACGGCAGCGAGCAGCAGCGCCACAATCCCGAACAAACCCGCAAGGCTGGCTACCGCGCGCTCCTGATCAAAAGAGAGTTCCACTTGTTGCTGCATGGTCCTGATGCTGGTGATAGTCAGGTTGGGATCCACGTCCGCCAGAACGCGGGTGAGCAGCGGCTCAAGCGTACCCGTAGGGGTATTCGTCACCAACATGATGCCCTCGACGTAGTGGGAGCGGAGTTCCAGCTTGGCCATCAGTTCGTGCTTGTATTCGACACCCTGCGCTAACGGCACATAGAACATTCGACGCGCGGGCTTGCTCAGGTTATAGCCCGCGAATTTTGCGTCGCGCACGATGCCAATGATGCGGAACGTGCCTGCATTTTCGGGCAGGTCCATACCGAAATGCTGATCCATGGGATTTTCGCCGTTTTTGAAGAAATACTTCACGAAGGCTTCATTCACAATGGCCACCGGCTCGGTGGTTTCGTTATCCGCAGGAGTAAAATATCGTCCGCGCAAAATGGGTATGGCGAAGTTTTGCAGGTAGTTGGCGCTGACGCGGTCCCAGGAAGCGCCCGACTCTTCACCAGGCGCTGGAGCGGGATGGCCAGCCACTAAAACTAGCTCACCCCAATTATCGGTGAGCGGGTTGTAAAGCGCCAGGCCCGAGCCCTGTACCCCAGGCAGACGATCGAGATTCGCTTCAAGCTGGCGATATCGCGCGGCCAACTGAGGCATGGTGTAGTTTGTTGAAGGATTGTGCAACTCCACCAAGACACGGCCGGGCACTTGGAAGCCGAAGTCCTGATGTTCCAGTTTGTTCAGGCTGCGCCCCAGCATGGTGGCGCCAGCAACTAAAATAATGGAAACGGCGGCTTGTAGCACGAGGAGTGCTTTGCGGCTGAACGAAGAGCGATCGGTGCTGCCGCGGCCCGCACCGCGCAGAGCTTCCGCCGGATCCGTGCGCGTGGCAAACCAAGCGGGGGCCGCGCCGAAAATGATGCCCGTCAGCAACGCCAAAGCGAACGCGAACGCCAAGACCATAAGCGATGGCATGGCGCTGATGGGCAAAAACTTTGCGCTGCGGAAGGCCATTGCCAGGAGTAGCCGGGCGGCCACTACCGCGAAGATAAGTCCAAGAATGCCCCCGCCAATCGCCAACAGGACGCTTTCCGTTAAGGCTTGCGTGATGACTTCTCGCCGCGTGGCTCCTATGGCCATGCGTAGAGCGGTTTGACCGCGGCGAGCTACCGCGCGAGCAAGCACCAAGTTCGCTACATTGGCGCATGCAACCAGAAGGACTAATCCACAGACGGTCAATAGAATTTGTAGGCTGCGCCCGTACTCCTCTTTCATTTCGGCAACACCTGCGCCCGCGGGCACGACGTTTATCACCTGCTTGGGCAGGTCATGGATGATCTCGGGCATCCAGGTGGCGGGATAACCGGAGTCATTTTGCATCCATTGGCGCAGAAAGGCCGTGAGGCGCGACGACATCCCGGCGATAGAAGCGCCGGGACGCAATCGGCCGATCATGCGCAGCCAGGCGGAAACCGGTTGACGCAGCAGCGACCCCTCGCCATTAATCATGGGCTCCTGTTGAAGCGGTATCCAGACATCAGGGGGATCGCTGCGCAGCGTCTCGCCGAAGAATCCGGCCGGAGCCACTCCGATCACAGTGAAGGGCTTACCCTCCATAATGAAGGTCGAGCCCACTACGGAAGTGTCGCCACCATAGATGGTCTGCCAGGCGCGGTGGCTCAGGACCGCAACGGGAGGAGCGGCGGGCTGGTCGTCTTCGGAAGTAAACACTCGTCCGCCAAAGGCTGTGATACCAAGGGTGTGGAAATAATTGCCGGTGACATATTCGGACCGCAAAGGCCTGCTAACTGAATCAACGCCCTGGCGCCGCACGCTAAGGACGGCGCGGCCTGCCTGAAATGCAGCCACCTCTTCGAACGCTGGCGTCTGGGCTTTCAGCCGCTCGAAGAGCGGAAAGGAATACATGCCCCAGCGATCCTGCGGCCCCCCTTCCACGCAGCAGTCGTCGCCCTCTCCTACGCGATAGAGTTGCGAGGGGTCGGAAACCGGCAAGGAGCGCAGCATCACCGCGTGGATCAACGTGAAAATAGCGGTAGTTCCGCCAATTCCCAGGGCCAAGGTGAGTACCGCCGTAGCGGTGAAAACGGGGGACAGCCGGAACTGCCGCGCGGCGTAGCGCAGGTTGCCGAACAGGTTGTGCATCGCGCACCTCTTCTCAGTCCTGTACGAAAGAGCGCGGGGGCAAGTTCCCAGACTGCCAGGGTTTCCTGAATGGAATGACCATTACCAGAGCGGCCAGGTCTCGGTGCCCGATCCCATGTTCACGCCTTAAACCTTTTGGTTATGTTTGGGCTGCTACTGTCGGGCTCTCTCAGGAGCTACAAGCTACAAGAAAGGCCCGATGTTTACTGGACCGGGACGCAGGTAGCATCCGAGGGTTGGTCTGTAGTTATTTAGGAGAAATGTATGCGCGGAAGAAAGACATTACTGGGCGGCTTAGGGGCTCGTCGGCATCGACTGGCATGCGCGGCCATCACTAGCCTGGCTTTGATGGGCGCCACGCAGGTGCGGACTGAAGAGCGCGAAACTTCCCCCGACAAGAGACTCGAAAATGCCAGACTTTCCTTTCGAGAGGTCATGCACGAGCCGGACAAGGGCATCCCGCATGACTTGTTCGACAAGGCGCGATGCATCGTGATTATTCCGGGAGTGAAAAAAGCGGCCTTCATTGTGGGAGGCAAATATGGCCGCGGCTTTGTATCTTGCCGGCGAGGCGGAACGGGCCGCTTCGGCGCGCCCGCAGCAATAAGAATTGAAGGCGGAAGCTACGGGTTGCAAATCGGTGGATCGTCGACGGATGTTTTCATGCTGATCATGAACGAAAGCGGCATGAGGAAGCTGCTCTCCGACAAATTCACGATCGGTGGCGAGGCGGAAGCGGCGGCCGGGCCAGTGGGGAGAGAGGCCAGCGCGAGAACCGATGTGATGCTGCACGCGGAAATTTTGTCATGGTCGCGGTCGCGAGGCTTATTTGCAGGACTATCTTTGGAAGGGTCCACGCTGCGGCCGGACGAAAGCGAAAATGAAAAGTTGTATGGAAGCAAAATGTCAAACAAGGAAATTCTCGAAGGGGAGGTTAGAGTGCCTCCGGCACCGCAGCCGTTGATCGCGGAGTTGAATCGATACAGAAATGAAGGCGAGCATCGTGAACATGCCGATGTTGGCGCTTCGCTTGGCGAGAGGGGCCGAGTCGCATTGTCGAATGTACATTTCGAGACTGGCAGAGCGGATCTAACGCCGGACTCCGAACCCGCATTGAACGAAGCGGTCAGCGCTCTGAAGGAGCATCCGGACTGGAGGATTCGCGTTGAGGGATTCACGGACAGTCAGGGCTCGAAGGAAGTTAACGAAAAATTGTCGAGCGATCGCGCGGATGCAGTGTCGCGCTGGCTTGCGGATCATGGAGTAGACCCCGACCGTTTGAGCTCCAAAGGCTATGGAGAGGCTCGGCCGGTCGCCAGCAATTCCACGCGCGAAGGGCGCGCCAAAAATCGGAGAGTGGAGCTTGTTCGAGCGCAAGAGTGAGATTCGGGCGCGGAAGAATACACGCCAGTAAATGCGCCGGACGTTTTGTAATCATCGCCAGGGCGCGTTACTCTCGATCTGCTTGGCACAATTCAATAACTGGCCAAGACAAGTTGAGAAAATATGAATTTCGAAGCATTCAAAGCCTCCGTTACCGAAGAACAGGCACCGCCAGCGGGACTATCCATTCCGCTCGCGGCACTGTGGTGGGACGCCAAGGGTGATTGGGCACGCGCCCACTCTTTGGTGGACGAATTGGAAAGCGTGGATGGTATGGCCGTTCACGCCTACCTGCACCGCAAAGAGGGTTCCGCCTCCAACGC
>Ga0307475_10001931_pt1 | contig 12344 bp, 9 predicted proteins | sample atmos_gasesECM1C_FD_203317 | JGI IMG/M metagenome (GOLD analysis project Ga0307475, IMG submission 203317) | Hardwood forest soil microbial communities from Morgan-Monroe State Forest, Indiana, United States - atmos_gasesECM1C_515 | ecosystem: Environmental > Terrestrial > Soil > Temperate... | reverse complement strand
GAAGAATTTGGCCCGCAGAGGTTGACATCTCTGCTTGTGAGCCTTTCCCAGGAAACTTCCGCTCGCATCATCGCCGAACGCATCCTCGCAGCTACCGACGACCATTGCGGCGAGGGCCATTCCCCGCGCGATGACCGCACCCTGCTCGTCCTCCGGGTCACCGACGAGACCGCCACCGATCTTTCCAAAATGCCCATCATTTATTGATTTCCGCAGCGCCATGCTTTTCGCAATGGCCCAAGAACGTAGCGCGAATGCGCGTTAGCGGGTTGGAGTCGTAGGTACAGGCGCAGCGTTAACCTGCAGCAATTCGGGATTCTTCAAGAGTGGCAGCCATTTTTCCCGCAGCGTGGCAAACTCCGGCCACTCTTTCTTGGAAACAGGGTCCGAAGGCGGCAAGCCCAATTTCTCGAAGTTCTTATACTGTCCCTTTTGCAAAATGCGGAAGTCCAGATGTGGACCAGTCGAAAGCCCCGTGCTCCCCACCAACCCGATGGTCTTCCCGATTTCCACACGCTCGCCGGCGTGTACAAACATCCGCGACAAATGCAGGTACATCGTCTCGTACCCATTCGCATGCGCCACTTGCACGATATTTCCTTCGCCGCCTTTGCGCCCCGCAAAAACGACCCGTCCGCTGCCAATCGTTTGCACCGGCGTGCCAATCGGCGCGCCGTAGTCCGTCCCCATGTGCGGGCGATACGTTTTTAGAATGGGATGAAAGCGCGCCCGGCTGAAGTGCGAGGTTATCGCCGCGCCGAATTTCAACGGCGACCGCAGAAACGCCTTTTGCAAGGATTTTCCGTCCGCCGTATAGTATCCCGCGCGCCCTCGAGGATCGTGGAAAAGCAGCGCCTCGTATTTCTTTCCGGTATTGTCGTATTCCGCCGCGAATATCTTTCCATATCCGGCGAGCTGCCCGTTCGAATATCTCTTTTTCTGCACCACGATTCGAAACATGTCACCTTTGCGCGGGTCAGTATAGAAATCCAGGTCGTAGCGGAAAATTTGCGCCAGCCGCAACGCCAATTCCGCCGATTCGCCCGCATCTTCCACGGCGTTGCACAGTGAATCGTCTACGTGCCCCACTACCGCCACCGTCTCCATCGTCAGCGGAATTTCCTTAACTTGTGCCGTAAATCCACTGCCGTTCGGGACGATCTTCAGTATGCGGTCGGCGTCAATCTTGTAGTCGATCTCGCGCAGCACGCCTTCCGCCGACCGGCCCACGGTGATCGAGTTTCCTGCGCGCACCTGGCGAAGATTGAACGCATGTTGCGCTGCATCCGAAGCTGTCATCGCTTCTTGAGCGCTCAAGCCGAATTTTTCGAGTGCCGCCACGAAGTTCTCCCCGGCCGGCACTCTCTTTTCCGTCGGAAGAATCACCTGCTCGCGGATACGCTGCGCTTCTTCACTGGCCAGTTTCACCTGCCGGTCGTACTCCGCCGTCGTTGCCAGTCGTTGCTTGAAGACGTATCCAAGCGTCGCGCCGCCCGCAGCACACACGATCATCAGCAATAGTAGGAACTTGCGATTCACTCTTCCCCCAGTGTGCCACTCGCCGCTCGTCACCAAGCCCCGGGCTGCACCTTCGACTCACTCCCGACACCTGTCAAGGCAGGGTATCGTACTCCACTCTTTTGTCCCAACTAGCTCCCCCACGTCAAATGCATTTCTAGGTGCGTGCCCTCAATCGTCCAACTACCTGCATAGACGGAAGGGGGGAAGCAAAACGCGCCGAGAAGCGTTTCCTCAGCGCGAGAACGTGCAATTTCAATGAATGAACTCGGTTATTTTCCGGTGTTGAGGGCCGCGGCGTGCGTGGTCTCTCCAAAATAATTCTGTTCGCGCAACTTTCTGTAAATCCGCCCCGCGACTACCGCGGCCGTCGGCCCCTTAACCTGGCGCGTATTCCCGCGCAACAAAACCGCCAGCGCGATTTTCGGATGCGCATCGTCCGCATAGGTGAGGAACCATCCGATCTTCGATGGCGTCGTGTGATCGTCGCAGGTTCCCGTCTTGCCGATCGGCATCTCATCGCCGCCACGGTCGAAGCTCGATCTTCCCGTCCCGTACAATACCGCCGCGAGCAGGCCTTCCCGAAGTTCCGGAAGAATCGGACCGATATTCAAATCGCGCTTCACGCGCGGCGTGAAGTTCTCCACTTCTTCCTGGCTATGGGGATACTGCAAATAATAGAGTGTTCCGCCGTTTGCAAAAGCCGCCGAAAGCGCCGCAAGCTGCAGCGGCGTCACCTGAATTCCTTCGCCAAAGCTGGACATCCGCGCCACGCCGCCATACGAGGGCGGAACACTCGGGAACGATCCCGGATGTTCGTCCGGCAGATTGTATCCCGCAAGCTCGCCCAGCCCCAGTAACCGGCCATACTTCGAAACGGTTTCGAAGCCCATGCGCGTTCCCAACTGCTCGAAAAACACGTTATTCGAATGGGCCATCGCTTCGGTCAGATTCATGTACTTGCGGCGGCCGACCTTCAGCATGGTGTCGCGCGTGATCATGTTTTCTTCCAGCGCCGCCAGCGCGATCGTCGGCTTGATCGTCGAGCACGGAATGTAGCCGTCGCCAAAAGCAAGCTTTTGATTCACTACCGTCAGGATTCTTCCGTTGTTTGGATCAACCGCCACCACCGCGCCATTGTATCGGCCCAGCGCGGAAACTGCCGCCTCGCGCACCACGGGGTCGTCGTAGGAGCTATCATCTGTTTTGGTGGAATCCGCGAACGTCGGAACGCCGCGATAACGCGTGACATATCTATGAACTCTCGCCGTTGATCTCCCTGCTGCGGGCACGGCAGGCACCGGCAACGCAGTAACCGTTGCCAGCAACATCGCGAGACTTGCTCTTCCCAATTGCTTCACTCTACCTGCCTCTTTCAAGCCAATCGCTCCGCGATCACCCTGTCTTGCCTGCCCCATGCCAAAAACAGCCGGGTCGTAACTTTTACCTCAAGCGGCTCCCGCGGTCAACAAACATTCGTAAACGATGTTCATTGCCGCGTTGGCGCCTAATCCATGAAGCGTCGCTGATTAACCAGTGCACCCAGCAAGCCACTTTGGCCCATCGTTCATTTGACGAGACTTAGCTCCTGACATCGCCAAATACCCGGCTCCGAAGAGAACAGCCTCTCCCAGGATGAAACATATTCTAGACTTCTCAGGGACTACGCCGCAATAGACAAACCGCTCCAGTACGAACCTATGTGCTTTGTTTTGAACGACTGACCGCCTGGGCAGGCACCTGAACGGCAGGCCAGCCCCCCTTCTCCTTGGTACCGATTCACCTGTCGCATCTTGAGACATGCCTTAGCCAGCTGGGGCCAGGAGAAAGCCTTGGACTCACTCCGCTCTCACTGCATTGTAATCGCCCGGGTTACCGGGCGGGGCGCCCTTTGGAAGCATCCGCAGTCGCAGCGGCAGCTTTCACCTGCGGCTTCTCCCCAGGCCCAGTTGCAGCGTGGCCGTTGGGCCCAGGCGCCGCATTCGAGTTACCCGGCATCGGGATTTCGAGTTTCTTGCGCAGCGTGTTTTCCAGCTTGTCGCGAATGTCCCTGTTTTCTTTGAGGAACACCCGCGCGTTTTCGCGGCCCTGGCCCATGCGCTCGCCACCAAAGCTGATCCACGTGCCGCTCTTCTCCAGCACTCCCTTATCGACGCCAAGATCGATCAAGTCGCCCTCGCGCGAAATTCCTTCTCCATAGACGATGTCGAATTCCGCTTCACGGAACGGCGCGGCCACCTTGTTCTTCACGACTTTCGCCCGCGTGCGCGAGCCCACCACTTTGTCGCCTTCCTTGATCGCCTGGATCCGCCGGATATCCACGCGCATCGACGCATAAAACTTCAGCGCGCGGCCGCCCGTGGTCGTTTCCGGATTTCCGAACATGACCCCAATCTTTTCGCGAATTTGGTTGATGAAAATCAGGCAAGTGCGCGACTTCGAAACGATGCCGGTAAGCTTGCGCAGCGCCTGCGACATCAGCCGCGCTTGCAAACCCATTTGCGGGTCGCCCATGTCGCCTTCGAGCTCGGCCTTGGGGACCAGCGCGGCGACGGAATCCACGACGACGATGTCCACGCCGCCGGAACGGATCAGCGTTTCGGCGATTTCCAGCGCCTGCTCGCCGTTATCGGGCTGCGAGACCAGCAAATTATCCACGTCCACCCCGAGCTTGCGGGCGTACACCGGATCCAGCGCGTGCTCAGCATCAATGAAAGCCGCCTGCCCGCCGAGCTTCTGCGCTTCGGCGATGACGTGCAGCGTCATGGTGGTTTTACCTCCGGATTCCGGCCCGTATATCTCGATCACGCGCCCGCGGGGGAAGCCGCCGACACCCAGCGCCGCATCAATCGACAAACATCCGCTGGGGATCACGCTGACGGGAACCAGGATATCCCGGCTGCCCAAGCGCATGATCGCGCCCTTGCCATGGTCCTTTTCAATCTGCGTTATCGCTGCTGCCAGCAATCTTCCTTTTTCGTCTGTCATTTCACACCTCGGTGGAGGAAAGTAGGAACTTGGACCCTAAAACCAACCGCTGGGCAAAACCGACGTAGCGCCGGGAAAAGCGCTGCGCCCAACATCATGATGCGCGACCCAAACCAGACCGGTTCAAAGGAGATCTGACAAGGCGTGGAATTCACCACGCGATTCACTCTCGCGCCATCCCTTTCTGCCGCCCGGCAGCACCTCGAACTTTGCCTTCGGCTCACTGGTTAGCTTAAAACATCACTCCAAAGACTGCACCCGCGGCACCTGTTGAAAACCGCGAAAAGCAAATTAGCACGTAGGCGAACAAAAAGCAAACACTATTGTTTGCCTTATCTTCGCCTTGAGGACCGGCCCCTAGCGCTGAATGAAGTTGTCTCTAAGACGCTTCAGAAGCAAGGCTTCGAACGTCGATGGTGCCACGTGCCATGGGGTATGCACAATGCTTCGACCGTCGCTCGAAAAGACCGTGATCGTTCTCAGAAACTTTGAAGAAACCGCTCTTCGAACTTCGTCCCACGCAGTGTTGCACTTCCTAAGGCCATACCAGCGGCGAAAGAAAACACCCTCGTCTGAAACTCGGATCGTCCCCTGCTCCGTCGAGAAAGCCAAAACGGCAAATCCGATCATGATTGCGGCGAGGAAATTGTCGAAGCGCGTTTGCGCCGTCTTTGCAATTTGGCATGCACCATAAGGGAACATCACCGGTCCGGCAGCAGATAACACCCGAAACGAAACGATCGTTGGGAAAAATCGCCAGACCTGCCTTTAGTTTCGCGCGCTCCATAACGCTTCGCGCATTACAAAATGGACCGTGGCTGTCGCCAATACAATTGGAAGTACGCCTTCAAGATTCATGGTTAAAAGTAAGTGTAAAATCCGCGGCCGGACTTTCGGCCGAGCCAGCCGGCGGCAACATATTTCTTAAGCACCGGACACGCGCGATATTTAGGATCGCCAAGGCCTTCTTGCAGCACGTGCATGATGTCCACGCACACATCGAGGCCGATAAAATCGGCCAACTCCAATGGGCCCATCGGATGGTTCATGCCTAGTTTCATCACCGCGTCGACCGCTTCCGGAGTGGCCACGCCCTCCATCACGCAATAGGCCGCCTCATTGATCATTGGCATCAGCACGCGATTCGAGACGAAGCCCGGCGCGTCGTTCACGGCCACCGGTTTTTTCTCCAACTTTTCCGCGAGCTTCATGGTCGTCTCGAACGTGGCGTCGCTCGTCTGCAACGCGCGAATCACCTCCACCAGCACCATCACCGGCACGGGATTCATGAAGTGCATCCCCACAAAACGGTCCGGCCGCTTCGTCTGCGCCGCCAGCGTGGTCATGGAAATCGAAGAAGTATTGCTCGCCATGATCACCTCCGGCCGCAAGATCTCGTCCGCCTCGGTTAGAACCGCGCGCTTGATCTCGATTTTCTCCGGCACCGCCTCGACCGCAAAATCCGCGGCCGCAATCGCGCGCATTTCTGTCACCGGCTGCAAACGCCCTAAAGCAGCGGCTTTTTCCGGTTCCACAAGCTGGCCTTTCTTGATTTCGCGGTCAAGATTTTTCGCGATAGTCTCGAGCCCGCGGTCCAGAAACCGCTGCTCCACGTCGCGCAAAATCACTTTGTAGCCCGCGCGCGCAAACACATGCGCGATCCCATTCCCCATCGTTCCCGCGCCCAGCACCGCCACCGTCTTGATCGAATCCACGCTCATACCTGTTCTCTCCAGAGATCCTCCCGCACCACACTTTCAACTTGCCGCAAGGTTCGATCCACTTTCCGAACTCTAGCTCAGGAGTCGTTATCGAGCCGCGAACTTTACTACGCCTTGCTGCGCGTCGTTTGTCAGCGAAGAATTTTTTTACGCCATCGCCATCCACGCGGCGAGCGTGGCGAATTTTTCATCCTGCGACCACGGCGCGCCATACGGGCGGCCAAGCTCAGTGACGCGGCGCAAAAGTCCTTCCGGTTTGAGACGAAAAGTTTGAGTCGCGCGATCCAGGAGTTCCTTCTCCTTGATGCAATTCATGGCAAGGCCGCAACGAGCGCCGGCGTGAAGAAGGGCCTCTCGAAAAAATTGGCCATCCGCGGTGTGAATCAGCGCGTGCGACGCAAGGATTTTCTCAAGCGCGGGAAGGGTCTTCCCTGAAGCGAGAAGCAGGCCAGCGCGATCGAGTTTGTAGCCCTGCTTCTGCAAATCGGACTGCATTTCGTGGATCGTGCAATAAGAAAGGTCCCGCGCCTCTTTTTTCACGCGCGAAATAAATTCGCCACCTTTGTCGAACGGCATTTTCTCCGCGGTGTGAAAGGGCTGGCGAAATTGGTATGTAAAAGTTTCTACGAGATGTGGCCGCGACCGCGCGAGAACGCGGGGCGAACCTTTCTCCACGGTAACCGCAACAAGCGCCGCCCACCCCGAGTGCACTCGAAAACCAAGCGCTGCTTGCTTCATTGGATTTTCCGCAGTGGCAAATGCGTTAAGCTTTTGCGATTCATAGGCAATGCCTCATTGGTTGAGGCGGTTGTATTTCTTCAGAACTGCCTGGAGCTTGTCGTGCGGCAGCGCGATCACCTTGTGGTTTTCGATGCCCGTCATGGTTTCCGCGGCGACCATCGCATTGATGATCGCTTCTTCGGTGGCCTGGACGGTCGCGGCAAAGACGGGCTCGGTCTTGTCGTTGGGCAACATTTTCAGATCGACGACATGCTCCGCAGCAGCGGCGCCGGGATTCGCGGTTGAGAATGCGATAAAGATATCACCGGAACCGTTGCCGGAAATGCTCCCGTTGCGTCCAAGGCCAAGGGAGACGCGGCGCGCGAGTCGTTTCAGTTGATGCGCAACAAGCGGCGCATCGGTAGCTACCACTACAATGATCGAGCCGCGATCATCACCGCTGAATGAAGCTGAAGCGTAAGCTGCCCCCTCCGGAATTTCCTTTCCGACGGGCACTCCAGCGATTCGCAAGTTTGGCCGCACACCGTAGTTGCATTGCACCAGCACGCCCACGGCGTAGCCGCCCAACGTCGCATCGAGCTTGCGCGAAGAAGTGCCGATGCCGCCTTTGAACTCGTTGCAGATCATTCCCGTTCCGCCGCCGATGTTCCCTTCTTCGACCGGCCCGGCGTGCGCGGAATCGATGGCATGGAAAGCGTGCTCGGGTTTGACGTGGAAACCGTTAATGTCGTTGAGCCAGCCGTCCCAGGTTTCCGCGACGACAGGTAGCGACCACCAGTAACCGATGGGATCGGGCTGGCCGTGCTCGACGCGCCACTGAATCACCGCATCGCGCACGATGCCGACGCTGTGTGTGTTCGTGATCATCACGGGACCTTCGAGGAAGCCGGACTCTTCCACCCAGGTCGTGCCGGTCATCTCGCCATTGCCGTTCAGCGACCACCATCCGGCGAAGACGGGCTTGTTCATCGAATCTTTCCCTCGCGGGAGAACCGCAGTGACGCCGGTGCGGACAGGACCTTTCCCGACTCGCAGTTTCCCTTCGCCGGAGATCAGCGTGGTATGGCCCACGGTAACGCCGGCCACATCGGTGATGGCGTTGAGCGGGCCAGGCGTTCCGTCAAAAGGGACGCCGAGATCGCGAGCGCGGGGCTTCGATGCAGAATTGTTTTGCGCCGAAGCTAGATTAACCGCGTAAAGAAAACAAATACACGTCGCGAGTTGAGGAATAGAAATGAGACCCTTCATTTATGGATTTCTCTCCCAGGAAGACCGCGCGGAATGAAGTAACTTCGTGTTTTTCTCAAATGCCTTTTCGAGCAAAGCGGTTTGCTGGGCCGCCAACTTCCAATCGCTCTTTTCGACCGCTTCTGTCAAACCCGGGAATTCCAGGTGCGCGTAAGTGTAGCGGGAAGAGTAGAGGAGATGTTGGAACCACGGGCGGCCGGGAATGCCATCTGGATCGAGCCAATTGGATTCCACCTGAAATAGTTGCGCGTTCAAATGTTGAATTTTCTCGGACGAGGGGCCACCAGCAGCGAGAGCCCTCAAGGCGGAGTCGCGCAATAGGTTCCCTTCCTTTTCAAGTTGTGCGACACGCGCGTGAAGCTTCTTCAAATGAAGGTGGCGCTCGATTTTGTTTCTTTGTTCGAGCTCGCGCAGAAATTGTTCGAGGGCAGCGCCATTTGCGCCATAGTCGAATGGAAGAAGGTCGGAATTGGCCAATCGGAGAGTTACGAGTCCCCAGATTCGCGTGAGAGCGATGTGATATTCGAACGCCGGATCACCGATGCGCGCCATCCAGTAATGGTTGTCGTACATCGAGTGATACACGCCGTAGTCGCCGCTGAATCCGAGATTAATCACCGGCCGGCCGAGATGGTTTAGGAAGACAGTGTGATCCGAACCGCTGCCGATCCGCGTTTCCACGAGTTCGTTGTCCGCTGGCGGGGTTGGCGACCTCGAATCGCGCATGCTCGTCGCACGCCAGGCTTCGTACAGCGATTTTCCCGAAGGTGCCCGTACCTCTTTGGATGCTTCGATGAGCATGGGGCCGAGGGAAGCGACCGCCGAAGGCGAGAAGCTGAGCCCTTCGGGGCCGGCCGTAGTGGCAGCGCCCGCGACGGATTCATCCACGTTCAGATAAGCAACGAGTTTTTGTTTCAGCTCGTCGGCGAACTGCTCGCCCCATTCGGTCGAGCCGGTCAGCGCGTACTCTTCTCCATCCCAACTGCAAACGACGATGGTCCGGCGCGGGCGAATACCCCTTTGCTTGAGCTCGCCAAGCGAACGGGTCAACTCCATCATCGATGCCGTGCCACTCGAAGGGTCGACCCCTCCGAATACCCACGCATCGCGGTGATTGCCCAGCAGCACCCACTCATCTGGCGAGTCGCTGCCGCGAATCCGCGCTTCCACAACAGTGTATGGCTGGAGGCTCGTGTCCATGTCCACTTTCACGCGAACCTTCACCGCGCCGGTGAGGCGATAGGTGATCGGCAGAGCACCTTGCCAATCTTTCGGAGCTTCGGGGCCGTTCATGTTCTCGAGCAGCGGCTTCGCGTCGCGCCACGAGAGGGGGAGCGCCGGAATTTTCGGGAGCGAGCGGGCCTCCTCGGGAGCAATGTGCCTCGCACCCGGAACGGATGCCCAACCGGGAGTCGTGGGATCGCCGGGAACGATGTAGTCGTAAGTGATCGCGCCGCGCTGAATGTGACTCTCCGGCCCCCAGGGCCCGTCGGGAAAAACCTTGCCGCGTGCGAAACCGTCCTCCGCCGGATCAGAATAAATGAGCAGAGCGGCGGCACCTTCGCGCTCGGCCGTGAGCGCTTTGAATCCCCGATAACTGTAGGGATTTGAATAGCGCACCAAAACGACTTTCCCTTTCGCGCTAATGCCGTTCTTTCGAAGCAGCTCGTAATCTTCAGGATTTCCGCTGTGCGCATAAACCACTTCGGCGGTGACGTTGCCGGAAGCGGAATAACCAAAAAAAGAGCCAGAAACGGCAGGATTCTTAGTGTCAGGATCCGCGTCGTAAGAGTCTTCGCGGAGAGAAGCCGTGTAGGGAGCGGGCTCGGTCATTTCGAGAGAAACGGTCCGCGGACGCGAATGAAAAACGTCGTAGCGGCGCAAAGTAACGTCCTCCCAGCCCTGTTTGCGCCAGGCATCGGCCACCAAATCGGCCAGTTGATTGTTGCGTTCGGAGGCGGCGGGATGCGGTTCCGCCGTGAAGGTGCGGTGCCATTCGCGGGCCTTTTCTGGCGAAGGGATCGCCTGGAACGTGGTTTCCCGCTGGTGTTCAGCGGCAGCGTGTGGCGGGGAAAAACCAAGAATCGGAGTCGGGGGTCGGCCGATATTGCTTTGTTGAGCAGAGAGTCGAGCGGCGAAAACCAAGAGAGCGCAAGAGAGGACGCAAGGAGTTCGAGAAAAAAAGTACATTGCTATTTTGTTCTCCAAATATTCTGGAACGAGCAAACGGCGACAACAGTGAGCGGCCCGACCGCGTATCAAGCTGGAAACACTTTTGCCAAAGCCGACTCGAACGCGCGAACGATCAGCCCGCATTCCTCCGTCGAAATCGTGAACGGTGGCGCGATGAGGATGTGATCGCCGCGAAGTCCATCAAAGCAGCCTTGCGTTGGATAGGTGAGCACACTTTCTTCCAGACAAGCCTGGCGAATTTTCTCCGCGATGTTTTGTTCTCTTGCAAAAGGCTCTCGCGTGGTTTTGTCTTTGACAAATTCGATGCCAATAAGCAGGCCACGACCGCGAATGTCGCCAACATGCGGATGAGATTGCAAAGCTTCCAGCCTTCTACGGAGAATCAGAGCCATCGAGATGACGCGCTCAAAAAGTTTGTGTCCTTCAAGATAGTCGAGAACGGCATTGCCTGCGGCAGTAGACACCGGATGAGCTTGATACGTGAAACCATGCATGAAGGCGCCACTGCCGCGTTCGAACGCCGCAACGACCCGCGAGGACACGAGAACCGCACCAAGTGGCGCATAACCACTCGCGACACCTTTCCCGACTAGAATGATGTCGGGTTCGAGGCGCCAGGTTTCGACGGCAAACGTCATGCCGGTGCGCCCCATGCCGGTCATCACTTCGTCGGCGATCAGCAGAATGTTGTTCTTGCGGCAGATCTCCGCGATGCGCACCACATATCCTTCGGGAGGAGGCGCCGCTCCGAGAGTCGCGCCAACGACCGGTTCAAAGATAAATGCAGCGGCCTGTTGGGGTTCGTGTTCGAGCAGATAAACCTGCAAATCGTCAGCGCAGGCCAGCTCACATTGCGGAAAAGTCTTTTCGAATGGGCAGTGGTAGCAGAAGCAGGGCGCGATGTGCCCCCACTCCGCAATCAGCGGCTCGTAGGGAGCGCGCCGCGCAACATTTCCACTGACAGTCATCGCCCCTAACGTGCTGCCGTGGTAGCTCTGCCGGCGCGAAAGAATGCGAAAGCGATTCTTCTGCCCGCTTTCGAGATGAAATTGGCGGACGAGCTTGATGGCGGTTTCGGTGGCCTCGGAACCACCCGATGTGAAATACACGCGGCCGCCATTGCGGAAATTCGGTGGAGCAAGAACCAGCAGACGCGCAGCAAGTTTCTCTGCAGGTGCCGTGTGAAATTGCGAAGTATGCGCAAATGCGATTTGCGCAGATTGTTCGGCCATGGCGCGCCCGATTTCCTGAATGCCGTGACCGATGGTGACGACAGCGGCCTGGCCGGAAGCATCGAGATAGCGTCGGCCCTGCTCGTCGATGATCCAGCATCCTTCGCCGCGAATGGCGATGGGATAGGTCTTCTTGAAATTTCTGGGAAAAACCCCGGTGTTCGTCAACATGAAAAAACCTGCCGGAAGATTGTAGCAGAGTCCCAACTTCCAGCCGCGCGGCACCATGAATCTTGTACTGGGAAAGTTGAGACACCAACCCGCGTGTTGTCCTTAGCGTGTTGTGTTACGCTTGCGCCACTTTTTTGGGCCAAACGAGTTGATATTGTTTCAAAGAATAAATCATCGGAAACGCTGTTGAAGCAATCTTCGAGCGGGTTGATTCGAACCATCGGCCGTTGGAGCCTTGCGGCTCTCATCATCAACACGATGATCGGCGCGAGCATCTTCGGCTTGCCCGCGTTGATCGCCGCGCGGCTGGGAAAATGGAGCCCGCTCGGCTTCCTGGTCGCTTTCGTGGTAATCGCCGCCATCGCGGCGTGTATGGCGGAAGTGGCGTCGCAGTTTCGTGAAGCGGGCGGCCCATATCTTTATGCCAGAGCTGCCTTTGGAAGATTCCTGGCGATTCAGAATGGCTGGCTCACTTGGCTGACGCGCATCGCGGCGGTTTCCGCGGTTGCCAATCTCTTCATACTCTATTTGG
>Ga0307475_10001930_pt1 | contig 12347 bp, 10 predicted proteins | sample atmos_gasesECM1C_FD_203317 | JGI IMG/M metagenome (GOLD analysis project Ga0307475, IMG submission 203317) | Hardwood forest soil microbial communities from Morgan-Monroe State Forest, Indiana, United States - atmos_gasesECM1C_515 | ecosystem: Environmental > Terrestrial > Soil > Temperate... | reverse complement strand
GAGCGGTCTTGACCGGCTCGATCCCGGCAAGCTGCCGAATCTGGGAGAAGCGTCCGTCGGCGCCGATGGTCAGCGGGGCGCGGAGCTCGTGCCAGTTATCGTCGGGTCCAAGATAGCGGACGCCATGGACAGAGCCGTTTTCCTCGACAAGCTTTCGTACGTTGGCGCACATGATCAACCGGAAGGACGAATACTTCGCGGCTTCCTTGGTGATGAATTCGAGAAACTGGGATTGCGGGACCAGCAGGATATAAGGAAAGCGCGTTTTGAGGCGGGTCAGGTCAAAGGGGCGAAAGGGGCCGTCTGGAAAGTTGATCACGGGGCCGGAAACTTTGCTGTGCCGCATCAAGTGCAAGGGCTCGGCGAGACCGATCTGGTCGAGAATCTCGAGCGTGGAGGGATGAATGGTGTCGCCGCGGAACTCGCGGTCGAAGTCTTTGTGCATTTCGAGAAGCGTCACGGAAATTCCGCGACGCGCAAGGAGCAAAGCGAGTATCGCGCCGGCGGGCCCGCCACCGACGATACAGCAGCCCGTGGTCTGGACGTCACGAACCTCATCCGGCCGGGATTGTGCGGCGGCAGGGAGGGATGAGGTAGCCATAGTTCGTCTCCGATGGTAATTGTGATAAGCCGCCTGGTAATGGCGAGAGGCCAGCAGTATACACAGAATGTGCGACGTTTGACGTTGGAGGGAGGTAAGCAGAAAAAGTCATCCGGGACGCCAAACGCGCGCTGCGTCGAAGGATCGGCCACCCAAAGGCATTTTTCGGAAGTAAGGCGCGGCCACCCGCCTCGGCCTTGACTTCAAGATGGGCGCGGGACTAGTCTCCCGGCATTCACGCCATGACCGAAGCCTGAGCCTGGCTGGGACACTGAGGGTTTGGGCAAGGCCGACTCGGCCACACGGTTCTCTTCAGTTCCACCGCGGAGAAAATCTCCTCGATGCTGAACTTGTCTGACGTCTTAACGTATCTGATGTCTTGGCACAACGGGCAGACCAATTTGCGCATTCTCCTGTCCACGGGCGACGGCAGGTTCTCATTCGACTGCACGCTGTTAGGGTTTTCGGACGCAGGTATCTCCCTTCAGCTTTCAGGCGACTCCAACTCCATCGATCTTAATTTGACTGGCTACGATTTCGAGTTCCTGGACGAATCCGCTGCAAACATACCTCATGAAGATACCCCTGCACACGCAGTCTATGTGCGGGGACTCAGAGCGAATCGCGGTCCCGCTGAAACACTGTTCATTCTGGAGGTTGCAGCTAGCTGAAGGTCGGCGCTCGCATCCACGTCATCCGGTGACAGTCCGCGCACTAGAAAATGGAAACAAGAAAAAGGCAAGAGAAAGACCCCACCGTTCATCCCGCGAGAGCAGCGGGAGCGCCGAGAAGTCGGTCCCGGAGACGTCATCCTGGCGGAAGACACGACTGGCCGAGGACACCTGTCGACACGGCTCACGGCAGATGTCCGATTCGCGGTGATTCCGTGCGCCTAGTGGACTGTCCGTTTTGAATTTTGACGCCGATTGTCACGAACAAGAAAACTCAAACGGACGAGAAGGGCCGAAGAGCGGCCTCGACTATTTCTTGGCTATCGGGAATCCGGAGGCTATTATGGATGGATTCACGGATCCGCGTAATGGTCTTTGGGGAAGTGGCCCACCTCGGCGGGCAAGCGAGTGACGAGTGAAGAGGCCATCATTAATAATCCTTGGGGGGAGACAAACGATGCCTTTGGAAATAACGCAGCGTGAGACGAATAGAATCTACCTCCTGGCGCTCAAAGGGCGCCTGGTGCTCGGAGAAGAGAGCAGCGGGTTGCTTACAGTGATCGACAATCTCCTCGCATCCGGCGCCACACGGCTGGTCATTAATCTGGAGCAAGTCGATTATGTGGACAGCGCGGGGCTCGGCGCACTCATCGAAATGCATCGAAAGACAAAAGCCAAAGGCGGAAGCCTCAAGCTTTGTCATCTCCGCCCGAATTTGAGGCAAGCGTTGGAAATGGCACGGCTGCTGCCCATATTTGAAACGTGTCCGACCGAAAGCGGGGCTGTTGCAAGTTTCTGAGGACCGCTGGCCTAAGCGGCCAAGACTGGTGCAGGTAAAATCCTCTGTCCCACCCACCGATTTGCGGCGCCTTATCCATGTTTATCCAAGATTCGGGCCGTCGCTGCGTAGGCAGTGGAAATCACAAGAACTGAGGAGTACCCTGTGCGGCAGGCAAAGCGATTCGTCATGAATTACGCTGCTCGCGCATCGACGCTCATCCTCGCAGGATTCTTAGCGATGACGTCGACTTGTGTGCGCGCCGGTGGACCAGGCGGGGGACACGGTGGATCCGGTGGCCATGGCTCAGGCGGACACGGTGGACACTCGTCGGGGCGATCCTCTTCAGGTCACTCTTCAGGTCGTTCCATTGGGCACTCGTTCGCTCATATCTTTGGACATTATGGCCAGGGAGCCAGCTCCGCAGTGCTAACAGGAGCACCACCGGAGCATGGGAAAGTTACTCCGCCGCCGGAATCCGTCCCGCGGGTGTCAGGCCGTCAGCCTCGGAATCGTTTCGTTTTCAGGCCTCGCATCGGTTTCTTCCCCCGGCGCAGAGCTTTCGGCTTTGGCGGATGCCCCTATGCATGGTTCGATTATAATTTCCGTTTTGACGACAATTGGAACTGTTCTAACGGCGGCTTCTTTTTCGATCTATTTTTCTCTGACTGGTTTTCCGGATCGGTTCCCTACGGCCCGGCATTTGGCGGCACAACATGGTTTGAAGGTGGGACGGCACCCGACTCAACGTTCCAATCTTCAGCCGAAGCAAACCCGGCGTATCCGTCCACAAACTCGGACTCGACAAACGAGACACCTAACTCCAGCGGGAGCACGACGCCATCGCCAAGTGGCATGAAAGCCGAACGTCCGATCACTTTGTTGCAGTTGCGGGACGGATCCATGTACGGCCTCACCGACTATTGGGTTAAAGGCGGCGAATTGTATTACACAACCACGTATGGAGGCCAAAACTCCCTGCCCTTCGAGCGCATTGATTTTGAGAAGACTGTGCGGTTGAACATGGACCGCAACGTGACATTTGTGTTGCCTCCACAATCAGTGTCGCGGTAGTGACGAATTCTGGCGAGCCGCGGCGTTGATAGCTTAAGCCGGGGCGTGAAAACTAACCGGATTTTCCTCGCCAGGTGCCCTTGGGGCCAAGCAGCTCCAAGCCAATGGCATAGACATTTTCTCGCACGGGCTGGCGGTAGACGATACGCGCTTCGGACTGCAGGTCTCCCTCCAGGGACTTAATCACTACGGACTCGTTGGCCCACCAAAGCTTCCTGGTCAGCACGCGCGCCCCGCGCTCGCTAATGTTTTCGGTTAAGGCCAGTTCGGTCGAGAAGGCGCTCTCCCGACTGGTCAGCATGACGGCCACAGTCGCCGCGGTTCTTTTGTCATATCGTCCCGGTGGCAATGTCATGGGAGAACGGTCTCCCAGCCCTTACCCTTCGACTGCGCTCAGGGCAGGCGGGCGGGGCGAGTGGCAAGCGAAAAAGCACGGGTCTAAAGACCCGCCACTACAACGGCGGGGACGGGCTGAAGCCCGGCCCGACACCGCGGCCGAAAGCGGCGGCAAGCCGCCGCACTCCAAACAAAAGATGCCGGGCTCCCGGCCGTGTCGGGATAGATTCTGCCGGGCGCTACATCTTCGAGCATCCGTCTTAGGATGCGCGCCGATGCAGCGTGGCGCTAGTGTTCTGGCGGACGGGTTTGGGCCGGGAGGTCACCCGCTGCCCGGGACTGCCCAAAGCGACAGCGGGGCACGACATTGAGGAGTGGCGAGTGGCGAGTGAGGGGCGAAGCTGAAGACAAGCGCAAAAGCGCGGGTCTAAAGACCCGCTGTTGTGTGTACTCCATCCAAACCGCTAGACCATGGCAGATTCTATCGCGGCAAACGCCCGCACCAGCGCCGGGAGAGGAATCAGCACTCCGCTATCCCCCGCCAAACAAACCAGTTAGGGTAATCCTTGAGATAAGTTACCAATGTGCTATACTGCTTTCGTTAGGTCGGCACGATTCCTCGGCCTGCCCGCCGCAGAAGAATCTCTAGCCCACACTTGGCTTGCCCTAAGTTCTTTGGCTGCAACACTTACGCATCTCCCCGCCAAGTGTTGCAAACAAAAGACTTACGCCATGTTGCTAAGCCCTTTAGATGCAACACTTACAAAAAACAGGGGGTGGGGCCATCGACCATGTGGTTCCGCGTGTCCAAGGAGGTGTGGGGCTACGACGCCTAGAATGGGTAGCGAGGGCGTTTTTCGGAAGGCTGCTAAAGGAAAATAGTGCCGGGGTAGCTTCGCTGAGGGGCCAAGGCACCCCGGCTTTATCCCGCCCGCCTCCGCAGTGAGCGAGCAAGGAACTCGTCAGGAATCTCGTCTACAGCAAGGCCAAAAAACCGCTCGAACATGCTTCGCGCCGCGAGGGCAAAAAGCGGTTCGGAAACTCTTGCGCGCGAGGCCGTGAAAGCGGCGGCTCCCTTTTTCGAAACTCGTTTACTTTTCTTCCTCGCCGCGGAGGAATTCGTAGCGCTCGATCGCGGCGACCACGCCGACGGAGCCTTCATCGCGCGGCTCGGTGCGCTGCACGCGGCCGAGACAGCGGACCCGTACAGGTCCGGCCAAAGTAATCTCGTTGGGAAGAGTCAGAAGAATCTCGACTGGCGAGCCTTCCCTGACATCCTTGGAAAGGAAGAAGTAAACACCGCGGGAGCTGACGTCCCGGGATTCGGTGCTGGTTTCACCAACCGCAGCCCCCGTTGTCCAACGAACGGTGAGCGGCAGCCGCATGGAAAAGCGCTGGGTAGTGCGGCGTTCGGAACCAGTCAAAGCAGTCCTCCCTGATCGAAGAGTGAGTCTATCCGTGTATGGCCCAGGGAACAATAGGACTCAGGATACAAAAACGATTCAATGCCGAGAAGTACCGACGTACTAGACCGTGGGCCCGGAATTGGGACTAGCAGGTAAGCTGGGCTCATCCAGAGGCGCGGGAAACGCGCTTGCCGAATGGTCGCTAACTGTAAGTAAACACTGGGCGTTATAGGTCATTTGGGGGCGTAGAACAGGTAATCGGCGGAATATGGCACGCGGACTTCCTGGCCGGCGTGCGAAGCGTCGCAGCCTGACGCCGGGGCCTTGCCGCCCTTGGTGTTGAGGCGCTGGATGGTTGTGGCGTGAGAGAGCACGCCGCTGCCATCGTGGCTCAGGATGTTGATGAGGAGCCATGGAATGGAATCGGCGTCGGGCGAAGGCGCGTTGGCAACGGCTTTGCCGGTGACGCGGCTGCCGTCGTTCGCTTCCCAGGAAGGTCCGGCGAAATGTTTGCCGAAAGGTTTGCCATCCTTGTCGAAGAGTTGGGCGTCGGGAGCTTTCAGCGTCCAGGTAAATTGCGCGCCGTCGGCTTTGCAGGTGTAGACCTGGTCGCCCTTGGCGTGGACGCGGAGAAAAAGCTGTTCGTTGGCGGGCGGCTGGATTTGCTTCGGGACTTCTTGCGCAGCGACGGAGAACGAAAGAACGGCACCGGCGGCCGCGAGCAACGCGGCGGATGCGAATCGGCGAACGGAATTGCGCATGGGCGTTTCCCCCTGTGAAGGCACAGCTTGAGTTAGATGCGCAATATACCTCAACTCACCTAATCTCATAAACCAGAACAGTCAACGCGCTGGCGGATAACCGGACATCACACTATCCGCCAGAGCAACGATGATTTCTTAATTCACGCCGGACACCGAAAATGTGTAGATGAAGTCCGGGCGCGCGTCTCCGCGTGCGTCCAACACCCGGATAAAGAAGGTGACAGGCGAAGTGCCAGAGCCGGGAACCTGGAAAGCGTAGTAGTTGTTAGACAAATACTGGTTCCCGGGAAGATGGTTGATGCAAGGAAGGTTGTTCACCTGCCCTGGCAAAAGCCCGTAATAGCCACAGGTTTGGTAGCGTGTTCCCGTGGAATCGACAATCTCGAAAACCGGCTGCAGACTGTTGGGTTCGGGCGGCTGCAGGAAATCGTTATTGGGAGAGACGTAGACCTGGACAATTGTTCCGGGAGCGGCGCTTGCGGAGTAATAGTCGACATCGGGTCCTGTTGTGCTGGGGTCACTATAAGGGCTGATCGAAGCCAAAAGGCTGATATTAGACACAGGCGTGGCAGTCGCGATGGTGTCATTACGCGCCATCTGGCCGCGGTCCTTGACCGTCAAAGTCAATTGCTGCGAGGTCGTCTGGTGGAGAGTCCCAGGATTTCCATCCGAGATGGACAAAGTGAAGCTATAAGTCCCAGCAGTAGTTGGAGAACCTGTAATCGCGATCGTGGCATTTCCTTGCAATGGGGTGAGGTTCATCCCTGGAGGTAAAGAGCCAGCCGAGACACTCCACTGGAATGGTGCAGCCCCGCCATTTGTCAGCGGCTGAAGCCAAACACTGCTGCCCGTTGCAATCGCAGGCAGGGAAGTGGTCTCTAGTACCAGCTTCCCCCATACCTCCAGGACAAAGTTAAAGTAGGTAACCGTCTGTGGAGGATTACTGCTGTCGTGCACGGAAACATTGGGACTAGTGTAACTCGCGCCCGCGGGCGTCCCGCTCAGAGTACCCGTCGTAGGATCGAACGTGAATCCAGGCGGTATGGTGCTCATGCCCCATGCGTACGGTGGAATCCCGCCAGTTGCAGGGAAGGTAGTTGAATAGCTCTGGTTATAGAGGATCTGTACCAGTGACGGCCCCATAAGCGCGATAGGATCGCTAATGCGTATCTGAAAATTCTGTGTTGCAGTGTTGGGCGTTTCATAAGAGTCAGACACTTTCAGCGTGAATTGGAACGTGCCATCCTTGGTCGGAACTCCAGTAATGTTGATAGCGTTCCCGTAAGAGCTGGGACTGACTGTGAGTCCGTCCGGCAGCACTCCCGATGTTACTTGGGCAATGTAGGGCTGCCTCCCACCAATTATAGATATGTTGCCTCCATAACCAAGCCCTCGGGCGGAATCCGGTAGAGTGGTGGTTTGAAAAGAGAGGGGTGGCGCTACAGTGATCGTAACGGGGGGATTGATGCTGGCGGGTTGAGGCGCGGAGTCGGAAATCGTAACCAACATAGTGTCGGCGTTCTGGGTTGCGGTGGTCGGAATCCCAGATATCTTGCCCGTCGCTGCATCCAAGGAAAGACCGTGTGGCAATGAAGAGTTTGGACCGATAGCAAAATGATAGGGCGGCGTCCCTCCCGCTGGCTGAATCTGCTCAAGATAGGCAACGTTCTGAACGGCACCCGGAAGCGTTGTATTTGGCAAGACTAAATTGTTGTCGATGGTCAGGGTAAATGCTTGACTGGCTGTAAGGGTAGGCGTTTTGGTGTCGCTTGCCTGAATCGTGAATGTGTATTTTCCCGGAGCTGAAGGTGTGCCCTGAAGAGCCTGCGTTTTGTCTAGCGTCACGCCTGGCGGCAGAATGCCGGAGGCAAGTGCAAACTGGATAGGCGGATATCCACCTTGAGTATTGAACAGGGCTGAATAGGGAAGGGCAATATTTCCGTCCGGCAGTAGACTGGAAGAGAAAGTAAGAGGTGCAACACAGTCCAGTTCAAGGCCTGCTCCTGCGCTCTGTCCCGCAGCGTCATGCACCGCAAATTGTGGAGACCAGGTGATGAAGCACCCCGGAGCCGCCGTGCCGCTGATCGTACCGTCACTCGCAAACCCGAGGCCCGCGGGTAATACCGAGGCCGCAGTTTGTCCGGGAAACAATGCCAGTGACCAAGTGTACGGAGGCGTTCCACCGGTCGCTTGGAGTCTTGTGCTATACGGCGTACCAGTGACAGCTTTAGGCAAGCTTCCAGTCGTGACGGTTAGAGGTGAAGGGGGAGGTGGTGGCGGACCGGAACTACTTCCTCCTCCGCAACCTGAGAACGTAAGCGAGGTCAACACAGTCGCGACGAGCAAGCGGCAATTTGTGCGCAGGCCCTTCACGTCGTTTGTCGCTCCATGATCAATTGCTCTCGTCGCAGCCAGATTGCCCGCAGATAGGGGCTCTGGAGAGCGGCGCTCTCAAACGCATCGAATCGTGGCTGAGTTCCTTGCAGGGTTATGTTGAAGGCGGTGGTCGCGCCAGCAGTAACGCTAACAGTGGCTGTGGAGGAATAGGTCCCGGGGGCAGGGATTGGAGGGTCAAGGGATCCGACACTTGACCCCGCTGCAAAACCTGCAAAAACCGACTCCACTTGCAACGTGTAAGTGCCAGGAGGTAACGGAATTTCAAAGTGGCCGATCAACGCCGGATCACGGGAACCGAACGGATCTCCAAGATTGGAGCAGGTCTGCGGCGTGGGTGCAGCCGGATTCACGCAAGTGACCGTCTGTCCCGGGTTTCCTGTAAATAGATATCCTGAGACAGCAGAAGCTGTATTACGTCTTGGCGCATTGGTGCTGCGCGCGATAACGTTTACTCCTTGGGCCGGAGTCACGCCATCGGAAAAGAATATGGTTCCACTCACAGTTCCGTACGCTGTAATAAAACTCGTCTTGCCTGAAGGCGCCGGGGACGGCACAGGATAGAGCTTCGACATCCAGGCGGCATCGTCAACCCCGATCATTGGAACGCCCGCAGTAAGCTTTGCGGGGCAAATCCCTAAGACTGGAAACATGAGAGGCATGCCGGCCGTGTCATCCGTAGTGCAGGTATACGGCTTGCTATTAATCGCATCGAGGAAAAGGTCCACGTTGATCTGCGAATGTCCAAGTCCGAGAAAATGCCCGAATTCGTGCGCGAAGGCCTGATCAAATTCGTCCTTGGTCAGTTCAAAATTATTCGCGCTTGGATTGTTGATTCCATCCTGAAATCTTCCATTCAGGATTGCCCCGGCAGAAATGACTTTCCCAGTCGTGGGGTTGAAGGCACATTGGAAGGCAAATCCGATGACCTCCGGCGGCAAACCCAACCCATCAAAAATGGTCCCATCCGCATCAAATATAATCGGGCTTTGTCCGCCGCCGTTGCAGGAGTTGGGATCGGGGGCCTGTCCGCTGACGTCGCCAGCCACTGTAAGAAAATCGTTGACCGTCTTCACATCACCGTTGGCGGGAAAGCTGCCCACTGCAAATAGACCGCCTGCATTGGTAAGCGTGAGGTTAGCCGTGGGTACCGCCGACCAGTAGGCAAACAACTGGTTCACGCGCGCAACACCGGTGGTATTGTCGATCACGACTGGTCCGCCATTTGGTTGCTGGCTGAGAGGCCCCCCGTCAACCCGGTAAGCAATCGGCGTCGTGTTGTCCCACAATAAGGGAACCCCCGAGACACCTTCGGTTGGCCCTCCGACGGTCAGCGGGCCCCCGGCATACGTCATTCCCGTTGGCGATAGAAGAAGGCTCAACAGGATCGCAGTGGCTCTCTTCCACAAGAATGCGTTGTTTGCTCGGTGTCTCATTTCGTTGAATTCGTCGCCGAAATCGTTCGAATCAAGCTCTTTAAATGCTCCAGAGGAATAGGACCTACGACAGGTCTTAAGATCATCGCCTGGGTTTCTTGATCGAGTCGCAAACCCTTCGTTTTTAGCTGAGAATCTAATCCGCGAAAAAGGCCAGCGTTTCTATACCCATTTGTCGCCACTAACCTTCCATTGCTCCCTGACTCAATTCGGAACCGTCCTTGCTCCATTCCTGCGGGGCTTGCAAGGCCGAACTGACTGGTTTTGTACAGAATCATCAGCACATGTTGTCCCGCCCGGTAGCCGAATTTCTCCCTCAAATCCTTGCGGTCAACAACAGCTTGCCGAAACGTATAACTGCCCGCGGAGTTACCTTTCAGAATATCTTCGACGCGTATGGTTACGACGACAGTCATCAAATTCTTCAATTGGGGATGCGGCTCCAGCGCCACACTGGTGACCCATCCTTGGACGACCGTCTCCGACTCAAGGACGAGTTCTCCAAGGTTTCGTGGCAGTGTAATGGCATTGCTCTGAGCGCATAAAGGAAGGCCAGACAGTAGTGTGCAAATACAGAGCGTTAGAATTGCGAAGACCTGCGATCGAATGATACGCGGGGGGATGTTCGTCGTCTGTGCAGCTCCACGATCTGAGCAGAAAGCAAGGAAGAAAACGAAAAGCAACGCATCACGGCACGAGCTGGGTATTGGCAGTCTCATGATTCGCCTGCTCAACCAACTTCGAGTAGAACTCCAGAAGCCCCGGGGACGCGGGAGAACGTACTTATCATTGGATAGTAGCGATAGCAAGTTAATACCGTAATTCGTATTAAGGTAAAGACCTTAATTCAAGGGAATTGCTCACGCGCAGAGCAAGCACGAAGACTCAAGGGTAGAGCCTGATGCGGAAAATTGATTGATTAGGGGGGCGATGAATCTCGTCCCGGCAAGAGCCGACGCTCTACGACTGGTCTATCAGGCGGTGGTGAATCGCGTACAGTGCCAGTTCGAGGCGGTCGGAGACGCCGAGCTTGTCGAAGATGTTATGCAGATGATTTTTTACGGTTTGCTCGGAGATGAAAAGTTTTTCGCCGATTTCCTTGTTGCGGAAACCCTGCGCGACAAGCTGGACAATCTCTTTTTCGCGGTCGCTGAGCAAAGGTTTTTCGCGGCGCGGCCCGGATTCGCTGGACTTCGAGAAGGCCTTCATGACTTCGGCGGTCATGCGATTGTCCAGCCAGATTTCGCCGGCATGCACGCGGTGAATACTTTTCACAAGAAGATCTGTGGCGGATTGCTTCAACACTACACCGCGCGCGCCGAGGCGCATGGCGCGAACGACGTCGCGATCGTCTTCCGCGGCGGTCAAAACGACGACGCGGGTGGGCAGAGTATCGAAATTGACTTCTTCAAGGACAGCAAGGCCGTCTTTGTCCGGCATGCGCAAGTCGAGGAGAAGAATATCGGGCTTGAGCTTGGCGAGGAGCTTGATGCATTCCGCGCCGTTCTGCGCTTCGCCGACGATAGTGATGTCTTCGTCGGAATCCAAGAGTTTCCTCAGACCATCGCGAAAGATCGCATGGTCGTCGGCTAGTAGTACCCGTATCTGCGGTTTTGCTGTCTTTGCCATGTTATTCGAACTTATCCGAGCGGAACTTCGATCGTTAAACGCGCTCCATGCCCCGGGTTCGACTCGACAGTCAGAACCCCGCCGACAGTACGCGCGCGCTCCTTAATGGAAATGGGACCCAGCCGCAAACGATCCAACTCATCGCCGGTAAACCGACCGGCAAAACTAAACCCCTCACCATTATCGTCCACAACGAGTACTAGACGGCTGTCATCCTGCGACAGTTTTACCACGACATGGGAAGCCTTGGCATGCTTTTTTATGTTGTTGAGTGCTTCACGGTAAATCTGGAAAATCTCGCGACAGACGCGGTCGGGAGCGCGTAGCTGGGCCGAATCGATGAGCAAATCGAGGGCAACCGTGGATTCGTTGCGGTAGCGCTCGGCAAATCCGCGCATCAGGTCAACCAGGTCGGCGCTCTGGACGCGGAGAGGGCGGAGGTCCGTGACGGTCTGGCGCAGCTCGGCACCCTCGTTCTTGACGGTCTGCTGGAGGCTGGCAAGGCCGCTGACGGTCTGGTCCGGGGCGGCGGGCAGACGGCGGCGCAAGACATCCAGCTGGATTTCAATACTCAAGAGGGTCTGAAGAATGCCATCGTGGAGGTCACGGGCGATACGGCTGCGCTCGGCTTCAATGGCGCGGGCGCGTAAGTGCCTCAAAAGAAAGATGTTCTCCAAAGCGGGAGAGACGTGGGATGCAATGTTTTCCAGCCAAGCTAAATCCTGCTTTTGGAATGGCTTACGGCCGTTGAGGAGGAAGATTCGGCCCGTTGGCTGGCCTCCTTGGTCAAAGGCCACGGTCACAAAGGACGTGACTTTCAGCTCCTGCTGCGCCGGACCGGGCAGCCGCGGGAGGTTTTTGATGACACGCCCATCGCGCCGGTCCCAGCCAAACCCGGAGCCAGGGCCGGATAGTGAGTTCCAGCAGATGGTCGCGTCCATATCATCCAGAAGGAAACCGTCGGTGCGCGACAATGGCATGCTTTCCGGAACCAGGCGCTCGCTCTCGCCGGCTTTCAGGCGCCAAAGGAAAATGCGCTCGAGGTCTGTATCGCGATAGAGCAATAGAGCTTCCTCCGCGTTAAAAGTGGTCGCCAATTCTTCGAGGAACAGGCGCAGCGATTCGGCCAGTCCCTGATCCACTTGCATGGTGGCGCTGATGCGCGAGAAGAATTCGATCTGCGAAGAGAATCGGCGGTTACGGTCGCCTAGAAAGGCAAGTCCTGCGCCACCAGCAAACGTGCCAGCGGTGAGGCCGA
>Ga0307475_10001929_pt1 | contig 12348 bp, 11 predicted proteins | sample atmos_gasesECM1C_FD_203317 | JGI IMG/M metagenome (GOLD analysis project Ga0307475, IMG submission 203317) | Hardwood forest soil microbial communities from Morgan-Monroe State Forest, Indiana, United States - atmos_gasesECM1C_515 | ecosystem: Environmental > Terrestrial > Soil > Temperate... | reverse complement strand
CGCGTCCAGCACCGCGCCCTGATCGGCGCCCGTATCGACGAACGTAGTCGGCACCACCGGCACGCCGCGCTCGGCGAGATCGCGCAGGTAATGCTTGTCGGAATTCCAACGCACGACCGCCGGCGGATTCAGCAACAGGGTGCTCGAGGCGGTCTGCTCGACCCAGGCGAGGAATTGCGGCAGCCGCTCGGTGTAATCCCATGCCGAGCGCAGCAGCGCGAGATCGAAGCGTCCCCACTCGACCGTGTCATCGTCCCAGTCGGCGATCTCCGCCCGCGCGCCCGCCGCGGCGAATGCCGCCACGAGCGGCGGCATGTCCTCATCCAGGGAGTGCGCCGCGCGGCAACTCACCAGCGCAACCGCCGTCTCCTTGCCCGGCGTCCCCGCGAAATCGTGTGTCTTACCGGGCGATGCTCGCTCACTCGTCGCGGCAGGCGCGATTTCGCGGGGTGGGCCCGTCACTCTCTGATTCCGGTGCCGCGGTTCATCAGCAGCACCGCCAGCGCGTAGAGCACCACGGCAGCGCCCGCCATGAGCGCGAAAGCGGCGCCGACATCGACATCGGAGACACCCAGGAACCCGAAGCGGAAGGCATTCACCATGTAGAGGATCGGGTTGCCGTAGGAGAGGCTGCGAGCCCAACCGGGCAACAGGCTCACCGAATAGAACACGCCGCCGAAGTAGTTGAGCGGGGTGAGCACGAAGGCTGGAATCCAGTTGACCTGATCGAAGTTCTTGGCGAACAGCGCATTGAGGAAGCCACCGAGCGCGAAGGTGAGGGAGGTGAGGACCAGCGCGCTCAGCACCACCAGCAGGTGGTGCACCTGCAGATGCGTGAATACCAGCGATACCACGGTTACCGCCGCCCCGACCAGCAGGCCGCGCACCACCCCGCCCGCGGCGTAGCCGCCGATGATGACCCAGTTGGGCAGTGGCGACACCAACAGCTCCTCCACGTGCTTGCCGAACTTGGCGCCGAAGAACGAGGCCACCACGTTGCCGTAGGAGTTGGTGATCACCGCCATCATGATGAGGCCGGGCGCGATGTACTGCTTGTAGTCGAAGCCGTCCATGGTGCCGACGCGCCGCCCGAACACGCTGCCAAAGATCGCGAAATACAGCACGGCGGTCACCACCGAGGGCACGATCGTCTGGCCCCAGATGCGGATGATGCGACCATACTCGCGAATCACGATTGTCCTGAAGCCGACCCAACGCACCACGTTCAGCCGCAGCGGCGCTGGCGCGGTCTGCACCACGCTGTGCATCAGGGCGTCTCCACGGGCGCGCGGCTGCCGCTGGCGGCGGGCGGCAGCGCATTGCCGTGGCGCGAACCCTCGCCCCCAGCGCCGCGGCCCTCGACCAGCCGCATGAAAATCTCCTCCAGACGGTTCACCTTGTTGCGCATGCTCAGCACTTCGATGCCGAGCGCCGTGAGCTGCGCGAAAATGTCGTTGAGGCTCTCCTCCTCCGAGACCAATACTTCGAGCGTGTGGTCATCGACCAGTGTCACCAGGTAGCCCGGCAGCGGCGGCGCGACCGCCAGCGGCTCGCGCAGATTGAGCACGAAGGTCTGCACGTGCAGTCGGCGCAGCAGGCTGCTCATGCGATCGCGCTCGACGATGCGGCCGCCATTGATGATGGCGATGTTGCGACAGAGCGTCTCGGCCTCCTCCAGGTAATGCGTGGTGAGGATGATGGTGGTGCCGCGCGCATTGATCTCGCGCAGGAACTCCCACATCGAGCGGCGGATCTCGATGTCGACGCCGGCGCTGGGCTCATCCAGTATCAGCAGTCGCGGCTCGTGCATCAGCGCTCGCGCGATCATCAGGCGGCGTTTCATGCCTCCCGACAGGCCGCGCGACATGCTGTTGCGCTTGTCCCACAGCTGCAGCTGCTTGAGGTACTTCTCGGCGCGCACCCGCGCAACCGGGCGCGGGATGCCGTAGAAGCCCGCCTGGTTGACGACGATGGTGAAGGGCGTCTCGAACATGTTGAAGTTGATTTCCTGCGGCACGATGCCGATGCAGGCCTTGGCCGCCTCGAGCTCACGGTCGATGTCGTGGCCAAAGACGCAGGCGGTGCCCGAGCTCTTGTTGACCAGCGAGGTGATGATGCCGATGAGCGTGGTCTTGCCAGCCCCGTTGGGCCCGAGCAGCGCGAAGAAGTCGCCCCGCTCGACATCGAGATCGATGCCGCGCAGCGCCTGCACGCCGTTCCCGTAGGTCTTGCTCAGCCCGCGTACCGAGAGTGCATTCATGAACGTGAGAATCGGGGCTCGCGGCCGCCAGCGCAAGTGAGGTGCGGTAGCCCGGCGGGGGTATTGACGGCGCGCCGTGCGGCGCCCGCCGGCGAGCGTGATTTCTTGGGGTGGCGCCCGGGGTCCCCAATAAATCATGCGTCTTGTTCGACGCTCAGAGCCTCACCGATGGCGGCGAGCATGATTTCTTGGGGTGGTTCCTAGCTCGCGGTCTTGAGGAGCTCCGCGGACTGATCGAGCGCCGGCGGCGACGCCGTGAGCACTGGCGGCGCATCCACCGTCTGCCGGGCCTCGAGCGCTGCGAGCGCGGCCTCATCCTCGGGGGCGTGGAACGACCACCCGTCACGTCCGCGCGTCTTGGTGGCGTAAAGCGCCACATCCGCCAGGCGCACGGCGCGCTCGTGGGAATAGTCGTCGCCTTCCGCGACGGTGGTGACTCCGACGCTCACTGTCACGTACGGACGGGTGCTCGAGGCGCTGTGCGCGATTGCGAGATCCGCCACGGCGCGCTGCACGCTGTCGGCGGCCGCTGCCGCATCGTTGCGGTCGCTGTCCACGAGTATGGCGATGATCTCCTCGCCGCCGTAACGGGCGACGACATCGAGCGGCCGGCGGCGCGCCGCCTGGCGAATCGCGGCGCTGACCTCGCGCAGACAGCGATCGCCTTGCTGGTGACCGTAGCGGTCGTTGTAAGCCTTGAAGTGATCGATATCGATCAGCAGCAGTGAAACCGGCAGGTGGCTGACTTGCGCGTGTTGCCAGAGGCTGCGTGCCTGTTCCTCGAGCGCGGCGCGATTGAGCAGCCCGGTCAGCCCATCGTGGGTCGCGACCTCGGCGAGACGCCGGCGCTCGAGAAAGGCCACGCGGTTGGCGTACTCGAGCGCGTAGCAGCCGGCACCGCCGATGAGGTTGGCGCAAAACAGCACGAACAGCGAGTAGATTGCCACCGGTGCGGCGATCGCGCCCGTGACTGCCGCGCATGCATAGGCGGCGATCAGCAGCAGGTTACTGCGCAGCGCCGCGTTGAACGACAGCCCGAGCATGAAATAGAAGTAGAACGCCGCCAGCAGCAGCCGCGCGGCAACCAGCGGCAACTGCGCAGGTGTCGCCTCCACCGCCATGAGCACGGTGCCGACGCCAAAGAGCGGCGCGGCGATCTGGATCGCCGGCTGATACCACTGCAGGTACAACCGCGGAGCGGTGAGCACCAGCATGATGAGCACCAGCGGCAGTTGCAGACCGAACCGCCAGATGTCTGGCGGCGCGAGCCGCGGGCCGACCAGCAGCCAGTGGTCGATGACCGTGAAGCCGAGAACGGTGGACAGCGCCACCACCAGACTCATGCGGATCCACGGACGGGCCGCCGCCCGATAGCTCAGCCGGAACTGATGCTCCAGCTCCGAGTCAGGGAAGCGCAGCAGGGTACGCCGCGCGCGAGATGCGATCGACGGTGCGCCCGCTGCCTGCGTGCTGGGCACGCCGCGCCCTCCCCGAGGCGAATGTTAGCGTCTAGCGCAACGGCTCGCGCCCGCGCTTTTCCTTCGCGGACGCCTTCACGCGCGTACGCCAGACCTCGTACGGATCCCAGCCTGACCGTCGAGTCGCGAGTCGGTCCAGACCGTGTCTGTATAGATCACTCACCGTCCCGGTGAATTCCTCATTGGCCGCTGGTGTCAACCGCTCACGTGCGGGGGATCCTTCCGCGCCTTTCCTTTTCATCGGCTCGAGCTCCTGCTTATGTCGACCAGACCGGTTATGTTGCTTCCTTAGCCCACGCGCTCCGTCCTTGGTGCGACGCGGTTCACACTGAGTCTATGTCGTCCGCTACCCAAAAGCTAACCGGTAAAGTCCTGATTATGTAAAAGTTGTGTGTCAGGCTGAACCTCGCCTGAACCGTTCCCGTGCCGGCGCAGCTTCAATCGGCGAAGTAACGGGCCAGATATTCCTTGAACGTGCCGCGATCAGCGGCCTCGATCGTTTGCTGCGCTGCAAGCGACTCGCCGGCTTCGAGCGAGAACTCGCGCAGACGTTCCTCGTTGGGCGGGTACAGCTCGAGGAAATAGGCTTTGTGCGTCGCGGACATGCGCAATGCCAGGTCGAAGAACGGCTCACCAGAGGACAGCTCCGCCAGCAGTCGCGCCGAAGGCGTCAGCGCCACGTCCTCGATCTTTGCCCGCTGCGTGGCGAGCGCCTGCGTGTAAGGACGTGCTGCGTCACCGTGATCCAGGACTTCGCAGATACCTGCCATGGCATCGAGCAGCTCGCGTGCCCAATCGCGCATGGCCACGCTCCGGCCCTCGCGCCAGAGGGTCAGGCCGGGCTCGCGCCCGCGCCGCGCCACCGTCAGGTGGTTGTCATCGAGCGCGCCCTGCTCGGCGGCCGCGATCGGTGCGCTCTCCTTCATCAAACACAGCGCGAGAAATGCCTCCAGAAAGCGCAGCTTGTTCTGATTCACTCCCACCGGGTCGAAGGCGCTCACATCGAGCGCGCGTACCTCGACGTATTCGACGCCGGCGCGGCGCAGCGCCTTGGTGGGACGCTCGCCGGAGCGAGCCACGCGCTTGGGGCGGATGAAGCTGTAGTACTCGTTCTCGATCTGCAGGATGTTGGCGTTCAGCTGGCGCCATTCGCCGTCAACCTCGACGCCGAGCGCCTCGTAGGGAGGATGCAGCGTGCTGATGGCACGCGTCAGATCGTGCACGTACTCCTCCAGACTGTTCACTGAGACCGACAGCCCTGCCTGGTTGCGGTTGCGATAACCGACATCGCTCATCCGCAGGCTGGTGGCGTGCGGGCCAAACGCGCTCCCGGCACCGAAGTCATCGAGCCCGAAGCGCCGGCCGCGCAGGAACGACTTGCAGACCACCGGCGAAACGCCGAACAGGTACAGCACCAGCCAGCCGTAGCGCCGGTAGTTGCGCAACAGGTCGAAATAGCAGCCCGACACGAATGGCTGCCCGTGTCCGGACGCAGCGCGCGCGGCCGCCCATGCCTCCCAGAACCGCAGCGGGAAGGAGTAGTTGAAGTGGACGCCCGAGATGGCCTGCATCATGCGGCCGTAGCGCAACCCGAGACCGTTGCGATACACGGTCTTCATGCGGCCGATGTGTGAGCTGCCGTACTGCGCCAGGGGGATTTCCGCGTCGCTCGCGATGGCGCACGGCATGCTGGTCGCCCACAGCAGCTCCTCCCCGAGGTGGCGGTACACGAACTGGTGCAGATCGAGCAGATACTGCAACAGTTCCCAGCTGTGCGGAAACGCGGGCGTGACCAGCTCGATCAGTGACTCCGAGTAATCAGTGGTGATGTGCTCGTTGGTGAGCGCTGAGCCGAGCGCGCGCGGGTGCGCAGTATGTGCGAGGCTGCCGTCCGGCAGCACGCGCAAGGACTCCTTCTCCACACCCTTGGCGCCGCCCTGCAGCAGCTGCGGCTCGCCGCCGTTGACGAGGGCCGTCAGCCGCCGCTCGAACACGCGATCGATGCCGGGCCGGCTCATGACTGTGCGCTGCCGCCGGTGCTACCAGCGCCTTCGGCCGCTGAGCACCTCGAGAAGCAGCGTGAAGTCACCCCGCAGACTGTAGAGCGGATGGCTGAAAGTGGCCGGCGAGTTGTGCTCGAACAGCCAGTGGCCGAGCCACGCGGGAACATACCCGGCGAGCGGTACCGCCAGCAGCCAGGCCCAGTGCCCGCGGGCAATGACGCCAACCGCGGCAGCCAGTGCCAGCAGCGTGCCGGCGATGTGCAGCCGGCGGGAGGCGCGGTTGGTGTGCTGTTGCAGATAATAGGGATAGAACTCGCGGAAGCTCGCAAAGGTTGAGGACGCCATCGCTTGGGCATCTTGCCGCTTCCGCCGTCATCGAGGCAAATCAACTCGGGCAACACACGCCGCGGCGTGCGGTTCCCACGCGTTACCGTGGCGGTAAGCGTCCAGCTGCCCGGACATCGTGCGCGTATTCCAGCCGAGGGCCCGGGCCTTCTCTATCGCGAGCTACTGCTGCGCGGCGCCGTCACGGAAGCCTCCGTTGCTCCACGATGGCAGCGACCCCCATGCCGCCGGCCGTGCAAACCGAGATCAGGCCGCGCTTTGCTTTCGGGTCGCCTGACAGCAGCTTGGCGAGCGTCGCGACGATGCGCGTGCCGGTCGCCGCAAAGGGGTGCCCGAGTGCAACGCTGCCACCCTTAACGTTGAGCCTGTCGCGCGCGATGCTGCCGAGCGGCGCGCTCAAACCCAACACATCGCGGCAGTAATCGGGCGATTCCCACGCCTTCAGCGTGCATAGTACCTGCGCCGCGAACGCCTCGTGGACCTCGTAGTAATCGAAGTCCTGCAGCGTGAGGCTGGCGTCGCGCAGCATCGCCGGGACCGCGTAGGTGGGAGCCATCAACAGACCCTCCTTGCCGCCGCTGAAATCGACCGCCCACGCCTTGCCGTGAGTGAGGTGGGCGAGCACCGGGAGCGAGCGCTTCGCCGCCCACTCCGGCGTGGCGAGGAGTATGGCGCTCGCGCCGTCGGTGAGCGGCGTGCTGTTGCCGGCAGTGAGGGTTCCGTCGGCCGCGAAACTCGGACGCAGGCGCGCGAGCTTCTCCGGCGTCGTGTCGGCGCGCACGTTGTTGTCGGTCTTCAGGCCGAGGTACGGCACCACCAGATCATCGTAGAAGCCCTCGCGCCAGGCGGCGGCGGCTTTCAGATGGCTGTCGTAGGCGAGCTGATCCTGCTCTTCGCGCGTGATGTGCCACTGCTTTGCCATGAGCTCGGTGCTCTGCCCCATCGACAGCCCGGTGCGCGGCTCGACCACGGCAGGCAGCACCGGCTTGAAGTGCTTCAGGCGCAGACCGAGCCAGGGCGAGAGGCGTTGCCAGGCGCTACGTCCGCGATAGCTGGCGAGCAGCAGCTGCTGGTAGGCGCGCGGGTAGACGATCGGCGCATCGCTGATCGAGTCGGTGCCGCCGGCAATGCCGGCCTCGATCTGACCGAGGGCGATCTTGTTGCCGATGTCGATGGCCGCCTCGAGACTCGTGCCGCAGGCGCGCTGCATGTCGAGACCGGGAGTATGCGGATCGAGCCCGCTGGAGAGCACACACTCGCGCACCAGGTTGTAGTCGCGCGAGTGCTTGATCACGGCGCCGGCGGCCACGTCGCCGAGCCGCACGCCCTGCAGGTGGAAACGCTCGACCAGCCCGCGGAACGCGGCGGTGAGCATGTCCTGGTTGCTGGCGGTGGCGTAAGCGGAATAGGAGCGCGCGAACGGAATGCGCACGCCACCGACGATGGCGACCCGCTGGATGACGGATCCGACGAGCATGAATCCCTCCCTTGGCGCGGCGCGTTAGAATGCCACCCCATGGGTCAATTCACCACCATCATGGCGCGCGATGGTCACGAATTTCAGGCCTGGCTCGCGGCCGCTCCGGGCCGGCCGCGCGGTGCGCTGCTCGTGATCCAGGAGATCTTCGGCGTCAACAGTCACATCCGCGCGGTGACCGACGGCTTCGCGGCGCAGGGCTACACCGCCATCGCGCCGTCGCTGTTCGATCGGGTGCGGCGCGGTATCGAGCTCGGCTACAGCGCGGCGGGGATGCAGGAGGGCGTAGGGTACGTGAAGCAGCTCGACCCCGAGGCGACCCGGCGCGACCTGGCCGCGGCGCTGGCGGTGGTGAAACACTCCGGGCGTGCCGGCGCGGTCGGCTACTGCTGGGGCGGCGCGCAGTCTTACCTGGCGGCCTGCGAGCTGCCGCTCGCCTGCGCGGTGGTGTACTACGGCAAAGTGTCGGCTTATCTCGAGCGGCGGCCGCGCTGCCCGGTGATGTATCACTTCGGCACCGAGGATAAGAGCATTCCGCTCGCGGATGTGGCACGTATCAGTGCGGCGTATCCGCAGGCGCCGGTGTACACCTACGAGGGCGCGGGCCACGGCTTCAACTGCGACCAGCGCGAGAGCTTCGATCCACGGGCGGCGGCCCTGGCACGCACGCGCACGCTCGAGTTCTTCGAACGTTACGTCGTCCGCGGCGGGGACGTCGACCACGAACCTTCCGAGGAAGCCTCATGAAACTGCGCGATCCGGATCTGCTGCGCACGCGTGCCTTCATCGGCGGCAAGTGGCTCGATGCGGCGAATGGCACGACTCACACCGTGGTCAATCCTGCCACGCGCGAGCCGCTCGGCACCGTACCGGACATGGGGGTCGCGGACACGCGCCGCGCGGTCGAGGCGGCATCGCAGGCATTTGCGCCATGGGCCGCACTCACCGCCAAGGAGCGCGCCGGCATCCTGCGCCGCTGGTACGAGCTGCTGATGGCGAACCAGGAGGATCTCGCTACGCTCATGACCGCCGAGCAGGGCAAGCCGCTGGCGGAAGCCAGGGGTGAGATCGGTTACGGCGCCGCCTTCATCGAATGGTTCGCCGAGGAAGGCAAGCGCCTTTACGGGGACATCATCCCTGCGCATCAGAGCAATCGGCGGCTGCTGGTGCTGCGTCAGCCGGTCGGTGTGGTCGCCGCCATCACCCCGTGGAATTTTCCCTTCGCGATGATCACGCGCAAGGCGGGCCCGGCGCTCGCCGCCGGCTGCACCATCGTCATCAAGCCCGCGAGCCAGACACCCTACTCGGCACTCGCCGCGGCGGCGCTCGCGGCGCGCGCCGGCGTGCCGGCCGGTGTGCTGAACGTGGTCACTGGAGTCGATGCGGCTGCAATTGGCGGCGAGCTCACCGCCAACCCGGCGGTGCGCAAGGTCACCTTCACCGGCTCGACCGCCGTCGGCAAGAAGCTCATGGCCCAGTGCGCCGGCACCGTGAAGAAGCTGACCATGGAGCTCGGTGGCAATGCTCCCTTCATCGTCTTCGAAGATGCGGACCTCGACGCCGCGGTGGCCGGAGCCATCGCCAGCAAGTACCGCAACAGCGGCCAGACGTGTGTGTGCGCCAATCGCCTGCTGGTGCAGGCACCGGTATACGAAGCCTTCGCGCGCAAGCTGGTGCACGCGGTCGGGCAGCTGCGGGTCGGTGACGGGCTCAAGGGCCCCACCGACCAGGGACCGCTGATCGATGCCGCCGCGCTTGCGAAGGTCGAGCAGCACATTGCCGATGCGGTCGACAAGGGCGCACGTATCGCCCTCGGCGGCAGGCGTCATGCGCTCGGCGGAACGTTCTTCGAGCCGACCGTGGTCACGGAGGTGACACCGGCGATGCGAGTAGCACGCGAGGAGACCTTCGGGCCGGTCGCCCCGCTGTTTCGCTTCGAGAGCGAGGCGGATGCCATCCGCATGGCTAACGACACCGAGTTTGGGCTCGCGGCGTACTTCTACACCCGCGACCTGGCGCGTGCCTGGCGCGTGTCCGAAGCGCTCGAGTACGGCATGGTCGGTCTCAACACCGGCATTCTCTCCACCGAGGTCGCGCCGTTTGGCGGCGTCAAGGAATCCGGCATCGGCCGCGAAGGCTCCAAGTACGGCATCCTCGACTACACCGAGCTGAAATTCGTGTGCGTCGGACTGGGTTAACCGAGCGTATCGGCATTCTGCTGATCAACTCCGGCACGCCCGCGGCGCCGGAGCCCGCGGCGGTGCGTGCTTTTCTGGCACGCTTTCTCGCCGACCCCCGGGTCGTGCAGGCACCCAGGGCGCTGTGGCTGCCGCTGCTCTACGGGGTGATTCTTCCCTGGCGTCCGCTACGCGTAGCGCGCAAGTACCGCCGCATCTGGTCGGCCTCCGGATCGCCGTTGCGCGATCTCACCGCGCAGCTGCGCGCGGAGCTCGCCGCGGCGCTGGCGCAGCGCATGCTCGCGCCGCTGCAGGTGGAGGTCGGCATGCTCTACAGCGCACCGGAGGTGAGCGCGGCGCTCGAGCGGCTGCGCGCGGGCGGCGCGCAGCGCCTGTTGGTGCTGCCGTTGTTCCCGCAGTATTGCGGGGCGACCGCGGGTGCGGCCTTCGATCACGTGGGTGCCGCGCTGCGGCGCACGCGCTGGCTGCCGGACCTGCAACTCGTCGCGGACTATCACGATCACCCGGGGTACATCGAGGCACTGCGCGCGAGTGTGCAGGCGCATTGGGAGGCGCACGGCCGCACGCCGCACCTGCTGATGTCGTTCCACGGCATCCCGGAGCGTTACTGCCGGCAGGGCGATCCTTATCACAAGCGCTGCCATACGACGGCGCGGTTGCTGGCGGATGAGCTGCTGCTGCGCGACCGTGAGTGGAGCGTCAGTTTCCAGTCGCGTTTCGGGCCGGCGCAGTGGCTCAAGCCCGAAACCCGGGCCGTGCTGACCGCCATGCCCACGCGCGGAGTGGGCGAGATCACGGTGATCTGTCCGGGTTTTGCAGTCGACTGCCTCGAGACACTCGAGGAAATCGCCATCGAGAACCGTGATGCCTTCGTGCAGGCCGGCGGCCAGCGTTTCGAGTACGTGCCGGCGCTCAATGCCAGCGCCGGACACGCCCACTTTCTCGCCAATCTCGTGACGCAACGCTGCCAGGGCTGGACGGAGGGGCTACGCGAGCATCTCCCGGGCACGGCACACGGCGCCTCAGCCTGATGGCTTCCACACCGCTGCCCCTCGCGGGGACCTTCCACGAGTTCAGCGTCGCGGTGGACGAGGTGCGCGGCGCCGTGGAGTTCTACGAGCGCCTGGGTTTCAGTCAGGCCCCGACCACCGACACTTTCTCGCACCCTTACGGGGTGCTCACCGACGCGCGGCTGTTCATCGGACTGCACCAGCGAGGCGGCCCTTCGCCGGTACTGAGCTTCGTGCGGCCCGGTATCGCCGCGAGCCTCGGCGCCTTCGCTGCGGCGGGCATACATCTCACGCGCTGTAAAACCGGCGAGGAGGTGTTCAACGAGATCGCCTTCAGCGATCCCTTCGGACACGAGGTCGCAGTGCTCGAGGCGCGCACCTATTCACCAGTGGCGCGGGATGCCACGGAAGTCTCGCTGTGCGGCGACTTCGCCGAGCTGAGTCTGCCGGCCGCCGATTTCACCAGGGCGCAAGCGTTCTGGGAACCACTCGGATTCGTGGCGGCGGAAGAAGCCCAGGCACCGTATCCGCACCTCACCCTCACCAGCGACCACCTCGATCTCGCCTTTCACCGGCCGCAGCTGTGCGCCCAGGCGATGCTGGTGTTCCGTGCCCCCGACATGCCCGCGAGGGTCGAGCGATTGCGCACACTGGGGTTCGCGATTGCGCCCGCCCCGGCAGCGGTGCAGGAGGGGGGCGTCGGCGCGCTTCTCGGGGGTCCGGGCGGAACGCCGCTGCTGCTGCTCGAAGCGCCGGACTGACCTCATCCGCACCATCGAAAACAGTGGTCGGCGGCCAGCCGCTCGGCTCACGGCGTGCCCGCAGGATCTCCTTTGGTGCCGGCTGCCCGGGCGACGATGTCGAAACTGACACGCATCTCGTCCTGAACCTGCAGCGCCCCCAGTAGGGCACTGAAAGGCGTCAGCCCGAGCTCGCTCTGCCGCAGCGCAGATTCTCCCGATACCTCGAGCGCGTTGCTCCCAACGCGCCGATAGCGCACCGGCACCGTGAAGGTGCGCTCCTGACCCCGCACCGCGCTCAGCACCTGCGCGAGCACCGCGCCTGAGTCCGCCGCGGCGCCAGCAGAGCGCTCGAGCCGCAGCGCGCGCAGCACGATCTCGGGATTGTGCTGCGCATCGAGCAGCGCCTCACCCAGCATGTTGTGCCGTGTGCCCTCTTTTGCGCCCGCGGAAACATCCGGCGGAAAATCCGTGCCGCCCTGCTGCGCGCGCAGCGACGCCTCATCGACCGTGAGCGTGGCCACGGGGATGTGCACCTCGAAGCTGCTCTGCAGGATCTCGGAGGGAATGAAGATCGCACCACTCAGGTCATGTGAAGCGATGACGTGGTTGTGCCCGGCGCTCGCCAGCGTGCCGCCGCGATAGACCAGTATCGTGAGCAGCGACTCCTGCGGAACGATGTCGTAAGGAGTGCCGACGTGCGCGGCAGGCTGCGGCGGCGCGGCCGGCGGCGCGGCCGGCGGCGCGCGCGGTGGCGCGGGGCACCCGCTGAGCATCGCCAGCGACAGCGCCGGCAGCAGGAGTTTCCAACGCCGACTCACGCGCATAAGCTTAACG
>Ga0307475_10001928_pt1 | contig 12351 bp, 10 predicted proteins | sample atmos_gasesECM1C_FD_203317 | JGI IMG/M metagenome (GOLD analysis project Ga0307475, IMG submission 203317) | Hardwood forest soil microbial communities from Morgan-Monroe State Forest, Indiana, United States - atmos_gasesECM1C_515 | ecosystem: Environmental > Terrestrial > Soil > Temperate... | reverse complement strand
CGACGGATGAGCCAACCTGCGAAAATGCCCTTAAAGGCTAAATGGGTGAAACCTTCTCTCAGGGAAATTCTGGCTGACGACCACGTCTCGGCGGTTGCCATTGCGGTGCTCCTCTATTGGTCGTTTTATTGAGGATTCAGCGCGCTATGGAGCCCCCTAGCACGTGCCGCCAGTTTCTTGTTCACTGCCATAGCGATTCTGGATATTCCCTACCACTACTTTACCGGCGCCGACCGCTTGATGTTGACCACCACACTGGTATTTCTTTTCAATGCTTTTGTCTGTCTAGCCGCAGCGTGGCTTCTGTCTCACTGGGTGTATGGTGCGGGGCCGCCCCGTAGCTTGAGCAAATGCCGAGCAAAACTGACAAGGAGAAACCATGTTTGAGCGATTAAAGCGGGCTTTGGTGGAAAGCTTTGTTGGCGCTATCGCTCTTGGCTACCTACTCGCCCAATGTATTTTGCACTTCGTGAATATCTTTGCTTCGCCTATTGCGGGCTGGGTTTCGCGAAATGATTATCGGGCAATCATACCCAGTGGCGCTACATTGGCGGGCTTCTCGCTCAAGGATGCACTCCCCGATTTGAGCAGATTCGTTGTGCTTTTCTTGGTCTGGTATCTCCTAGTGCGCTGGCTTTACTTCACGCCCCCGAAAACATACGTATCCGAGCCAGCACCAAATCCAGAACAGGCTGTATAAAAAAATAACTTCAACGCTCCTTGTTGCGACGGTTGACCCCTAATTAGTTGCGAAATCGGAGGCTGACTCACCGCCGAAAATAGTAGTGATTTAAAGGTTCAGGGGCGGTAGCGGAAGCGACGAACTGGCCTGGACATAGAATTCCCCTCAGACCCTAATAGAAAAGGATTACAACAGAATTAGTCCCCCATGCGTCAAATGGATAGGTAAGCAAAGTGCAAGCGGCAAATTGAGCAGGGGTGGGCACCCGTCCTTCCGGACAGTGTTGATTCCAGCGCACAAGTTGAGCGCAGCAACCGGGCCAGATTTGCGGTGTTATACTTTATATTGTCAGCGGTCAAGTGCGCCTCGCCGGCGCACCCGTGTGACACCATAGGAGCTTTCAGATGGGTGAGCAGGTAAAAGAGATTTATAACTGGGCGCGCCGCAGAAAGATAATGGCGGCGTTTTTTGTGTGCCTGACGCTATTGGTGGGAATCATGATCGGGTCGGTGGTTTCGGGTCGTGTGTCGGCAGTGAAGAACACGGCATTTGCGGGAACCAACGCGACGCCGCTGCCGGTGCCAGATCCGATTCCGTCGTCTAATTCGTTCTCTGGGATTGTGAATCGGGTGGAACCGGCGGTGGTGAACATCGCCACGACTCAGGTTATGGAGCATCGTGCTCCTTCGGCGCGGCGCAAGCGGGCGGTGCCGGATGATCAGGATGATCCGATGCAGGACTTCTTTGACAAGTTTTTTGATGGGCAGAAGGAAGGCCCAGCGCAGGCTGAGCGCAGCCTTGGTTCGGGCGTAATCGTGGATAAGCGCGGCTACATCCTGACCAACAACCACGTTGTGGATCAGGCTACCAAGGTGCAAGTGCAGCTCAATGGCGAAACCGCCCGCTACACCGCCAAGGTGATCGGCGTGGACGAAGACACCGACCTTGCGGTTTTGAAGATTGACGCGGGCCGGGATTTGCCGACGGCGAGACTCGGGAACTCCGACGGCGTTCAGGTAGGCGACTGGGTGCTGGCCATCGGGAGTCCGTTTGGCCTGCAAGCTACGGTGACCGCGGGAATCATCAGCGCCAAGGACCGTGGAGGGATTGGTCATCAATTCCAGAGATTCTTGCAGACAGATGCGGCCATCAATCCCGGCAATTCCGGCGGACCGCTGGTGAGCCTGGGTGGCGACGTGATCGGCATTAACACGGCGATCATTACCGGCAGCCGCGGCTACGAAGGCGTAGGGTTCGCGTTGCCTTCGACGACCGCCATCAATGTCTATAACCAAATTATCGCGCAGGGCCGCGTTACGCGCGGATCCATCGGCGTGAGCTTCCAGGAGGATTTGGGTACTAACGCAATCACGCTTAAAGCGCTGGGCGCGCCGTACGGCGTGGTCATCGAAGGCGTCGAGCCTGGTAGTCCGGCGGAAAAGGCTGGATTGAAGGGTGGAGACGTAATAACCAGTGTTAACGGCACCCCGGTTAAATCCGGCAACGATCTCGTGAATCCGATTTCACTTGCTCCCATTGGCAGCAAGGTGAAGCTCAGCTACGTTCGCGATCGCTCGCAAAAGGAAACTACCGCAACGGTGGAAGACCGCACGCGCGTGTTCCCGAATACGGCGGGACGGTTAGGCGACCAGCGTGGCGGCGAGGCTGCCCCGGCTGAGTTTGGCTTGCATGTCCAGGAACTGACTCCTGACCGCGCACACCGCGTGGGCATGGATACGCAAAAGGGCGTACTGGTTACGGAAGTTGATCCAGCGAGCTTTGCCGAGGACATCGGATTCGCGCAACGGGACGTTATCGCCGAAGTGAATAGACAAGCGATCAGTTCCGTGGAAGACTACCGCAACGCCATAGGTAAACTGAAGGCCGGCGACAGCGTGGTGTTCAAGGTGCTGCGTCATCAGGATACCGACCGCGTACTGACCGTGTTTCTGCCAGGTGTGGTGCCGGCGGAAGACAAACGATAAGGCGCTCGATTCATTGGAGCTTAGAAAAAACATATGAACCGACTCTTGCGGCCGATGCACCTGATCTTGCTGTCCCTGCTGGTGGTGGGATTGGGTGTGTCGCCGTGTTTCTCGTCGACGACACAGACTACGGCTAAGAAAAAAGCCAAGAGCACCAGTGGTTCGCGCAAGGGTAAGTCCGGAAAATCTTCACGGCGTCAAGCAGGGCAGAAAGCTCCTACACCGCAACGCATTTCTGAAATTCAGCAGGCGCTGGCAAAGAATGGCGCCTATACGGGAGCGCAGAACGGGAAGTGGGATGCTTCCACCGTCGAAGCGATGAAGAAGTTTCAAGGCACACACGGTTTGAATCCTTCAGGGAAACTGGACGCGAAGACCTTGCAGCAACTTGGGCTTGGCTCGCAGACGGCAGGCGTTGCGCCTCCCACTCCTGCGGTTAGAATCTCCTCCACAAATGTTCCAGATGGTGCGCCACAGAGCGGGACGCAGGGCGATACGTTAAGCAGCAGGTATAAGGCCGGCAGCAAGCAGTAAGGTTTCTCACTGCGATTTTAGATCTCGACGTTGCAATTCTTCCTCAAAAGTGTCAGGGAACAGTAAATCGACTATCATTGTAAATATCGTAGAATTCGTTCCGCACTAATCTGCGCTTGAAGCACGCGTTCGGGAGGAAGCTATGGCAACAGCGGCGTCACCTCGGGTTTTCAAAAATTTTATCAATGGCGAATGGATGGAATCACGCAGTGGAAAAGCCTACGAGAACCGCAACCCCGCCAATACCGATGAACTTGTGGGTATCTTTGTGTCTTCCAACGAGGAAGACGTGAACGCTGCCGTGGATGCCGCCAATGAAGCTTATAAAAGCTGGCGGCTTGTGCCGGCGCCCAAACGCGCGGAGATTTTGTATCGCGCGGCGGAGCTGCTGCTGCAACATAAGGAAGAATTTTCAAAGGATATGACGCGAGAGATGGGCAAGGTCCTGACGGAAACGCGTGGAGACGTGCAGGAAGCCATCGACATGACCTACTACATGGCTGGGGAAGGAAGGCGCTTGTTTGGCCAAACCACTCCTTCGGAGCTGCCGAATAAATTTGCGATGAGCGCGCGGCAGTCTATCGGAGCGTGCGGCATGATTACGCCGTGGAATTTTCCGATGGCGATTCCGTCGTGGAAGATGATGCCGGCGCTGATCAGCGGAAATACCGTGGTATTGAAGCCGGCGGAAGATACGCCGTTGTCGTCCTACAATTTGGTGCAAGTTTTGATGGAGGCGGGCCTGCCGAACGGCGTCGTAAACCTGGTGAGCGGCGATGGCCCGAGCGCGGGAGCGGCCCTGGCGGGGCACGAGGATGTGCCGGTGGTCAGCTTTACCGGCTCCACGGCGGTGGGGCGGATTATTGCGGAAATGTGCGCGCCGGAATTTAAGCACTGCAGCCTGGAGATGGGAGGCAAGAACATCATCATCGTCATGGATGATGCGAATCTTGACCTGGCTGTGGATGGAGCGATCTGGGGCGGATTCGGCACGACCGGGCAGCGTTGCACTGCAGCCAGCCGCGTAGCGGTGCATAAGAGCGTTTATCGCGAATTTGTTTCGCGCTTTGTGGCCCGCGCAAAAAAGCTGCGCGTGGGAGATGGGCTGGATGCTACGACCGATATGGGGCCGTGTATTAATGAGCGGCAACTGAATACGGTAATGAGTTACGTGGAGATCGGGAAGGTCGAGGGAGCGAAGTTATTGACGGGCGGGAATCGGCTCACCAGCGGGCCGTACGCTAAAGGCTGGTTCCACGAGCCCACGATTTTCGGCGAAGTTGCGCCGAATATGCGGATTGCCCGAGAAGAAATTTTTGGGCCGGTGGTGTCGGTTATCCCGATCGAGAATTTTGAACAGGCGATTGAAGTCGCGAATGGTGTGCCTTATGGGCTCTCAGCGTCGATTTACACGCGAAACGTGAACCTGGCCTTTGTGGCCATGCGGGATCTGTATACCGGCATTGTTTATGTCAATGCTCCAACGATTGGCGCCGAAACGCATTTGCCGTTTGGCGGGACGAAACAGACGGGCAATGGACATCGCGAGGCGGCGATTGCGGCGATTGATTTTTTCACGGAGTGGAAAACGATGTACATCGACTATTCGGATAAGTTGCAGCGGGCGCAGATCGACAACGCAGAGTGATACCGGCGGAGGCTTTTGAGCACAGAAAATGGAATGCTCAGAGAAAAGCCCCACCCTTGCAAAAATCGCAAGGAAGGGCCACCCGACTTCAAAGGCAAAGCGTCGCTGCAGGTCGGTTGCTAACAGGGTTACGAACAACTGTGAAGTTCATGGCGTTGACCGTACTTGACACGATTCCTAAAATATATGAGTGGGCCATTTTGCCGGGCTTGCGTGTAGAGTGCTGATATGAGGGATGCTGCGCTTCAGGAACGGCGGAATCGCCAGATATTGGCGGACATCGTGCGCACGTACATTGAGACGGGCGAACCGGTGTCTTCGCGGGCGGTTTCGCACCGGTTTCAGGAAACGCTCAGCAGCGCCACGATTCGCAACGTGATGGCCGATCTGGAAGACGGCGGGCTACTTTTTCAGCCGCATACTTCTGCCGGCCGCGTGCCTACAGCTGCGGCATACCGTTTTTTTGCTCAGGAGATCGCTTCGCGGGCGACGTTGAGCATTGAGGATCGCGATTGGATCAAGAGCGAGTTCAATGCCGCGTCTAGTTCGGCGAACATGACGGAACGGGCCGGGCACGTTCTGGCAGAAGTTTCCAGCGGACTGGGCATTATTGTATCTCCGCCTTTGGCGAAAACCGTTCTGGAGCACGCCAGAATGTGGCTATTGCCGGATGGGCGGGTGGTGGTGGTCTTGATTTCGCACGGCGGCGTGACGCGCGACAAGATTTTGCGGCCGCAGCGACTGTTTACGCAACCGGAGCTAGACAATATTGCGGAGTTTTTGAACCAGCATTATGCGGGGTGGACGCTGGAAGCGATTCGCGGCGACCTGCTGCAAAAGCTGGCTACCGAACGGGAACGCTACGAAGGAATCGTACAGGGGGCGTTGACATTGTGCGATCCGGCGGTTCTGGGCGCGGATCTGGCAGCTCAGGTGCATGTGGAAGGCACGGCGCAGATGATTGGCGCGACCGAGTTTGCGGACCAGGCGCAGTTGCGGGATTTGCTGGCAGCGATTGAAGAGAAACACCGGCTGGTCACGGTTCTAAATGCCTGTATCGACACGCCTGAACCTGTTTTCGTGAAGATAGGCGTCAAAGAGATAGCGGCGGCTGGCGAGCACCTGGCGCTGATCAGCGCGCCGTACATGAGTAATGATCTGGTGCAGGGATCGCTGGGAGTGCTGGGGCCGACGCGCATGCCGTATGAGCGCGCGATGACAGCGGTGGCTTACGTCGCGCAACTCTTCAGTGAAGCGTTGAGCAAAATTTGAAAGACTTCTGGCAAAAGAAAGGCTGGAACGTCATGGGAAACGATTCCAAGAAGAGTGCAGAAAATAATGCGGAAACTAGTGGAGCAAACATGAGTGCAGATTCGTCTCCCGAGACTAATCCTATCGAAGCAGAGTACGCAAGTGCCGACGCGGAAGTCGGCAAACTTGCGAAAGATCTCGAAGACCTGCGGCAGACGCTATTGCGCCGCCAGGCGGATTTCGATAATTACCGCAAGCGGGTGGAGAAAGAGCGCAGCGAGGATTCGCGGCGTTCTACTGCGCGTGTGATTGAGGGCTTGATTCCGGTGGTGGACAGTTTTGAGCAGGCGCTGGCTTTGCACCACGAACCGGAATACGCGAACTATCGCAAAGGCTTCGAGCTCATTCACAAACAGCTGATTGATAATATTGCGAAGCTGGGCGCGGAGCGCGTCGATCCGCTGGGCATGACCTTTGATCCGCATTTGCATCAGGCCATGGATCGCACGGAAACCAAGGACAAAGACGAGGGCACGATTTTGCAGGTTTTTCAGCCGGGTTACCTGTTTCACGGGCGCGTGTTGCGTCCCGCCATGGTGCGCGTAGCGGTTCACCCCACCGCCGCATCTAAGACAGCAAACTAAAACTATTCGGGAGACGAGATGGCCAGGTCCATACAAAAGGATTTCTACGAGGTTCTGGGCGTTAAACGCGAGGCCTCGATTGAGGAAATCAAGGCGTCTTATCGCCAAAATGCGCTGAAGTGGCACCCCGATCGCAATCCCGTGAATAAGGAAGAAGCGGAGATAAGGTTTCGCGAATGCACGGAAGCGTATAGCGTGTTGAGCGATCCGCAGAAGCGCCAAATCTATGACACCTACGGGCACGAGGGGCTGCGAGGATCCAACGTCGGCACGGACTTCAACAGTTCCGTGTTCCAGGACTTCCACGACATTTTCGGAGATTTTTTTGGATTTGAAGATTTGTTCTCCGGCGGGCGGCGTGGACGCGGCCGTAACCAGCGCGGCGCGGACTTGCGATATGACATGACGCTGACTTTTGAAGAAGCAGCCGCTGGAGTTACGACCAAGGTTAAATTACCCAAGCAGGAATTGTGCTCGGCTTGCAACGGCACAGGCGCGAAAAAGGGAACGGGCGTGACCGCTTGCCAGACTTGCGGCGGGCGCGGGCAGATGGCCTACCAACAAGGATTCTTTACCATTACGCGGACTTGCCCGGCGTGCCAGGGCGCGGGACAAATTATTCGCGAACGCTGCCTGGAGTGCCGGGGAAATGGGCGCATGGAGCGCGAAAAAATCATCGAGCTGCGAATTCCTCCCGGTGTCGATACAGGGACGCGGCTGAGAGTTACGGGCGAAGGTGAACAAGGGCCTAACGGCGGGCCTGCCGGCGATTTGTACGTCGTGCTGGACGTCAAAGAGCATCAGTTTTTTGAACGACGGGGCGCGGATCTGTATTGCACGATTCCGTTGAGCGTGGCGCAAGCGGCGTTGGGGACGGAGCTGCAGGTTCCCGGCCTGGGCGGCGAGGAAAAACTAAAAATTCCTGAAGGCACACAGAGCGATGCGGTTTTTCGCGTAAAAGGCAAAGGCTTGCCGGATCCGCGCGGTGGCGGCAGAGGCGACCTGTATTACCACGTGCGCGTACTTACCCCGACCAAATTAACGCGCGAGCAGCGTAAATTGATGGAGCAATTGGGAGCTTCGCTGAAAGTTGAAAATAAACCCGCGGACCGCAACTCGTCCATCTTTGAAAAAGTGAAAGATATTTTCGGTTAAGCAGCAGCTCTACGTCCTTGAAGTTGAGCTCTTAAGCCTCGCTGTGCTGAATTCCAGCAGCCATCGCCATGTAGGATAGAATCGTCGCGTGCGGCGGCGATTTTTCGTTGAAAAATTCGATGGGCAACGGGCGCTGGTTTCGGGCGATAGAGCACACCATCTCGGCGTGGTGCTGCGCGCCCAGGCGGGGCAGCTTTATGAACTGAGCGACGGGGCGCGCGTGTGTCTCGGGCGCATCGAAAAGGTGGCGCGCGATAGTGTGGAGTTCGCGCTGCTGGAAGAATTGCCTGCTCATCAGCCGCGACTCCACGTCAGTTTGCTGCTCTCGGTGGTGAAGTTCGATGCGTTTGAGTGGGCCATTGAAAAGGCTACTGAGTTGGGCGTGACGGAGATCGTGCCACTGGCGGCTGCGCGCAGTGAGAAAGCTTTGATTGCGGCGGCCGAAAAGCGGTCCGAGCGTTGGCGGAAGATTCTCCTGGAGGCTGCGCAACAATCCCGGCGGGTGAGGTTGCCGATGCTGCAGGCCGTGGCTAAGCCGGAACCGGTTTTTGCGGCGCTGGGAGATGGGCTAGGGATTTTTCTTTCTGAGCGGGCTCAGGCGCCGGGGTTGCGTGCGCTACTCAGGGACCAATCTGCATCTAACGCGGTGTTGGCGATCGGACCGGAAGGCGGTTGGACTGATGAGGAGCGTGACGCGGCGCTGAGAGCTGGCTTTCATGAGGCTTCGCTGGGGCAGCTGATTCTTCGGACGGAAACGGCGGTGATTGCTGCTTTGGCGTCGTTGTCATACGCCCTTGGAGACTAGTTGATTGCAGGCGGCGCGAATGAGAGCACCGGACCCACGTTCATAACTCGAATGCGAAAGTGGGGCACCCTGTGGGGCACCCCGCAGTTGAGTTCAGTAGTGAGAGCAACGGGAAGTTGGGCGGACGGAATCTTACTTAAGACACAGGACGGCATCAAAGTTGTACGTCTCCGGTTCACGCGTTGCTGCGCAGGGTGCAACCGAAAACGGAATCTGGCGCGTTCCGCAATGCTCATGTTATAAATACGAGGCGGCAAAATGGAACACTCCGACGAGAAACCTGTCGCATCGAGCGTGAATTCGAACAGCTCTGCGGGTATTTCTCCCAGTACATCTCCCAACACTTCTTCCGAACAATCTCCGTCGTTACTTTCTTTGCGCCACGAAATTCGCGTGTGGACCCGCGATTTGCTTATCGCCATTGGACTGGCGCTGGTCATCATTGTGTTCTTGTACCAGCCGGTGAAGGTCGAAGGTACCAGCATGGCGCCGCTGCTTTCCGATCAGGAACGCATCTTCATCAACAAATTTGTCTACCGCTTTGAGGCCATTCACCGCGGGGACGTGGTGGTGTTCTGGTATCCGCTGGACCGCTCGAAGTCATTTATCAAGCGGGTGATTGCGCTGCCCGGCGAGACCGTGACGATACGGCAGGGAGTAGTCACCGTGAATGGCGTCGTGGTGCCGGAGCCTTACGTCCCGCCGCAATATGAAGACGTCAGCGATTACGGGCCGCAGCGCGTGCCGGCCGACAGTTATTTCGTGATGGGCGATCACCGCATCAGTTCGAATGATTCGCGCGTGTTCGGACCGGTGCCCACCCAATTCATTTACGGCCGCGCGGTGTTTGCCTATTGGCCGGTGGATCATTTCGGTTCGCTGGCCATGACGGAAGCGGAAAGCAAATAGTTGAAGAGCCAGGTTCATTCTACGGCTGCGAACCTGGTGCACCCTACTAGTCACTTGTTTCACTTGATTAGGACTGCGATGATAAAAACAGGGGGCTCCACTGACGGAAGTCCAGCATCGACCCGCCACACTTGCGCTGGAAGACGGGCGCATATTTAACGGCCGCGCGGCCGGCGCGATCACGCGCCGGGGCGGCGAAGTCGTTTTTAATACCAGCCTCACCGGTTACCAGGAAGTTTTCACTGACCCCAGTTACGCCGGGCAGATTGTCTGTCTCACCTATCCCCACATCGGAAATGTTGGCGCCAATCTCGATGACGAGGAAGCTCCACGTCCATACATCGAATCGCTGGTAGTGCGCGAATTTTCGCAGATGTCTTCGAACTGGCGTTCGTCGGAGACTGCACAGCTGTATTTAAATCGTCACCAGATTCCGGTGATTTGGGACATCGATACGCGCGCGCTGGTGCGCCACATTCGAAGCGTTGGCGCGTTGCGCGGCGTGGTAGCGACCGACGGAACGCCGGCAGAGCAGCTTATCCGCGAAGCGAAATCCTTGCCCAAGATGGCTGGGCAGGAATTGGCTAGCCGCGTCAGTTGCCACAAAGCGTACTCGTGGGATAAAGGATCGATCGAACTGGCCTCCGCTCCGTGGACCGAGCAGACCGCATCAGCGGGAACGCCGCCGGAAACGCGACGATTTCGCGTGGCCGCGTACGACTACGGAATCAAACAAAATATCTTGCGCATGTTGATCGATCATCACTGCGAAGTGCTGGTGGTTCCGGCGCAAACTTCCGCCGAAGAGGTGCTCGGTCTGGGGCCGGATGGAGTTTTTTTGTCGAATGGACCGGGGGATCCCGAGCCCGTCGATTACGCGGTAGAAAATATTCGCACGCTGATTGGAAAAGTTCCGGTGTTTGGTATTTGTTTGGGGCACCAGCTCTGCGGGCTGGCGTTGGGCGGAAAAACTTTCAAGCTGAAATTCGGGCATCACGGTTCGAATCACCCGGTGCAGAATTTACTCACACAGAAAATCGAAATTACCGCGCAGAATCATGGGTTTTGCGTGGATCCGGAGTCATTGCCCTCGAGTGATGTGGAGATCACGCACGTAAATTTGAACGATCACACCAACGAAGGCATGCGCCACAAATCTTTGCCGTTGTTCAGCGTGCAGTATCATCCGGAGGCTTCGCCGGGTCCGCACGACTCGCATTACCTGTTCGCGCAATTTACGGACATGATGAAGGAAACGCGGCGGTAGGATTCAGTTTTGGTCATGACGAAGAAAGATAATAATTCAGGCTGGAAGCCTGTTCACGCGGATGCCTAAGCGAACAGATATCAAGAAAATCATGATTATTGGATCCGGGCCGATTGTTATCGGGCAGGCCTGTGAATTCGATTATTCCGGCGCGCAGGCGTGCAAGGCGCTGCGATCGGAAGGTTATGAAGTGGTGCTGGTGAATTCGAATCCTGCGACGATCATGACCGATCCGGAAATCGCGCAGCGAACTTATATTGAGCCGCTCACCAAAGAATATCTGGAAGAAATTATCTCTCGCGAAAAGCCTGACGCGTTGTTGCCTACCGTAGGCGGCCAAACCGCGCTCAACCTTGCAGTCGAGCTTGCGGAAAGCGGCATCCTCGAAAAGCATGGCGTGGAAATGATTGGAGCGTCGCTCCGCGCCATCAAGGTCGCCGAGGATCGACTGTGGTTTAAGGACGCTTGCCGCAAAATTGGGCTGGAAGTTCCCGCCTCCGCACTCGTTAATAATGCGCAGGACGCGCTGCGGCTGTGTGATCAACTGGGATTTCCGTTGGTTATTCGCCCGTCGTTTACGTTGGGAGGCACCGGCGGATCCATCGCGTATAACCGAGAGGAATTCGGCGAAGCGATTTCGCACGCGCTGGAAATGAGTCCGGTGCACGAAGCGCTGGTGGAAGAATCGGTGCTGGGCTGGAAAGAGTACGAACTCGAAGTGATGCGCGATTATCGCGACAATTTCGTGGTCATCTGCACCATTGAAAATTTTGACCCTATGGGAGTGCACACCGGCGACTCCATCACCGTGGCGCCGGCGCAGACGCTGACGGACAAGGAATATCAGCGTATGCGCGACGCGGCCGCCGCGATCATACGTGAAGTGGGCGTAGAGACCGGCGGGTCCAACGTGCAATTCGCCATCAATCCTGAAAACGGCAAGATGACCGTTATCGAAATGAATCCGCGGGTATCGCGCAGCTCGGCGTTGGCCAGCAAAGCTACGGGATTCCCGATTGCAAAGATTGCCGCCCGGCTGGCGGTGGGAATGTCGCTGGATGAAATTCCCAACGACATCACCAAGCAAACTCCTGCGTGTTTCGAACCGACGATTGATTACGTGGTGGTGAAAATTCCCAAGTGGCAATTCGAGAAGTTCCCAGGCGCTGACAGTACGCTGGGAACACAGATGAAATCCGTCGGCGAAGTGATGGCCATTGGCAGAACCTTTAAAGAGGCGCTGCAAAAGGGTATTCGGTCGCTGGAACCCAGCACGCCATGGCGCGCGCCTGCGGAGACGCCGGATTCTTTGCTGCGCGAGAAACTGGCGACGCCCCGTCCGGAGCGCATTCATTGGTTGCTGACGGCGGTGGAACGTGGTTTGCCTGCGGAAGAGATTTGCGAGCTGACAAAAATTGATCCGTGGTTCATTCAACAGATTGAAGAAATCATCGCCATGAATCGCCGTGCT